>Ga0256406_1000447_pt1 | contig 75777 bp, 61 predicted proteins | sample RumenRJG_03DNA_FD_185986 | JGI IMG/M metagenome (GOLD analysis project Ga0256406, IMG submission 185986) | Bovine rumen microbial communities from Lethbridge, Alberta, Canada - RJG_03 | ecosystem: Host-associated > Mammals > Digestive system > Stomach > Rumen | place: Canada: Alberta | collected... | reverse complement strand
CGTCTTTTCATTCCTCCGGGAAACGCCGAAGAACAGCGAGGGCAGCATCATCTATAATCCGGCAAGAGGCAATGAATATATCTACGCGGACGGTGCGGGGCAGACGGCGCTTTTTCTCTCGGAATACGCGAGAGTATTCGGAAACCGGGAAGCCGGCGATCTTGCGGCTTTACAGATTACAAACTTCCTGAAACACGGGATTGATGACCGCACAGGCCTTCCCTATCATGCCTATGATTTATCTTCCGGGCAGTACCTTGGAATTCTCGGCTGGGGGAGAGCGGCAGGCTGGCTCCTCATGGGGATGGCAGGGATCCTTGGGGACGGGAAAACGGCAGACCATGATGCAGGGCTCATCCGTGGAATAGAAAGATTCCGGAAGGATGTTCTCTCTCTGCAGCGTCCGGACGGGCTGTTCTCCTGGGAGCTTATTGCTGCGAAGGGACATCCGGACACGTCTGCCTCCGGCATGATCGGCTGGGCGTTAACAAAGATGTACCGTTCCGGAGACATGGACACAGCCGGGAAAATTTCCATGGAAAGATCTGCAGAAATACCCGCAGAAGAGCTTTCGGAAAAGTACGTGAAAAGATCTGAGGAAACGTCCGCGGAAGTTCCGCCTGCAATATGCCCGGAAAAGACAAAGTACGCTCTGATGCGCCTTTCGGATGCTCTGCAGAGAGAAATAAAGGATGGGAAAGTCTACAGTTCGTCTGCCGAGTGCCTTGATTTCGGGATGTATCCGCAGAACTACGGAAACAACGCGTGGGGGCAGGGTGCGGTTCTGGCGTTCTTCTCCGCATTGTTGACAATCGTATGAGCAGGGCGCATAATACGTGTATTAATCGAGCTAATACAGATACGACATAGCACTCTGCAGGACTTTGTATCGTCTGCGTTTTTTCCGCTGAGGCAAAATATACGGACGCGGTTTTGCCGGATGCGGAACCCGCGTAAGAGCCTCTCCGGGCTCTTCCGCAGTCAGACATTGGTGCCGGCGGCTTCAATGTCAGTTTGAAAGTGTGTATCAGCGCTGTTTTCAAACTTGTTTTTTATTTTCAAATCGTAAGGAAGGGAGGCCATTCATGCTAGTCCAGCTGGATTATACAGATGGCCGGCCGATTTATGAGCAGATCAAGGATGGGATCAAGAAACTTATCCTGATGAATGTTCTCATGCCGGATGAAAAACTACAATCCGTACGCAGTCTTGCGATGGATCTTTCCACGAACCCGAATACGGTTCAGCGGGCTTATTCCGATCTGGAGAGGGAAGGCTATATCTATACGGTTCCGGGCAAGGGAAACTTCGTGAGGAAGAATGTAAATCTGAAGTCCGAAAAGGCAAGGGAGCTGCGCACAGAGATCGAAGATATACTGAAGCAGGCAGATGAGCTCGGAATTGACAGATATGAACTGCTGAGAGGACTTTAGGACCTGAAAGGTAGCGGAGCGGGGGCTTCGCAGGGAACAGATATGATTGAGATTCTGGATGTGATGAAATCCTTCGGTGATCACCGTCCGGGGGAGAAGGACACCGTCGCTGTAAACGGTGTCACACTGAATATCAGGGAAAAGCAGGTGTTCGGACTCATCGGCACCAACGGGGCCGGCAAGTCCACACTGCTTCGTATGATCGCCGGAATTCTGAAACAGGATTCCGGTAATATTCTGATCGACCATGAGCCGGTTTACGACAATCCGGAGGCAAAGAAGCAGGTTTTCTTTATTTCGGATGACCCGTACTATTTTGCCAATGCAGATGCGCAGGATATGGCTGACTATTACAGGAGCATTCTCGAGGGTTTTGACGTGGAGCGGTTCACAAAGCTGATGGCTGATTTCGGACTCGATCCGCAGAAGCGGATCGCGGTCTATTCCAAAGGCATGAAGAAGCAGCTGGCTATCATTCTGGGCGTATGCTCTGGAACGAAGTACCTGCTCTGCGATGAGACATTTGACGGGCTTGATCCCGTCATGCGGCAGAGCGTAAAGTCTCTCTTTGCGGGCGAGATGCAGGAGAGGGGACTCACGCCGGTGATTGCGTCTCACAATCTGCGTGAGCTCGAAGACATCTGCGACCATGTCGGACTTCTTCACAAGGGCGGTGTGCTTCTTTCCGAAGACATCGACGCGATGAAACTGGGAATACAGAAGGTGCAGTGTGTTTTCGCGAATGAAAGTGACAGTGCCAGGGTGCCGCAGGGAATATCGGTCCTGACATCGGAGCAGAGAGGACGCCTCCATACCTACACCGTGCGCGGGACGCGGGAACAGGTGCAGGACTATTTCGCGGGTTTTGAGATGACGTTCATGGAAATTCTTCCGCTCACACTGGAAGAAGTGTTTATCAGCGAAACGGAGGTCGTAGGATATGATGTCCGGAAATTCATTCTCGGTTAAAAAAGCGCTGCGGAGAAGAGTCTGGTCCGCAGCGGTCAGCGGGCTGTTCTTCTTCCTCTATTATGTGCTGGGGACGTCGCTTGCCGTCACCAGGACCCGTTCCTTTGCCGAGGCATATCAGTATACCGTGGAGGTCGCGAAAGCCTCGGTCAGCAATGCGGTGAGAGAATCTATCGGCCTGTCCGCAGGATATGGCTGGATCGGAGTGGTCGGAATCGCTGTCATGCTTGGCGTACAGGGGTTTGCGTACCTCGACAGCAGGCGGCAGATCGATTTCTATGAAAGCCAGCCGGAGAAACGCTCGCACCGGTTCAGACGCATTTATCTCGAGGGCATTCTGATCTATGTGCTGACGGCAGTCACGGGACTTGCAGCCGGCCTCATCACCGTGGCACTCCTCCGCGCAGCCACCCTGGCGCTGGTGCTGGAAATTGTCCTGGAGGCTCTTCGTCTCTTCATATTGTTCCTCGGCGTATATTCGATCACGGTACTCAGTGTGATGTGGACGGGAAATGTCATTGTATCGCTGCTTGCGGATGCCGTCCTCCTGCTCTACGAGATTGTTTTGTCCGAGATCATTTATGCGCTGAAAAACACCTTTTTCTATACATTTTCTTCGGCGTTTTCCGGCGCGTCTGCCGCTTTTTCGCCGATTTACGATTACTGCGTGGTACTTTCCGGGAAAAATCCGGCAGCTGCAGTGACTTCGTATTACAGAGAGATGACTTTGTCTGTGCTCCGGCAGAGCGCTGCTTTCCTGGTGCTTTATGATGTCTTTACACTCATCACAGCAGCAGCGGCGACCGGCATCGCCTATCTCAGCTATAAAAAGCGCAGGACAGAATCTGCCGGGACGGCGGTGGTTTTTGCGCCGATCCGCGTACTTGCCCGGATCGCCGTGAGCTCAGTCATTGCCCTGGGAGCCGGTCTTGTGGTGCTGCGTTCGTTTGCCTCCGGCAGGGAACATTCTGCGACGGTCATCATCGTTATTGTTATGATCGTGACTGCCTGCATCGTCTGCTCCGTGATGCAGATTATTTATGATTTCGATTTCCGCTCTTTTCTGCGGGGCGCCTGGGCGATGACGGTTTCGAGCCTTATCGCGGTCCTTGTGCTCGCGGCTTTCGAGGCCGACTGCTTCGGATACGACAGGTATGTGCCTGATCTCTCGCAGGTGGAGAGCTGTGCTCTGATTCCGGACAATGGAACGACTGTTCTCGGAACGGACGGAAACGAGAGCATGGATTATTCCGCCTATGCCCTCCGGAACATGAAGCTCACGGATACACAGAGCGTGGCGGCGCTTGCATCCTACGGGCAGGAATACACCGTCAAAACCCGCGGCAGTGCGCAGAACAGCGGAGATTATTTCGACAATTCGCAGTCCGAATATCATTTCACCGTACTGTACCGGATGAAGAGCGGGCAGAAGGTATATCGCTCTTTTTACATCCCGCAGAACTGTGACCGCACCCTTCCGGATAAAATATTCTCTTCGGTGGAGTATAAGGAGGCCTCTCTTTTCAGCTCGGTAAATGCCGCATTTCTTCAGAACTACGAAAATATCAGGGGCGCGGAGATTGATTATTGTTATCCCACCGGCGATAAGGATATGAATGCAGCGGATATGAAGGGGCTTGCGAAGGCACTTGCGGCGGACGCCGCACAGTACTGCTTTTCGAACCTTGTCGACAATTATCCTGTCGGAGAACTGGATTTCCAGATTCGCAGCGGCGGATTCATCACGGCACTCTATATCTATCCCTGGCAGGAAAACACGATCCGATGGCTTGAGAGTGAAGGTATCTACGGGGAGGCAATGCCGGATGCAGCCGATGTCGCCAAAATCAGTGTAACCAATACGCACTCGGAGTACTGGAACGAAGACAATATAGAAAGCAGCGATTATGACCCGTCTGTCACTGTGGAATACACTGATCCCGTGCAGATCAAGAAAATTCTTGATCACAGTTATGGTTCGCACTTTACTTCCCCCTGGACCAACAACGGAGAGGATTATTACAATTACAGCCTGAGCGGGACAATGAAGGACGGAACGGAGTTTTATCTCTGCTTTAAAGAGGGGGAAGTACCTTCCTTCGTTGAAACAGATACTGCGAATTAACGCAGAGCACCGGGTGACGGTTGCAAAAGTATATCCATTGTGATAAATTTGACTAGTCGTCTGTTTGTTTTGACGGCTAGTACTGTTATTCCGAAACGGAGCTGGAAATATGAACGCACTGCGTATTGTTCTGACAATCGTAATGATCGCAATCAGTGTCATCATTACTGTTATTATTCTGATGCAGGAAGGCAAGGACCAGGGCCTCGGCGCAATCAGCGGCGCGGCGGAAACCTACTGGGGAAAGAACAAGGGACGTTCGATGGAAGGAAATCTCCTTCGATGGACGGTCATCCTCGTCATTGCGTTCTTCGCACTCGCTATGCTGTTGAACATGAGTATCTTTTGAAGACTGAAGGAATCTTTAGGGCGCTTCTCCGCTGAGGGGAGGCGCTTTTTTTCTGTCTGCGGTTTCTTCCGGAGCCTGCGGTTCCCTTCGGAGCCGTGACAAAAGAACTTCACACTCTTCCGGTTTCGCGATAAGGTAAGGAAAGAACAAATCAAATGTGAGAAGAGAAGAAAGACAGAAGGAAGCAGAAGATGAAATATAAGAAATCGATGGGATCAAAACATTCCCTTACAAAAGAAAAAAAGGAACATATGAAAAAGTCCGGCACAGTGTACATGGAGGGAAGCTTCCTCTCGAGCGTCCGCGGTTTTGGCTTTGTGTCGGTTGACGGTATGGAGAGCGATCTGTATATTCCGGAGAAAAAGACACTGGGTGCCTTCTACGGAGATATCGTGGAAGTAAAGCTGCTTCCGGGCTATGATCCGGGGCTCGTGCATCAATATGAAAGTTACCGGAAAGCTCTCGAAAACGGTGAGAAGCCCGGCAGGGTCACAAAGACAAGAAGCGGCAGGAGAACAGAAGGAGAGGTTGTAAAGATCCTGCAGCATACGGTCTCGAAGATTGTCGGTACGTTCCGCCTTGAGGGCAGGCACGGGTATGTCGTTCCGGACAACCATCATATCCCGTTTGACATCAATGTCGTGTCCGGAGAGACGATGGACGCTTCCGACGGCGACAAGGTTGTCCTTGCAATTACGGATTATGGCTCGGCGAAAAAGAATGCTTCCGGAAAAATCTGTGAGATACTCGGTGCCGCGGGAGATCCCGGAGTCGATATTCTCTCCATCATCCGCGCAAACGATCTGCCGGGAGATTTCCCGGAGGATGTGAAGAAGGAAGTGGCGGAAACCATTCCCTCCTCCATCAATCACAGCGATTTCATCAGTGCGAAGGCAAGAAGAAAGGGCAGTCACGTCGAGGACCTGCGGAAGACCGTCATGGTCACCATCGACGGCCTTGATACAAAGGATATTGATGACGCCGTATCACTCTCCCGGACGGACGATGGGCTCTATCGGCTCGGCGTACACATTGCCGACGTGAGTTTTTACGTGAAGGAAGGTTCACCGCTTGATCGGGAGGCGCTGAACCGTGCGACCAGCATCTATCTCGTTGACCGCGTGATTCCGATGCTTCCCCGCGAGCTCAGCAACGGCATCTGCTCTCTCAATGAGGGGGAGGAGAGACTCGCACTTTCCTGCATCATGGACATCGACGGCGAGGGAAAGGTTGTACGGCACCGCATCACCGAATCGGTCGTGAAGATCGATGCGCGCCTGTCCTATGAGGGAACGCACGCGTGGCTGACGAAGGGCGACAATTCCGAAATCGTGGAGCATCTTCGGGGACAGGGGATTCACCGCGGCATCCGCGCCAAAACAAAAGCCATCGAGGATATGCTCACCGAAATGGAGGAGCTCTCAAAGATCCTGACGGAGGCGAGAAACCGCAGGGGCTGCATCGATTTCGACACACCCGAGGCGAAGATCATCCTCGATGAAAACGGAAAACCGGTCGATATCCGGCAGTATGAGCATAATGAGTCGAATCTTCTCATCGAGAATTTCATGCTGTATGCAAACGAGACGGTCGCAATGCATTTTGCGAAAATGAAGGTCCCGTTTGTCTATCGTGTCCACGGAAAACCGGACCCGGAGAAAATTGAAAGCCTCCGGAAATTCCTCGGAAACCTCGGAATCCGCACAGGTTCTGAGAAGAGTGGAAAAAAGGAAAAAGAAGAGGGCGATGTGAAGCCGATCGAGATCCGGAATCTTCTCGAGAGAATCAAGGGAACGCCGGAGGAGGCGACACTTACCCGGATGACGCTCCGGTCCATGCAGCAGGCGTATTATTCCACGGACTGTGCCGGACACTTCGGACTTGCTCTTAAATATTACTGCCACTTCACCTCACCGATCCGCCGCTATCCGGACCTGCAGATTCACAGGATCATCCGGGAGGTCATCGGGGCAGAAGGACTTTCTGCGGAGCGGAAGGAGCATTATGACACCATTCTTCCCGATGTCTGTGAACAGTCTTCGAAGAATGAGCGCAGAGCAGATGAGGCCGAACGGGAGACAGACAAACAGAAGATGTGTGAGTACATGACAGAGCACATCGGCGAGGTCTATGACGGAATTGTCTCCGGGCTCACCGCCTGGGGAATGTATGTCGAGCTTCCGAACACCATCGAGGGACTCGTGCCGATGGCTGTCCTGTTCGACGATTACTATGTTTTTGACGAGAAATCATATATACTTAAGGGTGAGCATACCGGCCGGGAATACCGGCTCGGAGACCGCATCCGCGTGAAGGCAGCAGCGGCGGATACGGCGACGAGGACGATTGATTTCGTCCCCGAGACCGAGGGCGGAAGGCCGGAAGAGGGACGGAATATCAGAAACAATGGCAAGAAACGAACCGCTGAAACTGGTCGCAAACAATAAAAAGGCGTATCACGATTATTTTGTTCTTGAACGATTCGAATGCGGCATCGAGCTCTTCGGAACGGAAGTAAAGTCACTCCGCCAGGGCAAGTGCAGCATCAAAGAAGCATATGTCGGAATTGATCACGGCGAGGTCTATGTGTACGGAATGAATATCAGCCCGTATGAGCATGGAAACATCATGAACAAGGATCCTCTCCGGACGCGAAAGCTCCTGCTTCATAAAAGTGAGATCATGAAGCTCGCGGGACAGATCAAGGAGAAGGGGCTTACGCTTGTCCCGCTTCAGGTTTATTTCAAGAACGGACGGGCAAAGATGGAAATTGGTCTTGCAAGAGGCAAGAAGATCTATGACCGCCGCGAGGATAAAATGAAGCGCGACATTAGCCGCGAGACAGAACGTGATTACAAGCTGAAACTGAAGGGATAAAGGCGAAATGACCTCTTTCCCGGGGGAGCCCGGAAGATGACGAAGGAAAGGGCTTTTCAGAAAAAACGATTTTACTGCACCAAAGATGTTGGTGCAGGAGATGGAAGAACCCGGAGCAATGGAAAGACCCGGGTTCTTCGTTTGTGCATCTTTTTCTTTGCGGTTTTTCTCGTCGTCCTTTCCGTCTTCTCGGTCCGCCCTGTGGAGGGACGTTCATCCTGGGGAGACCAGCTGAGGCAGTACGAGCTTCTTTCCGTTTCGATGGCACACGGACACCTGTATCTGGAAGAGGCGGTTCCGGATTCTCTGAAGGACCTTGAAGATCCGTACAATTACGGCTCCCGGATGGCTGCGCAGACAGCTTCCGGCGACTTATATCCGGTGGATGCGGCGTATTATGACGGACACTATTATGTCTATTTCGGAATTACCCCGGAAATATTGCTTTTTCTGCCGTTTAGGCTTGTGACCGGGCATGTGCTGCCGACGTTTTTGGCCATGCTGTTTGTATCGTTTCTTTTTGTCTGCGGCGCATTTGCCTTTGCGGAGCAGTTCCTGAAGAAATATTTTCCTTCGGAGAACAGTTCCTTCATCCATGTTTTTGCGCCGCTCTCCCTCATCATGGCCTCCGGGATTCTGTTTCTTGATTCCTTTCCTGTCACGTATTCCATGCCCGCAGCGGAGGGGCTCATGCTGCTCGTATGGGGCCTTTATTTCTGGCTCCGCGGAAATATTCTCACCGGCTCCATCTTTCTCTCCCTTCTCATCGGCTGCCGCCCGCAGAGCGCTGCGGCGGTGCTGCTTGCGTTCCCGGTCTTCTGGAAAGAAATACGGGAGGGAAAGTTTTTCCGGAGGACCCGGACGGCGGTGCTTAATACGATGAAGGTCATCCTTCCCTTTGCCGTATCCGGAGCTTTCATATTCTGGTATAATGCGGCAAGATTCGGCTCTCCGTTTGAATTCGGCTACCGGTATCTCCTCACGACCACGGAGGTCGCGGCGCAGAAGATCACATGGAAGAGAATTGGAATCGGATTGTTTCTTGAGCTCATCGAGCCTTTGAATATAGGCAGTACGTTCCCTTTTCTTCACGGTGTTGCCTGGACAAAAGACTATTTAAGCGTAATTTATATAGAACCGTTTCTTGCCGGTTTTTTTGCACTTCATCCGGTCTCTCTTTTTGCTTTCGGGATCTTCGGCTGCGGGAAAAAGAAACCTGCAGGAGAGGCGCTGAGAGCGGAGAAGAACATGGCAGGGCCCGTCACCGGGAAGCGGAGAACTGCAGAGCAGGACACAGCAGCGGCCGCGGGATTCGGAATCGTGTGTTTTTTCCTCGGTTTTCTCCTTGTTTTCTTTGATGTTCTTTCTGCCGGAATCTCCCAGAGATACCTGTCCGACTTCGGGATTTATTTCATGATGGCGGCTCTTGTCACAATCCTGTGCATTTTCGGAAAGAACGCCGATCAGGCCGCAGGAAAATCCGCGCTGGAAACCGCAGGAAACACTGCAGGAAAATCCGCGCTGGAAACTGCAGGAAACACTGCGGAAAGAGGCACGGTGAAAACTGTGGGAAGGGCGGAGATAATGCTGCGGATCTTTTTGACGCTGCTGCTCGTCTTTGACATTGCTGTAAGCCTTTTATGCCTGATCACGGATGGAAAATATCTTTCCATGGAAAGCACAAACCCGGCTGTATATGAGGCACTCCGGCGTCTCTTCCCGTAAAACGGTCCGTGCTGATTATAGCCGTGCTAATTATAGCCATGCTATAATTAGCACCGCTATAATTAGCACGGCTATAATCAGCACGGCTGTAAGTCTATAATCAGCAAAGCTATAGTCAGCACGGATGCAATCAGCAGGTACACTGATTGCGGATATTCATGTAAGATATTTTTCGCGGCTTCGGCCAGGAGCTGACTGCCGCAGAAATGAGGTTTTTATGCCAATTACAATCAACAGCTTCATGGGCAGGTTTGGTTTTAACGCAAGAAAATATATCCCACGCCTGGCCTCCGGCGCCTATCTGAAGCTTCAGTTTGCAGCGAACGGAAAAGTGCAGAAGCAGTATGCGGACTATTTTCTCTCGCAGGACCCGGTTCCGATGCCGAACGTCGTCAATATCGAAACCATCAACCGCTGCAACAGCACCTGTGAATTCTGCCCGGCCAATGTCCACTCGGAGAAGCGCCCGTTCCGGAAAATTGACGATGCACTTTATCACAGCATCATCGATCAGCTCGCGGACTGGGGATACAAGGGGCATCTGACACTCTACGGGAACAATGAGCCCATGCTGGATCCGCGCTACGTCGAGTTCCATAAATATGCGCGGGAGAAGCTGCCGGACTGCTTCATTTTTATGTCGACGAACGGACTTCTTATGAATATCGATCGGCTGAAGGAAATCAAACCGTACATCAACCAGCTGATCATCAACAACTATGCGCTCGAATACAAGCTCCACGACAACCTTCAGGAAATTTATGAATACGTGAAGGCGCATCCGGACGAATTTTCGGACCTCGATATCGAAATTCAGATGCGGTATCTGAAGGAAGTTCTCACCAACCGCGCGGGAAGTTCGCCGAACAAGAAGGCGACCGAAAAGGTCATCACGAATACCTGCCTTCTTCCGTTCACGGATATGTGGATTATGCCGAACGGGAAGATGGGCCTTTGCTGCTGCGATGATTTTGAAGTGACCGCGCTTGCGGACCTTAACAAGGTCTCCGTAAAAGAGGGCTGGTCCAGTCCCGCGTTCATGGAAGCGCGCAGGAAGATTGCACAGGGAAGAAATAACTACAAGTTCTGTGAGCACTGTGATTTCATCGATGCCGGTTTCCGCACCACAATTGTGAAGAACGTGCTTGCCGGGGATCAGGAGGCCGCGAACCGGGCCGGCGGACATGAGAGGATGAAGGTCGGAAGCAAGGTGTGAAAGTGACGTCGATACGTCACTTTCACACGGCAGCTTGCGTCAGCATTACAGACGCATTCGGCAAAACCGCGTTTGCGTATTTTGCCTCAGCGGGGTACATAAATGATTTTACTTCATGGAGATATCGTCTATTCCGAATCTGCGGAAAAACTGACTGTCCGCGAAAACTCATATCTGTCGGTCGATGACGGAAAAGTGGAAGGAATCTATGGCCGGGTGCCGGAAAAGTATAAGGGCGTCCCGGTGGAGGACTATGGGAGAGACCTCATCATTCCGGCATTTTCAGATCTTCATGTGCATGCTCCGCAGTTTGAGCAGCGGGGCATAGGCATGGACCTTCTGCTGTCCGACTGGCTTTCGACCTATACGTTTCCGGAAGAGGCAAAGTTCCGCAGTCCCGAATATGCAGAAAAGATCTATTCTCTGTTCGTAAAGGACCTTCTGCGGCAGGGAACCATGCACGCGGCCATTTACGCGACGCTGCATCTTGAAGCGACGGATATTCTATTTGAACTTCTTGAAAAGGCCGGCATGGATGCCCTCGTGGGAAAGGTCAACATGGATGTGAATTCGCCGGATTTTCTCACCGAGACAACAAAGGAATCACTCCGGGATACAGAGACATTCCTTGAAAGGCATGCGGGAGGCGGCCGTGTGAAGCCGATTCTCACCCCGCGCTTTGCACCGACCTGTTCGGCGGAGTTGATGAAAGGGCTGGGAGAGCTAGCGCGCAAATACCGCTGCGGTGTGCAGACGCATCTCGTAGAATCAAAGTGGGAGGCCGCGGAGGCCGTCCGCCTGTTCCCGGACTGCTGCTCCGATGCGGAGATCTATGAGAAGGCAGGACTTCTTGACACAGATGTGTCCATTTTCGGGCATGTGATTTTCCCGACGGAAGAAGATTATCGGATTCTCAGGAAGCACGGAAGTTTCGCGGTTCATTGTCCGGATGCCACCAACAATGTCATCGCCGGCATCGCACCGGTGAGAACAGAACAGGAGAGAGAAATCCGTGTCGCACTCGGAAGCGATGTCGGAGCAGGCCACGGGCTTGGCATATTCAAACAGGCGGCGAGAGCGGTGCAGCTCTCAAAACTCAAGGAATTCTATGAGCCGGATGTTTCGAAGACCATCTCGTTTGCAAATGCCTTTGACATGGCAACGCGCGTTGGAGGAAGTCTTTTCGGAAAGGTCGGTACCTTCGGGGAAGGATATGATTTTGACGCTCTTGTGATCGGCGGGACGGAAGATCCGGAGATTCCCATGGATGCAGCACTTCGTCTCGAGCGATTCTGCTACACAGGGGATGACCGCAATATCCGGGCAAGATATCTGAAGGGAAGAAAGCTCGGGGAAGAGTAAAGCTGCGGCATTGCTGCAGGACCCGGGGCAAAGAAATCAGTAAAAGGCAGCCGGCTCAGATGCCGGGATCATTAAAAAAATCCGATATTCATACATCGCTGCATGAATATCGGATTTTCTGATGGAGAATGGAATAGGCGGGAATCGAACCCGCGTCCAAAAACCCATCCGGTGTCCTTCTACTATCGTAGTCTGCTGTTTCGGCTTACGCCATTTTCTCCTGACAATGCATCAACAGACAGACACACTGTCGGAGTAGCTTCATGATACGCCCGCGGACGCAAAGCTTAATCCGTGTCGTTTCCCGCAAGTCGACGCCGTATCCGGAAAGTGCGGGTGCTCTCCGGGCGACGTCGCGGCTTTAGGCCGCGAGTGCTAATTCGTTGTCGTTAGCGTTTATTTTTAATTTGCCGAGTTACGCTCTTGCATTCGGATAGCTTCTCCACGTTCAAGATCCCTGTCGAAACCTTTACTATCCCGTGTAAATATAAATTATACCATGCCGGTCCTGAAAAGCAATAAGACGCGCTGCCTCAGTGAAGTGAAGACTGCACAGAATTGCTGCCGGGGACGAATGCCCGGATGACCGGCCATTCACTTTTCTGATAGAATACAGGATGGATTATATATTTGACCGGAGGAATACGGTACTATGGACCCAGTGAAAATTCTTGATGTCAAGGAATCCATATTGAATGATAATGATGAGACGGCGGAGCAGTTTCGAAAAGAGCTGAAGGCGAAGGGAGTTTTCCTTCTTAACCTGATGGGATCGCCGGGAGCCGGCAAGACCTCGACGCTTCTCCGCATCATTGATGCACTGAAGGGAGAGTTTCGGATCGGTGTCATGGAAGCCGACGTGGATTCTTCGGTCGATGCAGAGAAAGCTGCGGCTGCAGGGGTCCGCGTAATTCAGCTTCACACGGGCGGCTCCTGTCATATGGACGCGGAGATGACAAGGCGCGGCGCGGCAGAAATGGGGATTGACGGCCTTGATCTTCTTGTCGTTGAGAATGTGGGAAATCTTGTCTGTCCGGCGGAATTTGACATCGGCGCAAACCGGCGCGCCGAGATTCTCTCGGTCCCGGAGGGGGATGACAAGCCGCTCAAATATCCGCTGATGTTCGAGACGGCAGATGTTGTGTTCTTGAATAAGATGGATACGATCCGATACTTCGACTTCAATATGGATCATTTTGCCGCAAACGTGAAGAGCAGAAGATCCGGGACGGAAATCATTCCCTATTCTGCCAAAACCGGGGAGGGGTGTGACCGTGTTGCAGAGTGGATCCGGAATGCTGTTCTTGAAGACAGGAAAAGCATCTGACCGCGGCAGAAATCAAAAGGAGAAATATCTGCCGGAGTGTGGATCGGATTGAGAGTTTTATGTCTGATAAAGAGTTTTTACGACTTGTAATCGCCAGTCTGAAAAAGAAAGGATGAGAGTCTGCAAAGGAGCAGGCTGTTTCTGCGTGTGTTTACCCGCAGAAGCAAAAGAAGAATCGGTTGATGAGTAAATTTCAGATTCCAGAAGCATATACCGTCCGGAAGCACGAGTTTCTTCCGGATATCAACAGCGATGCATATCTTCTTGTGCACAGTAAGAGCGGTGCCCGCATTGTTGTCATGCCGAACGGGGATGACAACAAAGTGTTTTTCATCGGTTTCCGCACGACGCCGGAGGACTCGACAGGTGTAGCGCACATCATCGAGCACACGGTGCTCTGCGGTTCCAGAGATTTCCCTGTGAAGGATCCGTTTATCGAGCTTGCAAAGGGTTCGCTCAATACCTTCCTCAACGCAATGACGTATCCGGACAAGACGGTTTATCCGGTGGCAAGCACGAACCTGCAGGATTTTGAAAATCTTTGCCATGTCTATCTCGATGCCGTGTTTTACCCGAACATCTACACGGGAAAGCGGATTTTCGAGCAGGAAGGCTGGCACTATGAGTTTCATGACGGAAAGCTGACCTACAACGGCGTTGTTTACAACGAGATGAAGGGGGTTTTGTCTCTTCCGGACGATGTCCTCGAGCGCAGGATCATGGAGTCCCTTTATCCGGACACCACCTATGCCGTGGAATCGGGCGGCGATCCGGAGAATATCCCGGAACTCACCTATGAGAAGTATCTGGATTTTCACAGGCATTATTATCATCCGTCAAACAGCTATATCTTTCTCTACGGCGACCTGGACATGACCGAGAGGCTCGAGTATCTCGACCGGATGTACCTGTCGAAATACAGCTTTGAACTGGTGGACAGCGAGGTGAAGTTGCAGAAGCCTTTTACTTCGCCGGTAAGTACCAGAGCGCCTTACTCTGTCATGGAAGGCGAGGACACAGCAAAGAAGTCCTTTCTTTCTTACAACGTCGTGATCCCGTCGAAGGACCCCAAGCTCGACGTGACGATGCGCGTGCTGGACTACTGCCTGTGCGATGCGGAGGGAGCACCTCTGCGCGAGGCGCTCATGGAGAAGGGCATCGGAGAAGATATCGGGAGCCTCTTCGAGGACGGAATCGCACAGCCCTGCTGGTCGCTCGTTGCCCGTAATACAGGAGAGGAGCGCAAAAACGAATTCGTCTCCACGGTGCGCGGCGTGCTGTCAGACATTGTGACCAATGGTTTTGACGAGGACGCCCTGAGGGCCGGAATCAATTATCATGAATTCCGCTACCGCGAGGCGGATTTCGGTTCTTATCCAAAGGGATTGATTTACGGGCTCTCTGCCATGGACTCCTGGCTCTATAACGAGGATGAGCCGTGGGAATATCTGAAGAACGGTGCGGTTTACGAGGAACTGAAGGAGGAGATAGGAACAGGCTGGTTTGAAAAGACCGTTCAGAAATATTTTCTGGACAACCCCTTCCGCAGTGTTGTCGTGCTCTATCCGGAACCGGGGCTTACGGACAGGAAGGAAAGAGAGCAGGACGACCGACTCTCCCGCATGCTCGGCAGTATGCCGAAGGAAGAGGCAGAGCGGATCCGCAGGGAGCAGGAAAGTCTCGACACATACAGAAAGGCACCGGACACGCCGAAGGCACTCAGCTGCATTCCGATGCTCGGAAAAGAGGACCTCAGGAAGGAAACACTGAAATTTAATAATATTTTCTCCAGTGTCGGAAAATGGAACACCATTTTCCTGCAGCACCCGGTTTTCACGAATCACATCAGCTATATTAAGCTCGTGTTCAGCCTGGAGGGAATACCGCAGAAATATTATCCGTATCTCGGGGCATTCCGCACCGTCTTCACGGCACTTTCGACGGAGGATCAGGATTATCCGGAGTTGAACAACCGGATCAACATTGAGACAGGCGGCATCGGATGCGGTATGCAGACCGTAGAACGTGTGACGGAACAGGGCGGATACCGTTTCCTTTTTGATGTCCATATGAAATCACTCGATGAGAATGTGCCAAAGGCTTTCGCACTCCTGGAGGAAATCGTACTCCACACAGAGTACACCGATAAAAACCGTCTCCGCGACCTTCTGATGGAGGAGCGCTCCGGGATGAAGTCAGAGCTCATCGGGTCCGGCCATGTGACCGCAGCAGGCCGCGCGGAGGCCTCCTTCAGCGAGCCGGCTGCGGTAATGGATGATCTCAACGGCATTGACGGCTACCGATTCCTCGATACGCTGCTTGAAAGTTTTGACGAGCGGGCAGAGGAGGTTCTTCAGAATCTGAAGGAAATTTCCGAGTGGATTTTCCGCCCGGAGAATGTCGTCTGTGCGGACTGCACAGCAGACGAGAGCGCGATGGATGGGGCAGGAGCGGAAATCGCCCGCTTTCTCGATGCCATTTCTGTGAATACCGAGAAGAACCGCCGCAATCTGCTGCAGATGAATGAAAAGGAGCAGGCGCCGTTCCGGGCAGCGCTTGTGAAGGGCAGCGAGGCGTTCGAAACGGCAGGAGGAATTCAGTTTGTCTGCCGGGCGGGAAATTTCCGGAAGAACGGGCTCCCCTATAATGGCGCGCTGCGGGTGCTCCGGATCGCACTCAGCCTGAATTATCTGTGGAACAATATTCGTGTTCTCGGCGGCGCATATGGATGCATGGTCCGCTTCAAGAGAAACGGAACCAGTTATTTTGTGACGTATCGTGACCCACATCTGATGAATTCGGTCCGTATATTTGAAGAGGCTGCAGATTACGTACGGAATTTTGACGCGGATGAGCGGACGATGACGCAGTATATCATCGGTGCCGTGAGCGCGATGGACCAGCCTTATACGCCGTCCGGCTTCGGCGATTACTGCCTGCTCGGATACCTGGCCGGTGAGAGTGAAGAGTCAAAACAGAAGGCAAGAGATGAGGTTCTTTCCTGCACGCCGGAGAAGATACGTATGCTTGCACCATATATAGATGCAATTCTTTCCGAGCATGCGTTCTGTGTAGTCGGGAGCGCCGCCAAAATCGAGCAGTACGCAGACAAATTCAATCGGGTGGAAAAGCTGAAATAAAATCAGAAAGAGTAGGTAGCTTTGTTTCCATGCAAGGGGAGGTGACCTATGGAAAAGAAGAGAGCACTTAGATGGAAGGCGGCTGCATGCATTCTTGCAGCGGGAGTCTTTGCCGCCGGCTGTGGATCCTCGTCAGGCTTTGTGGCATCTGGGAAAATGGCGGAGAACATGGAAAGCGCATACCTCACAGATGCCTATTCAGAGGAAGAGGCATCTGCGGATTCCGGCGCAGGTTCTTATTCGGAGGATACGGATCATTTGAATTTTTCCGAGGTCTCTTCCGGGGAAAACTCCGGAAATTTCTCTCAGGATCCTCTGTCGGAGGAAGGTGTCACGGAGGACGGTGCCGAATATGGAAGAAAACTGATCCGGAATGTGAACATTACAGCGGAGACGGAGAGCTTTGACGATTTCGAGAAACAGCTCGAAGCGGATGTACGCAGCGCGGGCGGCTTCATCGAGAGCATGGACAAGCAGACGGGATATTCGTATTATTCCGATTACCGGAGAAATGCATATGCGGATTACACGATCCGGATCCCGTCGGAGAAGCTCGATGATTTCCTCTCGAAGATCGACGGGATCGCCAATGTGACAGACATTTCCTCGTCGACGGAAGATGCCACGATGCATTATATCGACGTCGACAGCGAGAGAAAGGCGCTTGAGACCGAGCGAGAGACACTTCTTTCCATGATGGAGAAGGCGGAAACGGTCGAGGAGATGATCTCGATTCAGTCTGAGCTTGCCGATGTGAACAGCCATCTGAATACACTGAAGAGTGAGCTCAAATACATTGACAACCGCGTCGCCTATTCGACGGTAACACTGTCTGTACAGGAGGTGAGTACTTACACGGAGACGGAGGAAAAAACAGCTGGTCAGAGGATGAAGGAAGGATTTATCCGGAATTTCAACGGGTTATTCGACGGCCTCAAAGAGTTTGGAATCGGGTTCATCTCCTGTCTTCCGCAGATTGTGTTTACCGTACTTGTCCTCCTGCTGATTTTCTTTGTCATCCGCTCGGTTCTGCGAAAGGTCCGCAGGAAGAAAGGAAAGGAAGAGAGCCGGCGGGCGAAGAATAGGAGCGGCCGCTTCTCCCAGGGGGACTTCGCGGCGGACGAAAAGAGGAATTTTCCGGGGAAAAACAATCCGGAGGCAAAGGAAAACCCGGAGAATGATCCGGCGCAGATGGGACATTCTGAGAGGCAGTATAACCCGGATAATCGTAAAGAACCGGAGATAACAGAACATCGGGAAAAACAATAAGAATATCTCCTGCCAGAGCCGTTTTGTGATTTCGGGGTGTCCGGTAAACCCGGGCCGGGTCCCGGCAGGAGCTTCATCAGCAGAGGAAATTCATGGCAAAGGCTGGAATAGTTTCGATCATCGGGAAACCGAACGTCGGAAAATCGACGCTTATGAATACGATGATCGGGCAGAAACTTGCAATCACAAGTTATAAACCGCAGACGACAAGAAAGCAGATGCGCACTGTTTTTACGGATGAACGGGGACAGATTGTCTTTCTCGACACGCCCGGCATTCTGCGCGGCGGCTCGGAAGACAGGACAGCGCAGGGGATTTCGGACGGCAGCGGGAGCGTACTTCCGGCCTCCTTTGCGAAGGGGGCCGGAATACGGGATCTGTGCCGCACGAAGCTCGGAGGTTACATGGAGCTTGCGGCGGAAAGCTCGCTGCAGGATGCGGATGTCATCCTCTGGCTTGTCGAGGCATCGCGCGGGAAAGGCACTGTCATCACGGCGCAGGATCGGGCTGTGCTGGAACTTCTGAAAAATCCGGAAGCAAAAATCAAAGCGCCGGTGATTCTCGTCATCAGTAAAATCGACCAGGTGAAGAAGGGACGGATACTCGAGATCATCGATGCATATTCGAAGGAATATGATTTCCGAGCAGTCATTCCGGTGAGCGCCCGGACAAAGACCGGGACGGATGACCTCATACAGACTGTTTTCGATCTGCTGCCGGAAGGAGAGCCTTTTTACGATGAGGATACGGTGACGGATGAGAATGAACGTGACATCGTCTCCGAGATCATCCGGGAAAAGGCACTCAGGCTGCTGCAGGACGAGGTGCCGCACGGAATTGCGGTCGTGGTCGACTCATTCAAATACCGGAAGGGACGAAGCGGGGAGATCTGCGATATCAGCGCCACAATCATCACCGACAGAGAGAATCACAAGGGAATCATCATCGGAAAGAACGGTGAAATGATCAAAAAAATCGGCACGGCCGCGCGGGCAGATATCGAAAATCTCATCGACTGCCACACAAACCTGCGCCTTTTTGTGAAGGTGCGTAAGGACTGGCGCGACAATGAATCGCAGCTTGGAAATTACGGCTACCGGACCAAAGACCTGAAACGATGACAAAGAGAATTGGTCCTGCCGTTTTGGCTGCCGCAAAAGAGACGGTGAAGAAATTCAGCATGGAAACTACGGCTGCAGAACAAAGGAATCAGAAGCGATAATGGCAGAGTCCGAGTGGTACACAGGAATTGTTCTCGAGGCGGTTCCGATCGGAGAATATGACCGGCGCGTCGTTCTTCTCACACGAGAAGCCGGAAAGTTATCGTGCTTTGCAAGACGCGCGAGAAGGCAGGGAAGCCCGCTCATGGCGGCAGCTTCCCCTTTTGCGTATGGAAAATTCCGGATTTACCGCGGCAGAAGCTCAAATGTACTGAGCGATGCGGAGATTGAACAGTACTTTGAAGGACTGCGGTCGGATATGACAGCCATGATGTACGGCAGCTATTTCCTCGAGGCAGCAGGATATGTCACCCGTGAAAACAATGATGAGACGCGCATTCTCCTTCTTCTTTATGTGACGCTCCGGGCGCTCGAACGCGGCAGAATGCCGTATTCTCTGATCCGGGCTGTTTACGAGATCCGCCTGATTGTAGAGGAAGGCGAATTTGAACAGCCTTCGTCGGAGGAGCTTAAAGACAAAAGCGCAGGTTTTGCCAGGGCGGCTGCCTTTATTACGGCGGCTCCGTTCGAGAAGCTCTACAGCTTTGAAGTTTCGGATGAAGTACTCCGCGAACTCATCGGTTTTGCAGGGACAAGAGCCGAAAATTATTTCCGGCATGATTTTAAATCCCTTTCGATTCTGAGGGAGTGTGATTCGGAACTGCCGGGGAAATGAGCAAAGAACAAGATGCAGGGGCCCGCGGGACAGCCTGAAGAGAGGGAACGAAGGCTCCGAGGGCCAAGTGAAACTTGCACCTGTCTTAAGTCAAGACTATAATCTAAAAATGCCGCAGTCTGAGGGTAAATAAGCTTATATGAGCAGGGGGGATCCGATGCCGGCAAGCAGCAGCCGTGAAAAAAGGCCTGAGCCGCGAGGCGGAAGGAGAAAAAGAAGAAACAGGAGAAGATCGTATCTTCTTCTGATTCTTTTTGTCATTGCTGCAAGTGCCGTTATTGTGATCACAGCGGCACTGGCGGCCGGAAACTCCTCCGCAAAGTCGGGCAGTACATCCGGCAGCAGTGCGGATGGGGAAGAGTCTGTGCACGATGCAATTCACCTCAGGAAAGACGGCTCCCTTACGGTGACGAGTGACGAAAGTTTTGACCAGGACTATTACAGCGAAGATGAGCTCTCTTCCCTGATCGACAGTTCGATTGCCTCCTATAACGAGACCGCCGGGAAAGATTCTGTGATAAGAAAAGAGCTGAAGGTCTCCGCAGGCAAAGCACATCTTGTCATGGAATATGCTTCGGCAGAAGATTTTGCATCCTTCAATGAGACCCCGATGTATTACGGCACCGTGAACGGCGCGAGCATGTCGGGACTTGGCATGGGAGACCTCATCGGTAAAAAGAGAATTGGGGACGATTCGAAGGAATTGTCCAGCGAGGAGCTGGGAGATCTCGGCGACAATCCGGTCATCGTTCTTTATTACCCGTGTACAATCCGTACCGACCGGAAGATGCTTTACTGCTCGGACAATGTCACGGCAGAGTCGAAAAAGAGTGCTGTCATAGCAGATACAGCGTCGGAAAACGAGCCGGCGTTTATCATATTAAAATAAATATTTTCGCAGCGGATGAGACAAATGTTCCGAAGAACCCGGGCCGGCTGACAGGTCCGGAACCGGAGGAGAGAAAAAGAAAAATCGATCCTCCCGGGACAAGTATGCGGAAGAAGGAGACTGTCATGGAAAAGACGATGGACAAAATCGTAGCACTGTGCGAGAACCGCGGATTTATTTTCCCGGGCTCCCAGATCTACGGCGGACTTTCAAACACCTGGGATTACGGCCCGCTTGGCGTTGAGATGAAAAACAACGTGAAGAAGGCATGGTGGAGAAAGTTCGTGCAGGAATCGGACACAAACGTCGGTGTTGACTGCGCGATCCTCATGAATCCGAAGACCTGGGTCGCATCCGGACATCTGGCCGGATTCTCGGATCCGCTGATGGACTGCAAGGCCTGCGGCGAACGTTTTCGCGCTGACAATCTGATCGAGGACTACGCGAAGGCACATGATATGACGCTCGACGGCAGTGTCGACGGCTGGAGCAATGACGAAATGATGAGCTTCATCAACAAGTTCAAGGTTCCCTGCCCGTCCTGCGGCGGTTTTCACTGGACCGATATCCGTCAGTTCAATCTGATGTTCAAGACGTTCCAGGGCGTCACGGAAGATTCGACCAATACGATTTATCTGCGTCCCGAGACAGCACAGGGCATTTTCGTGAACTTCAAGAATGTCCAGAGAACCACCAGAAAGAAGCTCCCGTTCGGCATCTGCCAGATCGGAAAGTCCTTCCGCAATGAGATCACGCCCGGCAACTTCACGTTCCGCACGCGCGAGTTCGAGCAGATGGAGATGGAGTTTTTCTGCAAGCCGGATACAGACCTCGAGTGGTTCAAGTACTGGAAGGATTTCTCGATGAACTGGCTTACGAGCCTGGGCCTTCAGAGCGAACATCTCCGCTTCCGTGATCATGACAAGGCGGAGCTTGCATTCTATTCCAAGGCAACTTCCGATATCGAGTACACGTTCCCCTTCGGCGACTGGGGTGAGCTCTGGGGCATTGCGGACAGAACCAACTACGATCTGTCCCGTCACCAGGAAGTCTCCGGCGAGGATCTCACATACTTCGATGATGAGACCAAGGAGCGCTACATTCCGTATGTCATCGAGCCGTCGCTCGGCTGTGACCGTGTGACGCTCGCATTCCTGTGCGAGGCATACGATGAGGAGACACTCGAGGGCGGCGACGTCCGCACGGTCCTTCATTTCCATCCGGCAATCGCACCGATCAAGATCGCGGTACTTCCGCTTTCGAAAAAACTGGGTGAGGGCGCGGAGAAGATTTATCATCAGCTTTCGAAACATTATCGCTGTGAGTACGATGACCGCGGTGCCATCGGCAAGCGTTACAGAAGAGAAGATGAGATCGGCACACCGTTCTGCATCTGCTATGACTTTGATTCGGAGACGGACGGTCAGGTGACCATCCGCGACCGCGATTCCATGAGTCAGGTCCGTATTCCGATTGCAGAGCTCGACAAGTGGTTTGAGGATAAGTTCGATTTCTGATCGGATCTTCTACGTTTCCGGAATCGATAATCAGTCAGGAAAGCAGCCGCGCTTCGGGCGCGGCAGATATTTACAGGAAAGGCATTTGATTCATGAAAAAGTACGGCGTCAATGAGCTCCGCGAGATGTTCCTTTCTTTCTTCGAGGAAAAGGGATGCCTGCGTCTCAACAGTTTCTCTCTTGTTCCGCACAACGATACGTCTCTTCTCATCATTAACTCCGGCATGGCTCCGATGAAACCCTGGTTCACAGGGCAGGAGATTCCGCCGAGGAGAAGAGTCACGACCTGCCAGAAATGTATCCGCACCGGCGATCTTGAGAATGTCGGAAAGACGGCCCGCCACGGCACTTTCTTTGAAATGCTCGGAAACTTTTCTTTCGGCGATTACTTCAAGAAGGAAGCGATCCCGTGGGCATGGGAATTCCTGACCGAGCGTGTGGGCCTCGACCCGGAGCGCCTTTATCCCTCTGTCTATGTCGATGATGACGAGGCATACAATATATGGCTGAACGACATGCATGTCCCGGCGGAGCGCATTTACAAGTTCGGCAAGGAAGACAACTTCTGGGAGCATGGCTCCGGCCCCTGCGGCCCCTGCTCCGAAATTTACTATGACCGCGGAGAGAAGTATGGAAACGGCCCTGAGGATGTCATGGGAGGTGAAGGCGACCGTTTCATGGAAGTCTGGAACATCGTCTTCTCCCAGTTCAACAATGACGGTCACGGCAATTACACGGACCTCGTTCAGAAAAACATCGATACCGGCATGGGCCTCGAGCGTCTCGCGGTCGCCGTACAGGATGTGGGATCGATCTTCGACGTCGACACGCTCAAGAGCCTCCGTGATCTTGTCTGCTCTCTCGCAGGCAATATCGAATATGAGAAGCCGGGAACCTATGAAACCGATGTCTCCGTCCGTATCCTCACAGATCATTCCCGCGCGATGACGTTCATGATTTCCGACGGCATCATGCCTTCGAACAACGGCAGAGGCTATGTCCTGCGCCGCATCATCCGCCGTGCAGTCCGTCACGGAAGAAAGCTCGGCATCAAGGGCTCATTCCTTCCGGTACTTGCGCAGCGTGTCATCGATACCTCGAAGGACGGCTATCCGGAGCTTGAGGAGAAGAAGGACTTCATCCTCAATGTCGTGAAGGCAGAAGAGGACAAGTTCGACAAAACGTATGAGCAGGGCATGGATATACTGAAGGAAATGGAGGACGGCCTCCGGAAAGAGGGAAAGAGTTCACTCTCCGGTGAGGAAGCATTCCGTCTCTACGACACCTTCGGATTCCCTCTCGACAATACAAAGGAAATTCTCGCTGAGGACGGCTTCGGCGTTGACGAGGACGGCTTCAACGCGGCAATGGAGAAACAGAAGACCACTGCCCGCGAAGATCGCAAGAAGAGCGGCAAGGCAGCAACTTACATGGGCGCTGCCGCTACCGTCTACGAGACAATGGACCCGAAGATCAATTCCGAATTTACCGGATACGACCGTCTTGTCAGCGACAGTACCATCGTCGCTCTTGCGGCATTCGGCGGAGAGGATGAGGAAGATACCGCTGCGGAAGCACTTTCAGACGGCCAGAAGGGAGCCATCATCACCTCCAGAACTCCATTCTACGGAACCATGGGCGGTCAGATCGGAGACAAGGGCATCATCGTTCTGAAGAATACATATTCAGAAGCCGGCGGGATCAAGGCAAACAGCGAGGAACTCTCTCTTGAGGCAGCACTCGGCAAGGGAGCGGCTGTATTCGAGGTCGAGTCCACCGAGCATGTGGCAGGCGACAAGATCGCACACATCGGCCATGTTGTTTCCGGCATGTTCAAACTCGGCGATAAGGTGACGCTTGAGGTCGATGCAAAGAACCGCTTTGCAACCTGCCGCAACCACTCTGCGACGCACCTTCTGCAGAAGGCACTCCGCGAAGTTCTCGGCGCGCATGTCGAACAGGCAGGCTCTTATCAGGATGCGGAGCGTACCCGTTTTGACTTCTCGCACTTCAAGGCGATGACACCCGAGGAACTGAAGAAGGTCGAGGATATCGTCAACGAGAAGATCGCGGAGGAACTCCCCGTGACAACTGAGGTCATGAGCCTCGAGGATGCCAAGAAGACCGGCGCAATGGCACTCTTTGGCGAAAAGTACGGCGACAGAGTCCGCGTCGTCTCCATGGGAGATTTCTCGAAGGAATTCTGCGGCGGCACACACGTAAAGAACACGATTGAGATCGGCCAGTTCAAGATTATTTCCGAGAACGGCGTCGCAGCGGGCGTGCGCCGTATCGAGGCACTGACCGGAGACAATGTCCGCAAATACTATGAGAACCTCGAGTCGGAAATCCGCGCGGCATCGGAGCTTGTGAAAGCAACTCCGGCGACGCTTTCGGATCACATCCGCAGGCTGCAGGAAGAGCTGCGCCAGGTAAAGAGCGAAAACGAATCCCTCAAGGCGAAGGAAGCAAAGAACGCACTCGGCAATGTCCTTGACAAGGTACAGGAAGTAAAGGGCGTAAAGCTGCTTGCATCCTCCGTGCCGGACGTCGATATGAACGGTCTGCGCGATCTCGGAGACCAGCTGAAGACGAAGCTCGGCGATCCGTGTGCTGTCGTTCTCCTCTCGGAAAAGGACGGGCGTGTATCGCTTATGGCGATGGTCTCCGACGGAGCCGTTAAGATGGGAGCTCATGCCGGCAACCTCGTGAAGGAAGCAGCGAAGCTTGTCGGCGGAGGCGGCGGCGGACGGCCGAATATGGCGCAGGCCGGCGGCAAAAACCCGGCGGGCATACCAGATGCGGTCGCAAAGACGGCGGAGATCCTTTCTTCGCAGATTTCCGGTTGACGCATCGCCTGTCGGCGTATATAATATTTTGCGTCGAAGTCCGAAAAAAGGATATAGATAGAAAAACCCAATCAGCCTGATACCTGAAGGGACTGAAGGGAGGGTAGAAAATATGTCAAGCGTTATCGTAAAAGAGAATGAGACTCTGGACAGCGCTCTGCGCCGCTTCAAGAGAAGCTGCGCGAAGGCCGGCATCCAGCAGGAGATTCGCAAGAGAGAGCACTACGAGAAGCCGAGCGTAAGACGCAAGAAGAAGTCTGAAGCTGCAAGAAAGCGTAAGTACAACTGATCATCTCTCTAAAGAAAACGAATGAATGGGCCCTTGGTTTTCTTCCGTGAAAATCAAGGGCTCTTTCCTTATCTTCCGGAGCTGCTCTTTTTGCTCTGCTATTTCCCTGTAGCTTATGCTGATAGTACGTATTCTTCTCATTCTTATCCTTGTCGCCGCGGTATTGTTCCTGGCTCTCCTTCCGGTCATGATCCGGGATGGATCGAGATTCGTGACAAGAGAGTATGTCATCTCTTCGGACAAAATTTCCAAAGAGCATACATTTGTTTTCATCTCGGATCTGCATGAGAAGGTGTATGAGCCCGACAATGAGCCGATTGTGCGCGCTGTCGACCGTCTTCATCCCGAGATGGTGATTGTGGGCGGCGACATGATAACCGGCACGCACGTGAACCCGGGCGATCCGGATGCGGCATGGTGCAGGCGTGCCCTGTCGCTTTTAGAGCGGATCGGAGAGAAGTACCCGATTTTCCTCTGCAATGGAAATCATGAGCTGAAGCTGCTTGATCCGGACTACGCGGGGCGGTTCGGAGACGCCTACGGTCAGTACATGCGTGAGCTGCAGAAGATCGGACTCCGCGTCCGGCGCAATGAGAGTGAGGAACTCCCCGGCGATCCGGATGTGGTCCTTTGGAGCTTTGAAGCCGATCACGACAAGTTTGACCGGTTCGGAGACCACAATATTGACGGAGCTTACGTGGCAGAGCGTCTGCCGAATCCAGATCCCTCGAAATTCAACATCGTCGTGACGCACCACCCGAGGCATTTCGACGCGTGCGCTTTCTGGGGCGCGGATCTTGTACTGGCAGGACATATCCACGGAGGAATCCTTCGCCTTCCGAAAGTCGGAGGCATCGTCTCGCCGGATCCGCAGCTTTTCCCCCACTACAGCGGAGGACGGTATGAAATCAGTTTTGACGCGGAAGGAAAGGTCGCGGGAAGGTCCGGGAGAGTATTTGACAGCGCGAAAACTCCTGCGGTCCCGCAGGGCGGCAGAAAATCGGTCATGGTCTTAAGCTGCGGGATCGGTTTTCACACAATCCCGATCCGCATTTTCAACCCGGCAGAGCTGTCTTTGATCCGACTGGAACCCGCGGGGAAAAAGAACCATTCCTGACGGAGAGATCTGTCTGCATGAATTAATCAAAGCCAATGGAATCCATACCTATCAAGGTGCAGGCCTTCGAGGGCCCGATGGACCTTCTCCTGCATCTCATCGACATCAATAAAATCAATATCACCGATATTCCGATCGTGGAAATCACCGACCAGTATCTTGACTATCTCGAGCGCATGCAGAAAGACGATATGAATGTCACGAGCGAGTTTATTGTCATGGCGGCCACGCTCCTGGATATCAAGTGCCGGATGCTGCTTCCGAAGGAAGTGAATGAGGAAGGCGAGGAGGTTGACCCGAGGGATGAACTCGTGGAGAAGCTTCTTGAGTACAAGATGTGCAAGTATATGAGTCTTGCGCTGAAGGACCGTGAGATGGAGGCTTCAAAGAATGTCTACCGCGGCAAGAGGCTTCCGCCCGAGGTGCGCGCTTATGAAGCACCGGTCGACTATGAGGAGCTCATCGGAGACAATACACTGGATACACTCGGGACGATCTTCCGGGAAATCTGCCGCAGAGCAAACAACCGTGTCGACCCGGTGCGGAGCCGGTTCGGAACCATCGAGAAAGAGGAAGTCGACATGGGGACGACGGCAAGGCAGGTGCAGCGAAGACTTCTGAACCACCGGAAAGCCAATTTTCGTGAACTTCTGGAAAAAGCGGGAAACCGGGATGAGATTATCGTGACGTTCCTTGTCGTACTGGAAATGATCAAGCTTGGAGCCGTGGAAGCCAGGCAGGAGAGCAATTTCGGTGAGATTTACCTGGAGGTACAGGACGCCGGCAGGCTGGAAAATCTCGACATGGGAGAGGCAATGCAGGAGGAGTCGGCCGGAGGAGTCATATGATGGAAAGAAATGAAATCATGGCGGCCATTGAGGCTGTCCTTTTTGCGGAGGGAGATTCTGTCAGGCGGAGCGACCTTCAGGGAGTCCTGGAAGTTTCGGCGGGGGAGATTGACGATGCAGTGAAAGCGCTGAAAGAGAAATACAGCGCGGACAATTCGGGAATCGAACTGGTCGAGCTTGAGGATTCGGTCCAGCTCACGACAAAGCAGAAGTTCTACGGCGCACTCGTGAAGCTCGAGGCAGCGCCGAAGAAATACCGGCTCACCGATACGGTTCTTGAGACACTTTCCATCATTGCCTACCGGCAGCCGGTGACCAAGGCGGAGATTGAAGCCATCCGCGGAGTGAATTCGGATTTTGCGGTGGACAAACTGCTTGGATACGGATTGATCCGTGAGCTTGGCAGAAAGGATGCACCCGGCAAACCGATTCTGTTCGGAACAACGGAACAGTTCCTGCGCTCATTCGGCGTAAAGTCCCTTGAGGATCTTCCTTCGCTGCCCGAGGAGAAGAAAGAAGAATTCAAGACAGAAGCAGAAGAGGAAGTCGACGGAAAAGTCGGAGTATAGAAAGTTGAATCAGGCACACTGCAAGGTCCGTCAGTGTGCCTGATTTTTGTATACAAGATTGACATTTCATTGTCAATTTCATGTGTTCACCAAAAACACTTTATGTTATACTTTCTCATAGCGCGATTTCGCATCCCAGATACAAGTATGCTCTTCCGCTCAGAGGGGCATATGGGAGTGTCAGGAAATGCGTTTCATCTACTAATTTCAGGATGGAGGTCTATTATATGAGCAGCTCTTCAAAAGCGGGCGAGAGAATCACTTCTCTGCTCGACGACAACAGTTTCGTTGAAATCGGCGCACGTATTACCGCACGTACTACTGATTTCAATCAGAAACCGGACAAGACGCCCTCCGACGGTGTTATCACCGGCTATGGAGTCATCAACGGCAGTCTTGTCTACGTGTATAGCCAGGACGCTTCCGTGCTCGGAGGATCTGTTGGCGAGGCACACGCAAGAAAGATCGTTGATCTCTACGATCTAGCTATGAAGACAGGTGCACCGGTGATCGGGCTTATCGATTCTGCCGGATTCCGCCTTCAGGAAGGCACGGATGCACTGAATGCATTCGGTGAAATTTATGCAGCACAGGCAGCAGCTTCCGGAGTTATTCCCCAGATCACCGCTGTTTTCGGCAGCTGCGGCGGAGGACTTGCACTTCTGCCGGCCCTGACCGATTTCACGTTCATGGCTGATGATGCAAAGCTTTTCGTCAATTCTCCGAACGCACTTCCGAAGAATTCCGAGGACAAGAACGATACAGCAAGTGCTGCATCCAAGGCTGCTTCCGGCAATGTGGACTTCACAGGCACCGAAGAGGAAGTGATCGCGGGCATCCGCCAGCTGATCGATCTTCTCCCGTCCAACAATGAGGACACCACCTATGCTGACTGCGAGGATGATCTGAACAGAGCATCCGAGAATGTGGCTGCAGGCTATAAGGATCCTTCCGTTGCAGTCGCTGATGTCGCAGACGACGGTCTCTTCGTCGAGGCTGGAAAGGACTGCGCTCCGGAAATGGCAGTTGGCTTCATCCGCATGAACGGTGCAACGGTAGGCGTTGTTGCAAACCGCGAAGTGAAATTCGATGAAGAGGGCAAGACCGCTGCAGAGTATGGCACCAAGCTCACGACGGCAGGCCTTTACAAGGCTGCTAAGTTTGTGAACTTCTGCGATGCGTTCGGCCTTCCGGTTGTAACATTCACAAATACGGACGGATTCAAGGCAGATGCTGCTTCTGAGAACACGATTGCCGATGCTGCAGGCAAGCTTGCCTATGCATTTGCAAATGCAGATGTTGCAAAGGTCAATGTCATCACCGGTTCTGCAGTCGGCAGTGCCTACAATGTCATGAATTCCAAGGCCCTCGGTGCTGATGTCACCATCGCTCTTCCGGACGCAAAGGTGGGCATCATGGACGCTGACAAGGCAGCCAAGGTTCTTGCGGCTGACAAGAGTGCAGAAGAAGCTGCAGAAATCAAAAAAGAATATGCAGAGCTCCAGGACAGCATCGACAGCGCAGCCCGTCACGGCTATATCGACGAGATCGTCGAGCCGGCGGACCTTCGCAAGTATCTGATCGGTGCTCTTGAGATCCTCTATACCAAGGAAGCATATTACGATAAGAAGCACGGAACAGTTTAATCAAAGGAGACGCAGCAACATGAAGAAAAAGCTATCTATCATTCTGACAGCTGTCATTGCGGTCCTGTTCGGATTCTCTGTTCTCGGCTCCTCCGCGAAAGCGGCATCCTCATCCAATGAGGAAATCGAGCAGCAGTATATTGCTGCCAGCACGCAGATCGTCGAGATGATTGCGGACGAAGCGACCAACGGAAATCAGAATCTTGAGTATTACATGAAGTCGGATGCTGTGGCAGAGACTCTCAGTCAGTGGAACACGATGATGGAGACGCTCGGCGGCTACAACGGGACGGATACCAGCAAGTCCACCGCTTCGGTTGACTCATCAACCGGAGACGGAACCATCAATGTCAGTGTCAAAGGCGCGAACGGAAGGACCGGCACGGTGACAATCACCCTCGCGGGCGGAAACCTTTCGTCAATCTCCGCATCAGCAGAAGATACGTTCGCTGAGTCGTTGGAGAAAGCCGGCATGAACACCATCGTCGGACTTCTCATGGCATTTGGCGTTCTTTCACTGAGCGCCGTTATCATCCGGCTGTTATTCCCTCAGATCAACAAGCTGTCGAAAAAGCTTGACGACAAGAAGAACGGGACTCCGTCAGTTTCCGAAGCTCCGAAAGCAGCACCGGCAGCGCCTGCAGCTGCTCCGGCGGCAGAGGAGACATCCTCTTCCGATGATGAAGAGCTTGTGGCTGTCATCGCAGCAGCGGTTGCCGCATATGAAGGCAAGGCAGGAACGGACGGGTTTGTTGTACGCTCGATCCGCAGACATATCTGATCCATTTTGCTCATACGAGAGCAGACTTAAATCGAATTTTTACGGAGGAAATCCAAAATGAAGAACTATACCATTACTGTCAATGGCACAGCTTATGATGTAACTGTTGAAGAGGGCGGCGCAGGTGCTTCTGCACCGGCAGCTCCTGTGAAGAAGGCCGCAGCTCCGGCTGCAGCACCCAAGGCAGCAGCTCCGGCTGCAGCTCCGAAGGCTGCATCCGCAGGTGCAGGCTCTGTAAAGATTGAAGCCGGCGCTGCAGGCAAAGTCTTCAAGATCGAGAAGAAGGTCGGCGATGCAGTAAAGCGCGGCGACGCGGTTATTGTCATCGAAGCCATGAAGATGGAAATCCCGATCGTAGCTCCGCAGGACGGAACCGTTGCAAGCATCGACTGCACTGTCGGCGATGCATGCGAGGCCGGACAGGTACTGGCTACTCTGAACTAACTTTTCGGATGTTACTGTTCTGAATCGGCTGGTTCAGATCGATCGGAGATTACAATCTCCGCGTAACCACAAACTGGAGGTCTTTACAAGGTTATGTCATATATCGCAAATGTGTTTGTAAACCTGGCAAAACAGACCGCGTTTGCAAATATCGGATGGAGAAACTACGTCATGATCATCGTAGCTCTCGTATTCCTTTATCTTGCAATTGCCAAGGACTTTGAGCCTCTTCTTCTCGTTCCGATTGCATTCGGCATGCTGCTTGTCAATATTTATCCGGACATCATCATGTCGATTGAAGAATCGCCAAACGGAACAGGCGGTCTGCTGTACTATTTCTACCTGCTCGATGAATGGGCTATACTGCCGTCCCTGATCTTCATGGGTGTCGGTGCGATGACGGATTTCGGTCCGCTGATCGCAAACCCGATCAGTTTCCTGATGGGAGCTGCAGCTCAGTTCGGTATTTTCGTTGCATACTTCCTTGCGATTGCCATGGGCTTCAACGGCAAGGCAGCTGCGGCAATCTCGATCATCGGCGGTGCGGACGGCCCTACGTCCATTTTCCTTGCGTCAAAACTACAGCAGACGGATCTGCTGGGTCCGATCGCCGTCGCGGCATATTCCTATATGTCCCTCGTTCCGATTATCCAGCCTCCGATCATGCGGGCATTTACAACGGATAAAGAGAAGAGAATCAAGATGGGTCAGCTTCGTCCTGTCTCGAAGCTCGAGAAGATCATGTTCCCGATCATCGTTACGATCATCGTCTGCATGATTCTTCCGACAACGGCTCCTCTGATCGGTATGCTGATGCTCGGCAACCTGTTCCGCGAGTGCGGTGTTGTCCGTCAGCTGACCGATACGGCATCCAATGCTCTTATGTACATCGTCGTCATCCTGCTCGGCACATCCGTTGGCGCGAAGACGAGCGGCGAGGCATTCCTGAATGTTGCAACCATCAAGATCGTCATCTGCGGTCTGCTTGCATTCGCCTTCGGCACTTTCGGCGGTGTCATGTTGGGAAAACTGCTCTGCAAGATCACGCATGGCAAAATCAATCCGCTCATCGGATCTGCAGGCGTTTCTGCAGTTCCCATGGCTGCCCGTGTTTCGCAGAAGGTGGCTTCTGAGTATGATCCCACGAACTTCCTGCTGATGCATGCAATGGGACCGAACGTCGCAGGCGTCATCGGCACAGCTGTCGTTGCCGGTACTTTCATGGCCGTCTATGGAATCTTCTGATTGCAGGGACCGGAATCCGCGGATCAACGCATTTTCTGCGGGTTAAAGAAAAGCTTATACTCTCAGAAGCCTGAGAGGCACATGAGCGGCAGTATTGCTGCAATCAGGCGTTTATTTGAATTTATCTTCCGGTGTTCTGAAGGACACCGGGAGGAAGACAGTTACAATTTCAACTTTTGTTAAGGAGTAAATCACAATGGCTGAACAGGTTAAACACCCCGTTAAAATAATGGAAACCGTTCTGCGTGATGCAGGCCAGTCACTGATCGCCACCAGAATGCCCATCGAGGAGATGCTTCCGATCGTCGATACGATGGATCAGGTTGGCTATGCTGCAGTTGAGTGCTGGGGCGGCGCTACCTTCGATTCCTGCCTTCGTTTCCTTCACGAGGATCCGTGGGAGAGACTGAGAACACTGAAGTCTCACTTCAAGAAGACCCCGACCCAGATGCTTCTCCGCGGCCAGAACATTCTCGGCTATTCTCATTATGCAGACGATGTCGTCGACCGCTTCGTAAAGAAGTCCGTCGAGAACGGCATTGACCGAATCCGTATTTTCGACTGCCTGAACGATCTGCGCAATATGCAGACCGCCGTCAAGGCAGCAAAGGAAGCAGGCGCTCATGCGCAGATCGCTCTGGTCTATACTCTCGGCGATGCATACACGATGGAGTACTGGGAGAACATTGCACGCCAGATCGAAGAGATGGGTGCTGACTCCATCTGCATCAAGGATATGTCCGGTCTGCTTCGTCCGTTCACCGCTTATGAGCTTGTTACCGCTCTTAAGAAGGGCTCGAAGCTTCCGATTGATCTTCACACGCACTACACCTCCGGTATGGCTTCCATGACTTATCTCAAGGCAGCAGAAGCCGGAGTCGATATCATTGACTGCGCTACGACCCCGTTTGCACTCGGCACATCACAGCCTTCGACGGATGTCATGGTCGAAGCATTCCGCGGCACACCTTATGACACTGGACTGGATCAGGGTCTTCTCAAGAAGATCTCCGATTACTTCACTCCGTATCGCGAGGAGTGCATCAAGAACGGCCTTATGAGCACGAAGGTTCTTGGCGTCAACACCAGAACCATGCTGTATCAGGTACCGGGCGGCATGCTTTCCAACATGATCAAGCAGCTGAACGATCAGGGCAAGGGCGACAAACTCACCGAAGTTCTCGAGGAAGTTCCGAGAGTCCGCAAGGATCTGGGAGAGCCGCCGCTGGTCACCCCGTCTTCCCAGATCGTCGGCACGCAGGCTGTCATGAATGTTCTTTTCGGCGAGAGATACAAAGTCTGCACCGAGCAGACCAAGGATCTTGTCCGCGGCAAGTATGGCCAGACCATAAAGCCGATGAACCCGGATGTCGTAAAGAAGATCATCGGCGACGAGGAGAGAATCACCTGCAGACCTGCAGACCTCATCCCGCCGGCTATGGAGAAGTTCACGAAGGAAGCCAAGGAGCACGGCGCAAGAAGCGAAGAGGATGTTCTTTCCTATGCATCTTTCCCGCAGGTTGCAGCTGACTTCTTCAAGTGGAGAGAAGCGCAGGAAACCGGTTTTGACGCTTCCAAGGCAGACACGAAGGACGGAGCTTATCCGGCCTGAGGCGCAATGGTTTCATAAGCTTTCAAAATGATGTAAAATAAGAAAAGCCTGTGGTCTTTTGGCCACAGGCTTTTTTCAAAAGTATGAAGTTTGAAAGTCCTGCTGATGCAGGACTTTCAAACCGCAGCATCGGTGCTGAAGCACCGGCTGCCGCATTCGGCAAAACCGCATCCGCGGATTTTGCCTCAGCGAGGTATAAGTTTGAAAATCCTGCTGATGCAGGACTTTCAAACCGCAGCATCGGTGCTGAAGCACCGGCTGCCGCATTCGGCAAAACCGCATCCGCGGATTTTGCCTCAGCGGGGTATAAGTTTGAAAATCCTGCTGATGCAGGACTTTCAAACTGCAGCATCGGTGCTGAAGAACCGGCTGCCGCATTCGGCAAAACCGCATCCGCGGATTTTGCCTCAGCGGGGTATAAATATGGATGTCGGACAAAAAAGATCCGGGCATGCCATAACATTTGATCTGACATCTTTGCAGTACTGGAAGACCCGAAATGATGTCTTCCTTCGCAGGGAAGGACTCACGGATTCATGGAACGGACAGACGCAATAAGGGAACTGATGGAAGAAAAGGAACTCGGGGCCGCGGCAGATTCCAATGGCTCTGCTGCCTCCGGAAAGGAGAACGGTTTCCATAAGGTTATTGCCAAGTACAGGAAAGATCCCGGAACAGGAGAAGCGCTGAACTCGGAACTGAAGCCGACGATGGTAATCAAAGGCTTCCGCGTGCGGCCGGGCTATTATGATCAGCCGGGTGCCACTGTTATTCCCGGCGGAGTCAATTTCACACTGCACAGTCATCAGGCGACAGAGGCACAGCTTGTGCTGTATCACAGAAAGCAGGCCCGCCCCTTTGCCGTTCTTCCTTTCCCGCGAACATTCCGCATCGGCGACACCTGGTCGATGATTGTCTTCGGCCTCGATATAGAGGATTTCGAATACTGCTTCCGTCTGGACGGTCCGTATGACCCGTCAAAGGGAATTCTCTTCAACAGGGAAGATGACCTGCTTGACCCCTATGCCAGAGCGGTTGTCGGGCAGAGTTACTGGGGATATTCCGAGAAGCACAAGGGATTCTACCGCGCGCGCGTCGTGCACAACCAGTATGACTGGGGAAGCTCGACATTTCCGAATACGCCGATGGAAGACTCCATCATTTATGAAATGCACGTCCGTGGATTTACGAAGGATGATTCCTCCGGCGTAAAATATCCCGGCACATTTGCCGGAGTAGTTGAGAAAATCCCGTATTTCAAGAAACTCGGGATCACGGCCGTAGAACTCATGCCGATCATGGAGTTTGATGAGACGATCAACAGCCGCGGATTCGGAAACTCGATGCTCTATGAGTACTGGGGATACAATACGGTCGCTTTTTTTGCGCCGAATACATCGTATGCCGCCTCGCACGAATTCAATTACGAGGGAACAGAGCTCAAGAACATGGTCCGTGCACTCCATGAGAACGGGATTGAAGTCATCATGGATGTCGTATTCAACCATACGGCAGAGGGAAATGAATACGGCCCGACCATAAGCTTCAAAGGTTTTGACAATAACATATTCTATATGCTGACGCCGGACGCAAAGTATTATAATTTCTCCGGCTGCGGCAACACAGTGAACTGCAACCATCCGCTCGTCCGCGACTTCATCGTGAGCTGCCTGCGGTATTGGGTGACCGAGTATCATATTGACGGATTCCGCTTTGACCTTGCCAGCATTCTTGGCCGCAACCAGGACGGAACGCCGATGGAGAATCCGCCGCTGATTGAGCTCCTTGCGAACGATCCGATCGTCGGAAAAACAAAACTCATCGCAGAGGCGTGGGATGCCGGCGGACTCTATCAGGTCGGCTCATTCCCAAACTATGGGCGGTGGGCAGAATGGAACGGCAGCTATCGCGACTGTCTCCGGGATTATCTGAAGGGCAATTATTGGAATGCGCCGGAGGTGGCAAACCGCATCCTCGGCTCCTCCGACCTTTATCACGGCGTTTCGAAAGGGTATACTTCCTCCGTGAATTTCCTCACCTGCCACGACGGTTTCACGCTGAGGGACCTTTATTCCTACAACACAAAGCACAATGAGCTGAATGGCTGGAACAACACGGACGGCAGCGATGACAACCGCAGCTGGAACTGCGGCGTCGAGGGCGATACCGACAATCCTGATATTCTGCGGCTCCGCGGGCGCCTGATGCGCAACGCGATTGCTGTGCTGATGGTAAGCCGCGGCACACCGATGATTCTGTCCGGTGATGAATTCTGCAACACGCAGTACGGCAATAATAATACGTACTGCCAGGACAATGAGATCGCCTGGCTCAACTGGACGGACCTTAAGACAAATCGCGGATTCTTTGATTTCACACGGCGCATGATCCGCTTCCGCAGAGATCATGCCTGCATCCGGAAAGACCTGTACGGGCAGTTCGGATCCCTGCCGCGCTCCTCGGCGTGGGATGCGCGTCCCGGCCACGGTTCCCTGACGGGAGATACATCGCTTATGGCGGTGCTTTTCTCCGGACAGGCACGGGGCAAGAAGAAGGCAGAGGATGCCGTCCTCATGATTATCAATACATATTGGGAGAAGCAGAGGGCGGTTCTGCCGGAGCTTCCGAAGGGATACATCTGGAAGCTTCAGGTCAATACGGACGATCCGGAAGAAGAATACTGGTATAAGGAGCCGATTCCGTATCGGACCTCCAGAGAAGTAGATATAGATCCGAGGACAGTTTTCATTTTTGTCGCAGCAAGAGAGAAATAATAAGGAAATGAGTATGGACAGACAGAAAATTCTGGTGGTGGATGATGAAGAGAGAATGCGAAAGCTTCTTCATGACTTCCTTTACCGCGACGGATACGACGTCGTCGAGGCGGAAAACGGCCAGCAGGCGCTCGATATTTTCTTTGAGCAGAAAGATATTGCGCTCATCATTCTGGACGTTATGATGCCGGTCATGGACGGCTGGCAGACAGCGCAGAATATCCGGCAGTATTCAAAGGTTCCGATCATCATGCTGACGGCAAAATCCGATGAGAGCGATGAACTGCATGGTTTTGACGTGGGTATCGATGAATATGTGACGAAGCCGTTCAGCCCGCGGACGCTGGTTGCGAGAGTCGGCGCGATCCTCCGCAGGACTGCACCGGAGGACTCGAAGAACCGGCTGGAAATGGGAGGCATTGTGCTCGATATATCGGCGCACACCGTTGAAATAGACGGCAAGCCGATCGATCTCTCATACAAGGAATTCGAGCTCCTCGATTATTTTATGGAGAACAGCGGGATCGCCCTGTCGCGCGAGCGGATTCTGAATGTCGTATGGAACTACGACTATATCGGAGACGCCCGGACCATCGATACGCATGTGAAGAAACTCCGGAGCAAAATGGGCGAGAAGGGCGATTATATCAAGACCATCTGGGGCCTGGGCTATAAGTTCGAGTGCCCGGAAAAGTAATTTCGTATTGATTTGTCAGGAACGTCCTTATGTTTATGTTCGGCAGAAAGAAAAAAACGTCTTCCGGCAGTTCTGCGTCCAGAGCAGATGAAAAGGGCGCAGTGCGTTTTCCCATCCGGCTGGAATTTACGCTTTCATTCCTCGTTGTCATGCTCGCGACCATTATTCTCTTCCTCATCTTCGACGGGCTGTTTCTCGAGCGTTTTTATATGAGAGATAAGGAACAGACGCTCCGTGAGACCTATGAGGAACTGAATACTGCCGCGACAACCGGCGATATTTCAAGCGATGTATTCGACAATACGCTGAAGAAAAACGCAGGCAGAAACAATATCGGCATTGTAGTTATGGATGCCGAGTCTGTCACTGTCAAAGCATATTCGACCGATTCGCGTATTCTCATCAAGCGGCTCTACGACAATATGTTCGGCCTTGATCAGACCATTTCGAGCGCCGATGCAGACCGCTATATCGAGGACAGCCAAAACGGTGCAAGTGAAGAGTCCGGTGCGGGCGAAAGCGGGACTTCGGGAGAGGCGCAGCAGTCGGGCGGGGGCAGTTCAGATACTTCCGGCGGGAATGCATCCTCCGGTACAGATGACGGGCAGCTGGATCTTCCGGTCGGCTTTGTCAGCTACACACTGAATGTCATCGAACAGACCGACCACTATACTCTTCAGTCTGTGCTGGATGCAAACACGGCGAGCCGCTATATGGAACTCTGGGGGACGCTGGACAGCGGATATTTCTTCCTTCTCCGCACACCTCTCGAGAGCATTCAGGATGCTTCTGCCATTGCCACAAGATTCTTCTTATATCTTTCTCTCTTTGCAATCGTCATCGGAATCGTTCTGGCCATGTATCTGGGAAGGCGCATCACAAAACCGATCCGGGAGCTGACCGATGTCTCCGTCCGGATGAAGAATCTTGACTTCAGCGCGAAGTATACGGGACAGAATGACACCGAAGTCGGTGAGCTTGGGAAAAACTTCAATGAGATGAGCGACACGCTCGAGCGGACGATCTCGGAACTGAAGTCGGCCAACAACCAGCTGAAACAGGATATAAAGAAGCGGGAAGAAGCCGATACCATGCGCAGTGAATTCCTCTCGAACGTCACCCATGAACTCAAAACTCCGATCGCACTGATTCAAGGATACGCCGAAGGGCTCGAGGACTGTGTGAATGACGATCCGGAAAGCCGGAGCTATTACGCAGAGGTCATCGTTGACGAGGCGGGCAAGATGAACACCATGGTACAGAAGCTGCTCACCTTAAGTCACATCGAATCCGGCCAGGAGCAGATCAACATGGAGCATTTTGACATCTGCAGTCTGATCAGCCGGTATCTGCAGTCCGCGTCAAAACTTGCCGAGAACAAGAAAGCGGAGGTCCGCGTGGATCCGCAGCCGGGGACGAAGAAGATCATGGTCTGGTCCGATTCCTTCCTGGTAGAAGAAGTTTTTACGAACTACTTCAGCAATGCCTGCAACCATGTGGAGGCGGCAGCGGACGGGAGCCGGATCATCAATGTCCGGATCATGAAAGACGAGAAGAGAGGAAAAGTCCGTATCTCTGTTTTCAATACGGGCAAACCGATACCGGAGGAATCCCTGCCGCGCATCTGGGAGAAATTCTACAAGGTGGATAAGGCACGCACGCGCGCGTACGGCGGAAGCGGCATCGGTCTTTCCATCGTGAAAGCCATCATGGACAGACTGGGCGAGCAGTACGGCGTGAAGAATTATAACAACGGTGTCGAGTTCTACATGGAACTGGATGCCGGAAACTCTGTGACGCCGGTGCAGGAGGAAAGTACTGATTCCGCAGCAGAGAAGAAAGGCAGCGCGGATCCTGTAACGCCGCCGGAGCAAAAAGGCAGTTTGGATCCATCGGCGCCGCTTTAGGAAGACAGAACCAAATCAAATCCATCAGGAGAAGCACATGACAGCAATCATTGATTATGATGCAGGAAATGTTCGGAGCGTTCTGAATGCGATGAAATCGCTCGGGGAAGAGGCCGTTCTCACAAGCGACCCGGAGGAGATCCTCGGCGCGGATCATGTCATCATCCCGGGTGAAGGGGCGTTCGGCATGGCCATGGAGAAAATACGGCAGCGCCGTCTGAAGGAGGTGATCCTCGAAGTGGCTGCCTCCGGCACGCCGTTCCTTGGCATCTGTATCGGACAGCAGCTGCTTTTTGATGCAAGCGAAGAAAGTCCGGGAGTGAAGGGCCTTGGAATCCTTCACGGGACCTGCAGGAAAATCAAAGAGGGAGAGGAAAGAAAGATTCCGGAAATCGGCTGGAATGATCTGTCTTACCCAAACCCGGGAAGACTTTTCAGAGGAATTCCGGAGCACTCCTTTGTTTATTTTGTGCATTCCTATTATGCCTGCCCGGATGACCTGTCTATTGTGACTGCGGCAAACGAATATGGCGGCACACTCACAGCGTCTGTTGAGAAGGATAATGTTTTTGCGTGCCAGTTTCATCCGGAGAAGAGTGCGGAAGTGGGACGAAAGATTCTCTCTAATTTTCTGGAGGTTTCGAAATGCTGACGAAACGGATTATTCCCTGCCTTGATGTGAATAACGGGCGCGTCGTAAAAGGCATCAATTTCGTGAATCTCCGCGATGCCGGCGATCCGGTGGAGGCAGGAGAGGCATATTCAAGGGAAGGCGCCGACGAGCTTGTTTTCCTTGACATCACGGCGACCAGTGATGCGCGGGCAACCGTCGCCGTTATGGTGCGGCGGGTTGCACAGCGGGTATTCATTCCCTTTACAGTCGGCGGAGGTATCCGGACGGTGGAGGATATGAAGGCGATTCTGCGGGAAGGAGCGGACAAGGTCTCCGTCAATTCAGCAGCTCTTCTGAATCCGCAGCTCATTGCGGACGGCGCGGAAACCTTCGGCTCCCAGTGTATTGTCCTTGCTGTCGACGCGAAGAGAAGGTCCTGCCACAGGGACGGGACTCCGATCACGGGTGAAAACGGTGATGTCTGGACGAAGGATGACGGCTGGACAGTCTATCGAAGCGGCGGAAGAATTGACACCGGGCTCGATGCACTCGAGTGGGTGAGAAAGGCAGTCGGACTTGGAGCCGGAGAAATACTTCTCACTTCCATGGACGCAGACGGAACAAAGGCAGGCTATGATCTTGCTCTCACGAGAGCAGTTGCAGATGAGGTGCCTGTTCCGGTGATTGCAAGCGGCGGTGCCGGAACAAAGGAGCATTTCTATGAGGCTCTGACAGAGGGCCACGCGGATGCAGCACTTGCGGCTTCTCTTTTCCACTATCGGGAGCTTACGATCCGGGAAGTAAAAGAATATCTGAAAGGCAGAGGAATTCCGGTCAGGCTCTGAGGAAACTTGCGGGCTGTCGATTTTACATACGGGCCTTCCGACTGCTGATATAATGTGGATTAAGTGCGGACAGCAGAGACAGAGGCTGCAAGTGCCGCATTCGGCAAAATCGCATTCGCAGATATGCCACATGGAGGTAAACATATGAGCAGTGTTCTCGAGAACAAGGAACCAAAGGAGGTTCTTCATTATTTTGAGGAGATCGCGGCTATTCCGCGCGGCTCCGGCAATACGAAGGCAATCAGCGATTATCTGGTGTCATTTGCAAAGAAGCATGGGCTTAAATATATTCAGGATGATCTGAACAATGTCATCATCTTCAAGGGTGCATCTGCCGGATATGAGAACGCAAAAACAGTTGTACTTCAGGGTCATGTAGACATGGTCCTCGAGAAAAACGCCGGTGTGAACAAGGATATGGACACAGAGGGTGTAGATCTTGTTCTTGATCCGGACGGCGATACACTTCATGCAGACGGAACCACCCTCGGCGCGGACGACGGCGTCGCGGTAGCCATTATGCTGGCGGTTCTGTCCGATGATTCTCTGCCGCATCCCGCAATCGAGTGCGTTTTCACAACCGACGAGGAGACCGGGATGGACGGATGCGTGGGGCTTGACTGTACACCGCTCAAAGGACGTCTCCTTCTCAACCTCGATTCCGAGGGCGAGGGCGTTATCACGGCCGGCTGCGCGGGCGGAACACATCTTGAAGTGCATTTCGATGCACCCGCGCAGGAACGGAGAGAGAAGAAGGGTGTCCCGATCAAGATTACGGTGAGCGGTCTTACGGGAGGCCATTCGGGTGAAATGATCGGCCTTGGACGGGCCAGCGCGATTCAGCTGCTCGGCCGTGTCCTGGCGGCATGCGGGAAGATTGAGGACTTCCGGCTTATCAGCGTGGACGGCGGTTCAAAGGACAATGCGATTCCACGCGAGGCGGCCGCACGGATTCTCTTCCCAGTAGGAATAAAGCATTCGACGGTTGAGAAGAAAATCCGCGAGCTCGAGAAGATGCTGCGTGCCGAATATGCAGCTGCGGAACCGAATCTCACCCTTGGCTATGTATGGGAAGAGGTGCGGGAGTGCACCGTATTTCGCAGAAAGACGGCGGACCGTATCTGCCGGTTCCTTCTTGCTGTCCCGCAGGGAGCCGTGATGCGTTCCCCTCTGTCCTCCGATATGATGCAGACTTCTCTTAATCTGGGTATTCTGAAGACAGATGCGGAAGGCGTTCATATGGTATTCCTCATCCGCAGCAGCATCAATTCGCAGAGAGATGCTCTCACGCAGCGGGTCTGCGCACTGGCTGACCTTTCGAAGGCGCGGAGTATGGTCGTGAGTTCGTATCCGGCATGGGAGTTTGTACCGGATTCCGCATTCCTCGATACAGCCGTCCGGATCTACAAAAATCTCACCGGAAAGGATGCTGAGATTGCCGTGATCCACGGAGGTGTTGAATGCGGACTTCTGTCGGGCAAGATGCCGGGCCTTGATGCCATTTCGATCGGCCCGGACGTAAAGGATGTCCACACAACGGCAGAACATCTCTCGCTTGCTTCACTTGAACGCACGTATCAGTTTGTGAAGGAACTGCTGAAGGAGCTTGTATAGTTTTTATCTGCGAAGGGTTCCGGGGAAAGATTCCGAAGAACACTGCGCGGTGCTTATTTGTGAAAGACGGACAATGGCAGGAATTGACGGAGACTGGCTTCCCGCGATCGGGGCGGAGTTCAAGAAGCCGTATTACAGAGACCTTTTTTACTTTGTCAAAGATGAATATGCAAAGCACGTTGTGTATCCGCCGTCAGACAAGATTTTTACTGCACTTCATCTGACTCCGCTGCACAGCGTGAAGGCGGTCATCCTGGGACAGGATCCCTATCATGAGCCGCATCAGGCAATGGGAATGGCTTTTTCCGTTGAGGACGGTGTCACCATCCCGCCGTCGCTTGTGAATATTTTTCGCGAGCTCCATGATGATCTGGGATGTTCCATGCCGAAGAGCGGAAATCTCACGAAATGGGCGGAGCAGGGCGTTCTTCTCCTGAACACAGTTCTCACTGTGCGGGAACATCAGGCGTTCTCCCATCAGAATCATGGCTGGGAGCAGTTCACAGACGCGATTATCAAAGCGGTCGATGAGCAGAATCGGCCGATTGTATTCATGCTGTGGGGTTCGCCTGCGCAGCAGAAAGCACAGCTCTTATCGAATCCGCATCACCTGATTCTGAAGGCTCCTCACCCCAGTCCGCTTTCTGCATACCGCGGATTCTTCGGATGCCGACATTTTTCGAAATGCAACGAATTCCTGGAAGCGCACGGTGAGACACCGATTGACTGGCAGCTATAGGGATCGTGTACTGCGGTCGGAGAGGCTGTCATTGATCATACTCTGCCGGCGGCACAATATGCCATTGACGGAGTGCGACATACATATGTAAAATCAAAAATGAAGGCCATTGATCGGCGGCTTCCCTGCGGAGCCGCCGTTTTCGGTCATAAAAGTGAATTTCCTTATGAGGAGAGGTCATCATGAAGAAACTGCCGTTCGTCACAAAAGAACAGGTTGAAAAAATTGCAGAAAAATATCCGACACCGTTCCACATCTACGATGAAAAGGGGATCCGTGAAAATGCAGAGGCTGTGAAGGAAGCTTTCGCATGGAATAAAGGGTTCCGCGAATTCTTCGCCGTCAAGGCAACCCCGAATCCGTATCTTATGAGCATCATACAGGATTATGATTTCGGTTTTGACTGCTCGAGTGAGACAGAGCTTCTTCTCTCTGACGCGGTCGGCGCGGGTGGAGAACACATTATGTATTCTTCCAATGATACACCGGAAAGGGAATTCCTTTTAGCCGAGAAGCTTGGCGCATATATCAATCTGGACGATATCACCATGATCGACAAGGTCGATAAGGCGCTTGGAGGAAAATTCCCGAAGACCATGTGCTGCCGCTACAACCCGGGCGGAGTCTTCAAATTGAGCAACGGAATCATGGACAATCCCGGTGATTCGAAGTATGGAATGACAAAGGACCAAATCCTGGATGCCTTCCGTATCCTGATGGGAAAGGGCGTTGAGCACTTTGGAATCCATGCATTTCTTGCAAGCAATACGGTTACCAACGAATATTATCCGGCGCTTGCGGGAGAGCTTTTCGAGCTGGCAGTTTTTCTGAAGAAGAAAACGGGAGCAGATATCACATTCATCAATCTTTCCGGCGGAGTCGGCATCCCGTACCGGCCGGATGAGGAGCCGAATGATATCCATGTCATCGGAGAGGGCGTGCACAGGAAGTTTGATGAAATTCTCGTCCCGAACGGTCTCGGAAATGTCCGAATCTTTACGGAAATGGGCCGTTTCATGATGGGACCGTACGGCGGACTTGTGACAAAGGCCATCAATGAAAAGCACATTTACAAAGAATATATCGGCGTCGATGCATGCGCCTGCAATCTGATGCGGCCCGCTATGTACGGCGCGTACCATCACATCACGGTTCTGGGAAAGGAAGACGCACCCTGTGACCACAAGTATGATGTGACCGGCTCTCTGTGCGAGAACAATGATAAGTTTGCCGTCGACAGAATGCTTCCGAAGATTGACATGGGAGACTATCTCTTTATTCACGACACCGGTGCGCATGGCTTCTCCATGGGCTACAACTACAACGGAAAGCTGTGGAGCTCCGAACTGCTGCTGAAAGAAGACGGATCAGTACAGATGATCCGCCGGGCAGAGACGCCGCGGGATTATTTTGCAACTCTCGACTGCACGCCGTATTATAAAAAAATCCGATTCGACGAAGTGGGATGTTAATGGTATTATGGTCTGTGTATTTCACAGACCTCTGCAGGAATGGCGGAATCGGCAGACGCGACAGACTCAAAATCTGTTTTCAGCAATGAAGTGAGGGTTCAAGTCCCTTTTCCTGCACTTTCAAAAAACCGGCACTGCTTGGCAGTGCCTTTTTATAATTATTCAGCTCATACCGGGAACGCACGCAGGAGTGCCGCCTGCGGACTGTCCCAAGGGCAATTTGTTATGGGCAGAGAGCGATGGACTGTAAAACATTTGAAAAACTGATCCCGGATTTTCTCGATGATACGCTGGACAACCGCACGGTGAAAGAGTTTCTGCGTCATTACGACAGCTGCAGTTCGTGCCGCGAAGAACTCAGTATTCAGTACCTCGTGCGGGAAGGACTCCCGAAACTTGAGACCGGCGAGACCTTTCATCTGAAGAATGAGCTTACGCAGACGATGGACAATGCACGGATGACGAATATAAGAAGGCGCAAGCTCACGTATTATGCGTATTCTTATGAAATCGTCACATTCGTCGCAATCGCGGCGTTCTTCATCATTATGGCAGTTTATTTCTGAAACAGTTGACTTTCTTTGTATTCCCGGAAGAGGGCAGAATAATGTCGGACACAGAAGGAAAGAAGCTGGTTCTGTTTGACGGACACAGCATCATCAACCGCGCATTTTACGGCATGCCGGACCTGACCAATTCGAAAGGCGTGCATACGGGCGCAGTCTACGGATTTCTGAATATCATGTTCCGGATCCTCGATGAGGAAAAGCCGGACTATCTCATTGTTGCTTTCGATGAGGCGGCGCCGACGTTCCGCCACAAGATGTACAGCGAATATAAGGGAACGCGAAAGCCGATGCCGGAAGAACTGAAGAGCCAAGTACCGCTCCTGAAGGACGTTCTCCGGTCGATGGGAATCACCATCTGCTCAAGGCCCGGCCTCGAGGCGGACGATATCCTCGGCACCTATGCGAAAAAGGCAGAGAGTGAGGGAATGACGGTATCGCTTATTTCGGGCGACCGCGATCTCCTTCAGATTGCCGATGAGAAAATATGCGTGCGGATTCCGAAGACGGTGCGCGGACAGACGACCGTCGAGAATTATCATGCAGAGGACGTCAAAACCCGTTATAACATCACTCCCGCACAGGTCATTGAGATCAAGGGCCTCATGGGAGATTCTGCCGACAACATTCCGGGAGTTCCGAAGGTCGGGGAGAAGACGGCCCATCAGCTGATTGAAAGCTACGGTTCGGTGGACGGCGTCTACGAACATCTGGATGAGATCACGAAGAAGGCTCTGCACCAGACCCTCGAGGAGCACAGGGATCTTGCCTACCTTTCGCTGAAACTTGCGACAATCCGGATCGACTGTGATCTTCCCTTTGATTTTGAAAATGACAAAGCCGGCGGCTATTACACGAAGGAAGCCTATGCGGTCTTCACAGAGCTTGGATTCCGGAATTATCTCTCCCGTTTTGACGATGAAGCTGCGGCCGGTGCGGCGCAGTCCTCTCCGGAGGAGGAGGAGAATACGGAGTCAAAACTCATCAAAGTGGGCAATTTCCGCGATGCGGAAGATGCCTTTGCGGTGATCAAGAGCACGCTCCGGAGAAGCACGGAGGAAAAGCCCGGAGTCATCGGCATTGATATTGTGAGAGGGACGGGAAAGCCCGGAAAAGCCGCGGAAATGTTAGGCGCATCGGTCTCTGTTCCGGGGGTCATCTACTCCTTTGATTTCGGGGCAGTTCCGTTAAAACAGGATGCGGAAGGGCAGATCGAGTTCCGGCTGGGGGAGCCGGCTGATGCCAAAAATTCTGTGGATGAGACAGCGGACCCCGATGACTCCGCTGCCGGGGCGGGCGATCGTTTTGACGCCTCTTATCTTGCAAAGAAGCTCGGCGAGACAAGGCGCCTTGCACGGGAAAAGGGCGGAATAATTGCTGTCTTTGATGCAAAGAATCTGTACCCTTATTTTGATATAAAGACGGACGAATTTGGCCAAAGCGGAATTCGTCTCGAGGGAATTTTCGACACTCTCATCGGCTGCTATCTCCTCAATCCGCTGAAGGATGACTACACCGCAGAGGATGTCATCCAGGAGTCATTGGGAACGGTGCTGCAGGCCTACGTTCAGATCTTCGGAAAGAAGAGTGAAGAAGAGGCGATGGCAGAGGACCGTGACCGTCTTCTTGAATATTCGGAAAAAATTGCGGACGGGCTGCGGAAATCAGCGCCGGTCATCATCGAAAAACTGAAGAAGGAAGAAATGTGGGATCTCTACACAAAGATTGAGCTTCCGCTTTCCTTCATTCTTTACGATATGCAGCGGATCGGAATCCGGGCACTGCCGGAGAGACTTATGGATTACAGCCGGGAACTTGGCAGGCAGGCAGAAGAACTCGAGAGCCGGATCTACAAAGAGACCGGCGAGGAATTCAATATCGCCTCTCCAAGACAGCTCGGCGAGATCCTTTTTGAAAAAATGCATCTGCCGGGCGGTAAGAAGACGAAGACCGGCTGGTCGACGGCTGCAGATGTGCTCGAGAAGCTGGCCCCGGACTATCCGGCCGTGCAGGATATTCTTGATTACCGCGCCGTCACGAAGCTGAAGTCCACCTATGCGGACGGACTTCCTGCATTTATCGCGCAGGACGGGCGCATCCACACCGTTTTTCATCAGACGATCACAGCGACCGGACGAATCAGCTCGAGCGACCCGAACCTGCAGAACATTCCGATGCGCACCGAGATGGGGAGGCTCATCCGGAAAGCCTTTGTCCCCGCAGACGGATATGTTTTCACGGATTCGGATTACTCTCAGATTGAGCTCCGCATCCTGGCAAACATGTCGGGCGACGAGGAGCTCATAAAGGCGTACCGGGAAAACAAGGATATCCACCGCATCACAGCCTCGAAGGTATTCCATGTGCCGTTCGAGGATGTGACGCCCCTTCAGCGCCGCAACGCGAAAGCAGTGAACTTCGGCATCGTCTACGGGATCAGCGCATTCGGACTCTCCAACAATATCGGGATCTCCAGAAAAGAGGCGCAGGACTACATCGACACTTATTTCCAGATGTATCCCGGCATCAAGAAGTATCTTGACGACAGTGTGCAGAGCGCGAAGGAAAAAGGCTATTCGGTGACTATGTACGGGCGGCGCAGACCGATACCGGAGCTGAAGAATTCGAATTTCATGACCCGTCAGTTCGGCGAGCGCGTGGCAATGAATGCGCCGATTCAGGGCACTGCCGCGGACATCATGAAGATTGCGATGATCCATGTGTGGGAGAGAATTCACCGGGAAAAACTGAAGTCGGAGCTCATCCTGCAGATTCACGACGAGCTTCTTATTGAGACGGCCCCCGGCGAGGAAAATGAGGTTTCTGCGATCCTTTCGGAAGAAATGAAGGGGGCCGCGGATCTTCCGGTAACGCTGGAGACCGATGTGCATACGGGAAGCGACTGGTACGAGGCAAAATAACGGATGAAGGTAATTGGCATCACCGGGGGAGTCGGCTGCGGCAAATCCACTGTGCTGAATTTTCTCGAAGAAAAGTATAACTGCCGGATCCTGAAATCTGACGATGCGGCGCGGATCCTCGAAGAGCCGGGCGGAGAGTGCTATACTCCGATGGTCCGGATGCTGGAAGAAACGTCTCTTCCAGGCGACGGGGAACTGCTTCCGGAGGGACCCGGAACGCCGTTTGACAGGAAAGAGGCTGCGGTCCGTCTCTATCGCTCTGCAGAATTGAGAGATAAAATTGACGGGATTGTTCATCCGGCCGTCATCCGCTATATCAAAGACCAGATCCGGACGGAGAAGGAATCACAGAAGCATGATTTCTTTTTCATCGAGGCGGCCCTTCTCATCGAGAACGGATTCGGCCGGATCGTCGATGAAATGTGGTATATTTATTGTCCGGAAGCAATACGGAGACAGCGCCTTAAAGAATCGCGGGGCTACAGTGATGAGAAGATCGACTCCATCATGAGAGCGCAGCTGTCGGAAGAAGAATTCCGAAAAGGATCGGACTTTGTCATCGACAATGGCGGCACCACTGAAGAGACGAAGAAGCAGATAAGGGAACATATAGGAAAAATTCAATGAGATTTGTAAGTTTCAGCAGCGGAAGCAGCGGCAACTGTACACTCCTGGACTCGGACACGACGCATCTGCTGGTGGATGTCGGTATTTCCAGAAAGAAAACCATCGAATCACTGGCAAAGATGGATCTGGGACTTTCTGACATCAACGGAATTTTCATCACACATGAACACACGGACCACATCTCAGGGCTGCGTCTGATCGCACAGAAAACGAAGATGCCGATCTATGCAACACAGGGGACCATCAATGCCATCCTGAAGATGCCGGAGAGCACGCAGATCGATCCGGAGCGGTTCATTGCCGTAAAGCCGGATGAGAAATTGACGGTCGGTGATATTACTGCCTGCCCCATTCACATTTCCCACGATGCGGCGGACCCTGTAGGATATCGTTTCCGCTGCGGCACAAAGAAGGCCTGTGTCTGCACCGACCTGGGGTGTTTTAATGATTACACGGCTGCCTGCCTCAAGAACTCGGACGTGGTTCTGCTGGAGGCAAATCACGACGTCAACATGCTGGAGACCGGACCCTATCCGTACCCGCTCAAGCGGCGCATCATGAGTGAACAGGGCCATCTCTCCAACGCGAATGCGGGAGAGCTTCTCTGCCGGGTGCTCAATGATCACATGAAGGCAATTTTCCTCGGTCACCTGAGCCAGGAGAACAATCTTCCGGAGCTCGCCTATGAGACGGTCCGTCTCGAAATAATGGGCGAACAGACAGAGTACCGCGCGGACGAACTTCCGATCCACATCGCACGTCGGCGCGATATGTCGCAGGCAGTGGAATGGTAAGACGATCACTGCACACCGCATTTCTCAGCAATATCGCATTTTCAACAATACATATTTCAGCAGGAGAGGAACGCCATGGATAAGGCTATCATTACCGTTGTAGGAAAGGATCAGGTCGGCATTATCGGCCGTGTCTGCACATTCCTTGCAGACAGAAAAGTCAACATTCTTGATATTTCGCAGACCATCGTCCAGGGATATTTCAATATGATGATGATTGTCGATATCTCTGCGCTGGACATTCCGTTCGGACAGCTCGCCGATGAACTCGATGTCCTCGGAAGAGATACCATCGGCGTCGAGATCCGCTGCCAGAAGGAAGAAATATTCAATTCCATGCACCGCATCTGAAGGCCTGAGCAAAAGGGCAATTCCTAACGACAGGATCTTCAACGGCATAAAGAAAGCCGCGCCCGGCCGGATTCCAAAAGGAGAAAACAGCAGAGAATCCGGACGGGTTCTACAGGGAGAACGGAATGATCAATCTACAGGAAGTTACAGAAACCAACGCAATGATCGAGAAGGAGAATTTCGATGTGCGCACCATCACGATGGGCATCTCGCTTCTTGACTGCGCAGATCCGGACCTCGATAAACTCTGCGACAAAATTTACACGAAGATCACAGACAGTGCGAAGAATCTTGTCCGTGTGGGCGAAGAGATTTCGAAGGATTTCGGCATCCCGATCGTCAACAAGCGGATCTCCGTCACGCCGATTTCGCTCGTTGCCGCAGGCGCCTGCCATACAACCGATGATTATGTCCGCGTCGCAAAAACTCTGGACAGGGCAGCGCAGGCTGTCGGCGTCAATTTTCTCGGCGGCTTTTCCGCCCTGGTTGCAAAGGGCATGACACCGGCGGAGGAGCTTCTCATTAATTCCATACCCGAGGCACTTGCCTCAACCAATCTTGTCTGCTCTTCTGTCAATCTCGGTTCGACCCGCACCGGCATCAATATGGATGCCGTCCGCCTTATGGGTCATGTCTTCAGAAAAACGGCAGAGCTCACGAAGGAGGAAGACTCTCTTGGCTGCGCAAAGCTGGTTGTATTCTGCAATGCTCCGGATGACAATCCGTTCATGGCCGGCGCCTTCCACGGTGTGACCGAGCCGGACAAGGTCATCAACGTAGGCGTCAGCGGCCCCGGCGTTGTAAAGAAGGCACTCGAGAGCGTGCACGGCGAGAGCTTTGAGGTACTCTGCGAGACCGTGAAGAAGACTGCCTTCAAGATCACCCGTGTCGGCATGCTGGTCGCGCAGGAGGCATCGAGACGCCTCGGTGTGCCGTTTGGCATTGTCGATCTTTCCCTTGCTCCGACTCCGGCGATCGGAGATTCTGTAGCGGATATTCTCTGCGAGATGGGCCTCGAAGAAGCGGGCGCTCCCGGAACCACCGCGGCACTGGCTCTTCTTAATGACCAGGTCAAGAAGGGCGGCGTCATGGCATCCTCCTATGTCGGCGGCCTGTCGGGCGCTTTCATTCCGGTTTCCGAGGATCAGGGCATGATCCGCGCGGTCGAGAAGAGTGCACTCTCGATCGAGAAGTTGGAGGCCATGACCTGTGTCTGCTCCGTCGGCCTTGACATGATTGCTATTCCCGGAGACACAAAGGCCTCGACCATCTCCGGTATCATCGCGGACGAAATGGCGATCGGCATGGTCAACGCAAAAACTACTGCGGTCCGCGTGATCCCTGTGATCGGGAAAAAGGTGGGAGACACCGTCGAATTCGGAGGACTCCTCGGCTACGCCCCGATCATCCCGGTGAATCAGTTTGACTGCACGGAATTTATCTCCCGCGGAGGCCGCATCCCGGCGCCGATCCACAGCTTCAAAAACTGAGATTTGTGGCACTTGCATCCATTTCGGGCATATTGTATACTGAAGCATGTCGCGGACGTCCTTCGAATAGAAGGCTGTCAGGACATGAATTCTCTATACGCGCAGTTGTAGTTCATTGGTAGAACACCAGCTTCCCAAGCTGGGGAGGCGGGTTCGATTCCCGTCAGCTGCTCTTAAACCTCGGAGCATGCTCCGGGGTTTTTCTTGAGGAAACAACAGGCCGCGGGACGCGGCATGAGGTACAGCCATGAAATGTCCGTATTGCGGAAAGGAAGACACACGTGTCATTGACTCGCGCCCTGCAGACGGGGATACATCCATCCGCCGCCGCAGAATCTGCGATGCCTGCGGGAAGCGTTTCACGACATACGAGAAGATTGAGACCATTCCACTTGTTGTCATCAAAAAGGACAATAACCGCGAGCCATATGACCGCTCGAAGATTGAGGGCGGCATCCTGCGCGCATGCCACAAGAGACCCGTCAGCATTAACCAAATCAAGAAGCTGGTTGACGAGATCGAGACGGAGATTTACTCCCGCGAGGAGAAGGAAATTTCGAGCCGCGAGATCGGCGAGCTTGTCATGAGCCGCCTCAAGGACCTTGATCCGGTCGCCTACGTGCGGTTCGCGTCGGTCTACCGTGAGTTCAAGGATGTTGAGACATTCATGGATGAACTCAAGAAAATTCTGAAAACAGAGGATGACGGCAGCGCAAAATCTGCACAGTAATCCTTTGGCACAGGCGATGTACCGTCCGCAGGGGACGGATATCAGCCCCAATACAATTTCATAGGAGCCGCCTGCAGCTCTATGCAGTTTACGGCTCCGGAGGAGAATTATGAAGAAGTTTACGAAACCCGTTGCTCTGTCACTTGCAGCGCTCACGGCCCTTGCGGCCTGTGTCACAGGCTGCGGTTCCTCACCCGCAAAGGCCGACTCCATAACTGTCGGCGTCGCGAATGATATCGACAGTATGGACCCGAACAAAACGGTCTCTGCCGGTACAAGAGAGGTTCTCTACAATGTCTACGAGGGTCTTGTCAAGCCGGACAGTGAGGGAAATCTGGTTCCCGCGGTTGCGGAAAGCTATGAGATCAGCGACGATCAGACCACCTATACCTTCAAGCTCCGTGACGGTGTGAAATTCCACGACGGAAGTGAAGTGACGGCAGACGATGTGGTTTATTCCATAGAGCGGTGCGCTGATGCGAGCGACGGCAACGTCCTTGCACCGGCGTTTTCCAGTATTAAGAGCGTAGAAGCTCCGGATGATAGGACGGTCGTCGTCACACTGAATGAGGCAGACGGCGATTTCCTTCCCTATCTCACGACCGCAATCGTACCTGCGGACAACAGTGATTATGAGAATAACCCGATCGGCACGGGGCCTTACAAGTTTGTTTCCCGGAGTGTCGGCGACAGCGTTGTTCTCCAGAAGTTCGACGATTACTGGGGAGACGGCACGAACGGCGGCAATCCGGCGCAGATCGAAAATGTGACCGTCAAAGCGGTTACGAACCCGGATACGATCATTACGAATCTCCAGGGCGGCAGTCTCGATCTCTTTATCCATATGACGCAGGATCAGACCGACCAGCTCGATGATTCCTTTACGATTGCCGAAGGAACCATGAACCTCGTGCAGGCTCTTTATCTCAATAATTCGTATGAACCGTTTAAAGATGTGCGGGTCCGCCAGGCTCTCTGCTATGCACTTGACAGGCAGAAGATCTTTGACGCCGTGAACAGCGGCAAGGGCACTGCGCTCGGCAGTGCAGTCTACCCAGCATATCAGAAATACTTTATGCCGGAACTGGTTGACACGTACACGACCGATACGGAAAAGGCAAAGGAACTTCTCACGGAGGCTGGCTATCCGGACGGATTCGAGTTCACAATCACGGTTCCTTCAAACTATGGTCCGCACGTGAGTACCGCGCAGGTTCTGAAGGAAGAGCTTGCGGATATCGGTGTGACGGCCGACATTCAGGGCGTCGAATGGGAGACCTGGCTCTCTGACGTCTACCAGAACCGCGACTACGAGGCAACTGTGATCGGCGTCGACGCCTCGGCACTCAATGCACCGGCGCTTCTCGGCCGTTACGAGAGCACGGCAGACAACAACTTCGTGAACTACAATAACAGCGAGTACGACGAGACGTATGAGAAGGCTCTTGCTTCTTCGGACGACGATGAAAAGACAGCGCTCTATAAGCAGTGCGAGACGATCCTCTCCGAAGATGCGGCAAGTGTTTACATTCAGGACCTCCCGGACTTTGTCGCAATGGACAGCCGCGTCACTGGTTACCAGTATTACCCGCTGTACGTTCTTGACCTTTCAGCGTTAAAACTTACGGATACTCAGTAAAAAAGGAGTCGGCCGTGAAGTATGCCGCACGAAAACTGATCACGCTCATCGTGACTTTATTTGCGATCTCACTTGTCGTGTTTCTCGCATTCCGCCTGATTCCCGGGGACCCGGCCCTTACGATTCTCGGCGGTCAGTCCGATCCGGCCAAAATCGAGGCACTGCGGGAGAAGATGGGTCTTAATGACCCGCTCCTCGTGCAGTACGGCCGCTGGGCTCTCGGCCTTCTTCACGGCGATCTCGGAACGAGTTATAAGTACGGAGTCACTGTGTCGTCGCTTCTCTCCGACAAGATTCTTATCACTGTTTTTCTGACCATCGAGGCGTTCATTCTCATGACCGCCATCTCCATTCCTCTCGGCATATACACTGCGAAGCATGCAAACGGCTGGATTGACCGGTTCATTGTCATCCTGGACCAGATCATCATGGCTGTGCCGCCGTTTTTCTCCGGTATCCTCATCACGTATATTTTCGGAATAACACTGCGTGTTTTCGTGCCGGGAGGATATATCTCCTGGCAGACGAGTTTTGGCGGCTTCCTTGGATACCTTTTCTTTCCGGCACTGGCCATCGCGCTGCCAAAATCCGCCATGATCATCAAACTGCTGCGGGGGACTATCCTCACTGAGTCTAAGAAGGACTACGTCCGCACTGCTTACAGCCGTGGCAGCACAACAAACTACGTCCTGTACCGGCATGTTTTGAAAAACGCGGTCAGCCCGATCGTAACTTTCTGCGGGCTTGCCCTTTCCGACATGATCGCCGGATCCATTATCATCGAGCAGGTGTTCGGAATTCCCGGCCTCGGAAAGCTGCTTGTGACGTCCATCGGGAACCGTGACTATCCGGTCATCGAGGCCATCATCATTGTGATTGCGCTGATCGTCGTGCTGAGCAATGTCATAGTTGATCTCATCAATCAGAAAATTGATCCCCGCATTGAACTGGAGTAGAAAATGATCCGATTATTCCATTTTAAAAACATACCGGAGAATAAGCGGTATTACCGGATCATCGGCTGCGTCCTCACGGCAGCAGTGCTTATACTGATCATCGTGGGACAGGTCTGCCCGCCGTACAGTCCGACTGAAATGAACACAGCAGACAAATTCGCCGGCGCATCCATTTATCATATTTTCGGGACCGATAATTTCGGCCGTGATGTCTTCTCGCGTGTCATCGCCGGTGCGGGCACAACACTCCTCATCGCCGCGGGCACCGTGCTCATCGGTCTAGCCGGCGGCATCGTCATCGGTTCCATCGCCGGATATTTCGGCGGACCGGCGGACGAAATTCTGATGCGGATCAACGATACGATCTACGCATTCCCGAGTATCCTCCTCGCGCTGATTATCGTCTCACTGTTCGGAAGCGGAACGGTCAACCTGATATGGGCACTCGGCATTGCCTTCATCCCCAGCTTCACACGCCTTGTGCGCGGCGAGTTTCTGCGCTGCCGCCAGAGCGACTTTGTCCTTCGGGCAAAACTCGAGGGAGCGGGGGCTTTGCGGATCATTTTCTTTGAGATCCTGCCGAACACCGTGCCGGTACTCGTTTCCTCCGCACTGATCGGATTCAACAACGCGGTTCTCGCGGAGGCAGGTCTTTCGTATCTCGGCATCGGCGTACAGCCGCCGGCACCCTCCCTCGGCCGGATGCTTTCCGAGGCACAGGGATATCTCGTCAAAGCGCCTCTCTACTCGCTGGGTCCCGGTCTCATGATTATTCTCATGATCCTCGGATTCTCGCTGCTCGGAGAAGGTCTTTCGACGGACAGCGACGCAGGAAAGTTTTTCTGAACTGCAGATTCAAAAGAGCAGTTACACTATGGCAAACACAATTCTTGATGTTAGCGATCTGAATATTGAGTTCCACGATCATGATCTGCCGGAGACCGTCGTCTGGGATTTTGACCTGATGCTGGATGAGGGTGAGATCGTTGGTCTCGTCGGCGAGTCCGGCTCCGGCAAATCCATGAGCGCGATGGCCATCGCAGGCCTTCTGCCGCGCCACAAGGTGCGTAAGAAAGGCAGAATCACCTACGGCGGGATAGATCTTCTCACCTGCAGCCGCGATGCTCTCAGGGCGTACCAGGGCAGCGACATCGGCGTCATTTTTCAGGAGCCCATGACGGCGCTTGACCCGCTGAAGAAAGTCGGCTGGCAGGTTGAGGAGCCGTTAAAACTCCATCATCCGGAAATTGCTCCAGAGGAGCGGCGCCGTATGGCCATTGATGAGCTCCGGAAGGCGGAGCTGGAGGACCCGGAACGCGTCTACGATTCCTATCCATTCGAGCTCTCCGGAGGCCAGCGGCAGAGAGTGTGCATCGCGGCAGCCATGATCGGAAATCCGCGCATTCTCATTGCGGATGAGCCGACGACGGCGCTGGATGTGCTTGTGCAGGAGGATATCATCGCTCTTCTTCGGAAAATCAACCGCGAAGAGCATGTCTCCATCCTCTTTATCTCGCACGATCTCTCGCTCGTCCGTCAGCTCTGCACCCGTGTGCTTGTCATGCACAGCGGACGTATTGTCGAGTCCGGGAGGACAGAGGAAGTATTCCTGAATCCGCAGGATCCCTATACGAAAAAACTCATCAGTTCCATTCCGAAGGTCGATCCCGATGACCCGAGAAAAATGGAACATAAACTGTCCGCAGAACCCGTACTTGAGCTCAGAAATGTCAATATTTCTTACAGGGAGCGCGGCACGGCGTTAAAGAGAAGAAAGAATATCACTGTCGCCAGGGATGTGAGCTTTACTCTGCACCGCGGTGAGACGCTGGCGCTTGTCGGAGGCTCCGGCAGCGGCAAATCGACCATTGCCCGGGCGATCACCGGCATTAATAAAAATTACACGGGCACCATCGTCAAAACGGATCCGAACATCCAGATGATTTTCCAGGACCCGGCGGGATCTCTGAACCCGGCGCACAGGATTGAATGGATTCTGGAGGAACCGCTGAAAATTGCAGGAGGGATGATGAGAGAGGAGAGAAAGGAACGCGTCCGGGCACAGATGCGCCTCGTGCATCTGGATGAGGAGCTTCTTGACCGCTTTCCATCCCAGCTCTCCGGGGGCCAGCGGCAGAGAGTCTGCATTGCGGCTGCTCTCATCCGGAATCCGAAAATACTGATCGCGGATGAGCCGGTTTCAGCACTGGACGTAACCATCCAGACAGAAATCCTCGCTCTTCTCCGGGACCTTCAGAAAGAGCTTTCGCTTTCTGTCATCTTTATCTCGCACGATTTGCGCACGGTCTATCAGCTGTGCGATAATATCGTCATTCTGAAGGAAGGGAAAATCGTCGAGCAGGGGGACGTGGATGAAATCTACATGCATCCGAAGGATGCGTACACGAAAAAACTCCTCAAGGCGGCCGGTATTCATTGAATATGCGAAATCTGTATCCGGGCGAAATCCTTCCGTCCGCTTATATCATCGATTATGACCGCCTGTATTCCGAAGGCATCCGCGGAGTCTGCTATGATGTGGACAACACACTGGTGCCGCACGGGGCGCCGCCGGACAACCGCGCGAGAGCGCTGTTCCGGCATCTCCATGAAATCGGCATGCAGGCTGTTTTTGTCTCCAACAACACCGAGCCCCGTGTGAAGAAATTTGCGGAGGAAGTGGACGAGAAGTACGTGTATCTTGCGGCCAAGCCGTCTCCAAAGGGCTACTATAAGGCCATGGAGATGATGGGCACGGACCGGAAGAACACGATCGCCGTCGGTGATCAGATTTTCACGGATATCTGGGGGGCAAACAGGGCAGGGATCCGATCGATTCTGGTAAAACCGATCCATCCGAAGGAAGAAATCCAGATTGTTATCAAGCGGAAACTGGAGAAGCCGGTCATCCGGAAATGGTACCGGCTGAGAGCGGAGGAAGAAGAAAAGGCGAAGAAGTCCGGACAGATTCTTCCTACAGCGGCACTGCCGAAGAACCCGGACGGAACCTTTCCGGAGCCGTATGGAAAGTATGACGGCCGCGCCGGCTCCATGAGGAACATGCAGAAAGAGAACTGAGTTCAGTTTCTGAACCCGAACCCGAAAGATCAGTCAGACGAAAGATCAGTCAGACGAAAGATCAGTCAGACGAAAGATCAGTCAGACAAAAGATCAGTCAGACAAAAAGAAATAAGACTGAGCATAAACGCATATGGAAATCAGAGGGACAACACAAATTTACGGTCTGATCGGGAATCCGGTCGCACATTCTGTCTCGCCGCAGCTGCAGAACCTGTTTGCGAAGGATGCGGGACTTGACATGGCTTACGTCACATTTCCGGTTGCAGACCGGGACTCCGTCGGCAGAGCCGTCGAGGGAGCCTTTGCGCTCGGAATCGGAGGTCTCAATGTGACCGTGCCGTATAAGGGAGATGTCATTCCATTTGTCCGCGCTGTCGATCCGATGGCGGAGCGCATCGGTTCCGTCAACACGCTTGTCCGCACGGAAGGCGGGTACAAAGGATACAACACGGACTGCGGCGGCTTCCTGGGAGCACTGAGACGAAAGAAAATCATGCTGAAAGACCGCGATGTGGTCATGATCGGTGCCGGAGGCGTGGCGCGCACCATTGCGTTTGCATGTGCTGCGGAAGGAACCCGTTCTCTTACTATTCTCAACCGCACGGCGCGGAAAGCAGAGAACCTTGCGGAAGAAGTACGAAGAAGCGTCAGCGGAGTAAAGGAATCAGAAAATAAACAAAATGAAATCCGGATTCAGGCAGGCTCTCTTGCACGGCTGCATGCTCTGACGGTGGATCTTTCGAAGATTACCGTCATTCAGTGCACGAGTGCGGGGCTTTATCCGGACACAGACGTTTCACCGCTCGATGGAATCTGCGGGGCAGACGGATTCCTCCGCAGGACGGAATTTGCCTTCGATGTGATTTACAGACCGCGGGAGACAAAGTTTTTACGGAGCGTGCGGGAAGCCGGAGGTGACACGCTGGACGGTCTTTCGATGCTTGTCGGGCAGGGAGCGGAATCCTTCACGCTGTGGACCGGGGTGAGCATTCCGGATGAAGAATTCGACAAGGCAGTGAATATGCTCGAGGAGCAGCTTTAATCCATGGGAAGATATATAATTGTAGTTGGATACATGGGAAGCGGAAAAACGACCGTGAGCCGCTGCCTCGAGAGAAAATACGGCTTCCGGCGGCTCGAGATGGATGCTCTGATCGAAGAGAAGGCACACATGTCGATATCCGAGATTTTCCGGACGCAGGGTGAGCAGGGCTTTCGCAGGATGGAGACGGATCTGCTTTTGAAGATTGCAAAGAAGAAGAGCGATGCGGACCCGGACACAGTTCTTTCTGCAGGCGGCGGAACGGTGCTGCGGGAAGAAAACAGAAAGCTTCTCAAGGAGATCGGCGAGGTGATTTACCTTCGGATTACACCGGAAGAAGTGATTGCAAGGCTCGGCAATGACAGGAGTCGGCCGATGCTGAATGCCCCGGACCGCGAGCGGCAGATCCGGGAGATGATGGAGTACAGGGAGCCGATGTACCGCGATGCCGCTGACAGAGAGATCGACGCGGGGCACAGGAAACCGGAAGAAATTGCCGAGGAAATTTTAAAGACTGTATAACCGGCAGAATCCGCCGGCACCAATGCACCGGCAGCGGGGAAGCCCGGGTACCGCAAAGAATCCGGCAGGGGGTATAACAATGAAAATATTGGTTATCAACGGACCGAACCTCAATTTTCTCGGAATCCGCGAGAAGGAAATCTACGGAACACAGAGCTATAATACACTGATTACGATGCTGCAGAAGCACGGCAGGGAAATCGGCGCAGAGGTGGAGACGTATCAGAGCAACCATGAGGGCGCCATTATTGACCGGCTGCAGGCAGCTTACTATGACGGAACGGACGGAGTTGTCATCAATCCGGGCGCGTACACGCATTACAGCTACGCGATTCACGATGCACTCCGCAGTGTTTTTGTCCCTAAGGTGGAAGTTCATATTTCCGATATCCACAGCCGGGAGGAGTGGAGAAACACCAGTGTGACCGCGCCGGCCTGCGACAAACAGATCGTGGGACACGGTTTTGACGGATACACCGAGGCCATGGACTGGATCATGGAGAAGTACCGGGAAAAGAACAAAGAGGTGGGCAGTGACTAGAACTTGGGCTGTGAGCCGGAAAACCGGTAAAATCAATTCATTTTTCTGTTGAAAAAATGGATTTTGTAATATAAACTTGTTAAGTATTGTTGCAAGATTTTACAGGAGGCTAATTATGATTTCTGCCAGTGATTTCAGAAACGGCGTTACGATCGAAATAGACGGGCAGGTCTGCCAGGTCGTTGAATTCCAGCATGTCAAGCCCGGCAAGGGCGCTGCATTTGTCCGAACCAAGCTTAAGAATGTCATCGGCGGCGGCGTCGTCGAGAGAACATTCAGACCGACCGAGAAATTCCCGCAGGCTCACATCGAGTCCAAGGAATATCAGTATCTCTATAAGGACGGCGATATCTACAACTTTATGGATACCGAGTCCTATGAGCAGGTCGCACTTCCAGCGGACATTGTCGGAGACAGCCTGAAGTTCGTCAAGGAGAACGAGATGGTCAAGCTCGATTCTTACAACGGCAACTTCTATGCAGTCGAGGCACCGTTCTTCGTAGAACTCGAAGTGACCGAGACAGAGCCTGGTGTCAAGGGCAACACCGCAACCGGTGCCAACAAGCCTGCTACGGTCGAAACCGGCGCACAGATTATGGTTCCGCTGTTTGTCAATCTCGGCGATAAGGTCAAGATCGACACCAGAACCGGTGAGTATCTGTCCAGAGCATAACTTTCGCAGTTCCAGGGAAAGCTGTATTACCTTCTGTATGCATATGGAAACGACATTTTTTCTGTATCTTATGCGGAAACAATACAGGAATTCGTGAGAATCGCCGAACCTCTGATAGAAAGTTTGAAAGTCCTGCTGATGCAGAACTTTCAAACTGCAGCATCGGTGCTGAAGCACCGGTTGCTGCATTCGGCAAAACCGCATCCGCGGATTTTGCCTCAGCGGGGTATAAGTATGAAGGAAAGACAATGGAAAACAAATCCATTGTCTTTTTTTTGTTGCTTCTACCCGGCTTCCGCAGGAGCGGAGCAAGGCGCCGTCATGCCGCTGCACCGTCATACAGCCAATCTGTCATAACGCTGTAAAGCCATGGCGCAGTACCGCTCGCTGCCTTAGCTGTGACAATCGTCACATCACCGGGTGAGGAGGAAGGAGATTCTTATGGCTGAAACCACAAACTTTCTTTCTGTACAGAGTTTTCGCGGGAAGCTGCTGCTTGCCCTGCGGAATGAAGCCGGTTCTGATGCAAAAATCATTCTGGAGCGTATTCCGGTGAACAACGGTATCCTTCGTGAAGCGTTCGCGGTTAAGATGCCTGCTCTGCGCATCACGCCGCTTTTGTACATCGATGAATCGTATGAAAAATTCAGGCAGGGCAGGAGTATCGATTCCCTGGCAGCCGAATTTATCCACAGCGTTTTCGGGATCTGCGGCTGCGCGCAGACGATCGACTGCAGCAGTTATCAGTCTGTGCGCAGCGGGCTTGCCCTGCGCGTCATAAACAGCAGGAGGAACGCAGATAAGCTTAAGGATATGCCTCACCGGGATATCGAAGATCTGTCTATTGTGTGTTTTTACGCACCGAAGGAAAAAGAATCGCCGTACGAGGGGCACCTGCTTGCGATTGACAGCCAGCTTCTTGATCTATGGGGAATCACGGAGGAGACTCTTTTCCGCGATGCAATGGAGGGCGCTGTCCGCGATTTTCCGCCAAAACTCACGCGCCTCGAGGATGAACTCGGAGGAATCTGGGAAAAGGAGAAAACGGAAGAGGCAGAAAACACAGACAGGACAGAGTATTCAAACAGCAGAGACAGCAAGGAAGATGAAGAAAACACAGGACACACAGAAAGTACAGAAGGTGCGGCAGTCAGCGAAACAGATGTTTTCGTCCTCACGAATACACGCATGGTTTTCGGAGCAGCCTGTATGTTCTACCCGGGCCTGCTGTCGTCCTTTGCTCAGAAAACCGGCTGCAATCTTATCATCCTGCCAAGCTCCATCCACGAAGTCCTGCTTATTCCGGAAGTCTCCGGAAGAAATTACAAAGGTCTCGGAGAGGTCGTCCGCTCCGTAAATTCGGATGTAGTGGAAGAGAAAGATATTCTTTCGGATTACGTCTATTATTATGACCGGAATGAAGACAGGGTCCGGAGGATGGCTGACTGGTGAACGGCATCTGACGGATAAAATGAGCGGCGGTATGTATGAAAAACATACATGCCGCTTTTTTTATGTACAGGATGGCGGCTGGACAATCGGGAAAGCATTTGCTAATATAGTGTTCGTTCCTGAAAAATGAAATATGTTTTCTCATGCACTCGTAGTCTAATGGATAGAACGGAGGCCTCCGACGCCTTTGATGCAGGTTCGATTCCTGTCGGGTGCATTTTTTGTTAGGCAAATTTATTCGGCTGTCACTGCGGGATCATTGTATGATACTCTATGATTAATTTCGGACGAAGCAGGGAAAGCCGTTATCAGGCAGATTAACAGTCGATATTTTTTCATTCGGTGCAGTATGAGCAGAGAATCAAACGAAGATATAAGAACAGACAATATAAATAGCGGAGCCGGCAAAGACGGCATGACCAGGACCCAAAGAGATGACCTTGAAGAGCTGTTCTACAGTCTGAAGCTGGACGGCCCGGACGGCATTGCCCGGTTTACCCGTTTAGCAGACGATGCGGCGGCGGAGCCGGACCGGAAAGAGGCGGCTGATCATGCAGCTGAGCTTTTCACGGGCAGATCAAGTGAGGAGCAGGACGAACTTTCTCCGGATGCCGGCGCGGATGAACCGGAGCACACGGAATCTATATCCGACAGGATGACGGAAGAGGATTCCTTCGGGGGAGAACCTGCCGGACAGGAAACGGCCGGGGAAGAAGACACCGGAGTTACTTTGACCGGAAGAGAGAACGGCGGACAGGAAGAATCTCTGCCGGAAAATGACGGTTCTGAAACAGCCGGAGAAAATCAGGAAGAGGAAGAAACCGTCAGCGAGGAAACGGATGAAGAAGAAAACGAAATAGAAGAGAACAAAATAGAAGAGAACAAAATAGAAGAAAACTACGGCGAAGCACTTGTCAGCGAGGGAACATCCGGGACGGAAGCAGAACGTGCAGATACAGATGAAGATGAAACGATCGGCACGGAAACAGTCGAGGATGAAGCAGGCGAAGACGCTGATGGAACGGCAGCATTTGCGCCTGACGGAGAGATTCCGGAAGAGAAAAAGAGACGTTCCGTAAGGAAAAAGGCAGACCAGGCAAAACAAAGACCTGTCCGCACGGGAAAGAAGAGCGGAAGGCACAGCGCAGTTCTGGTTCCTGCAGTCATTATCATCGTGGCGGCCATTGTTGCCTCTGCAGCACTGCTCGGCCATCGTTCCGCGTCACAGAACACCGATGAGAATTCTTCAGCGGACAGTACTTCGGAGACTTCACAGGAAGCAGCCCTTGAAGAAAATGCGTATCCGGCCGTCAATGAACTCATGAGAACGTATTTCGATGCGTATGCAGATGGAGATACGGATACAATTGCTTCGATCAGCTCGGGTCTCAGTGAAACAGAAAAGATTCAGATTCGCGCTGTATCCGAATATATTGACTCGTACCCGCAGATTGATGTTTATACGAAACCGGGTCCCGCAGACGGCTCCTATATCTGTTTTGTCGTGACCGAGATGAAGTTCGAGGATCAGGACACGCTTATCCCCGGCATGCAGACGATGTATGTGTGCACAAACGATCAGGGAAGTCTTTATATTAATGAGGACGAAAGCGATTCGGACGCGGCAGCTTACATCAAGCAGGTCTCCGAGGAGAGCGATGTTGTTGATCTGAGCAATCGCGTACAGGAAGAATACAACTCCCTGATGGCGGAAAACCCTGATCTTAAGTCATACATTGATGACACCTACAATCAGATTCAGGTTGCAGTGGCAGAGGCACTCGGCAATGCCGAGGCATCCGGGACGTCCATCGACAGCACGTCCGGAACTTCGGATACATCCGCTTCAGGCGTGACTGCCCTGAAGGCAAACGATGTCGTCAATGTGCGCGCCTCTGCCTCGGAAGATGCGGATGTACTCGGTCAGACCGTATCCGGTGATACGTATACACTGATTGAAGAGCAGGATGACGGGTGGAGCCAGATTGAATTCGACGGTCAGACCGGATATGTGAAGACGGAGTACTTTACGGAGGTGACTTCTGATTCTTCGGAGAGTTCCGATGTTTCCGGCAGCACATCATCAGGAGAGAGCTCTTCGGAGGCAGCGTCCGCAGGTGATACTTCCGGCAGCGGCAGCCAGGACAGCACAGGCACGGAAACGAATCAGGATACTCAGTCGGCGGATACTGTGCAGGGAACCGCGATGGCGACAGAGTCCCTTGTTATCCGTAAGGCAGCGGATGAAAGCGGAGACAAAATCGGCAATGTATGGGCCGGTTTTACAGTGAACGTACTTGAAAAGGGCGACACCTGGACGAAGATCGAACAGGACGGCGTCACCGGCTACGTAAAAACACAATACCTGAAGTTTAACTGAAGATTGGCGGAAGCCTGACTGGTTTTGACGGGGGAGATTCGGATTCGGAAAGGGGCTTTTAAATGTTTGGAAAAATCAATGCTGCCATTGTAGGAACGGGCAATATCGCGGGGAAAATGGCCGATACCCTGAAATATGTACGCGGCGTCCGGAAATATGCGGTCATATCAAGAGATGCGGACCGCGCAAGGAATTTTGCTGCCTCCAAGGGATTCAAAAAATCCTATGGCTCGCTGGACGAGGCATTGGAGGACAAAAAGATCGATTTTGTCTATATTGCAACGCCGCACACCTCGCACTACGAGACTGCAAAGAAGTGCCTTGAGCACGGTAAGAACGTCCTCTGCGAGAAGCCGATGACCATCAACAGCAAACAGGCGCAGGAACTCTTTGAAATAGCGAAGGAGAAAGAACTTCTCATCACAGAGGCAATGTGGACAAGATTCACGCCTTTTGCGGAGAAAGTACGCCAGGAAGTGAGAGGCAAAGCCATCGGGGAGCCTGTCTATCTTACGGCAAATGAAGGAGCCAACATCCGCAGCGTCGAGAGGATGACCAATCCGACACTCGGCGGAGGAGCTCTGCTCGACCTGGGAATCTATGCCGTCAATGCGGCGCTCATGTTCTTCGGAAACGATGTACTCTCGATTACACCAGTCTGCACATACACAGATACAGGTGTCGATGAGCAGGACAGCATCACAATTAAATATAAGAACGGCCGGATGGCTCAGCTTTCGGCTTCGATGGTCGGCGTCTGTGACCAGCAGATCCGCATCTACGGAACCCGCGGATACATGGTCATCGAGGGAACGGATAATTTTGCGTCGCTTTCCATTTACGGGAAAGACGGCGAGAAGCTGAGCTATTTCAAGCGCCCGAAACAGAGAACCGGCTACGAGTACGAGGTGGAAGAATTCGTCAAAGCGATTCAGTCAGGCTGGAATGAATGCCCGAACATGACGCATGACGCAACGCTCGAACTGATCGGAATGATGGACACGATCCGCGCGCAGCTCGGCATTAAATATCCCGGTGAGCCGGGATATACCGCCCCGAAGATTGCCATTACTTCTACGGCGAAGGAACTTATGACCGATGCGCTTGAAGGAAGTGAGCACGGCAAGAAAGCAAAGAGCGGCCAGGAAAGTGACACGAACCCGGACAGCGGGGCCAGGGACGAAAAGACACAAGAAACGGCAGATTCGGCGGTGACAGCGGACGGATCTGCGAAAACGGAATCCTCAGGCACAGATGATGCAGCTAACGCACCGGAATCATCCGATGCAGACACTCTGTCAGATGCATCAAAAACAGACGAAGCGAACGCTGCAGCAGAGCCGGCTGAAAATACAGACGAAAATTAAGAGACTTATAGAAACCGGATTCTTCGGAGAGTGAGTATGGCTGATAAAACAAAAAGAGCTGCCTCCAACTGCGATTGGTGTGTCAATTACCAGTATGATGAGGAAGATGGTTCGTATGACTGTATGGCGGATATGGATGAGGATGATTATTATCATTACCTCACGAGCCGGAACGGGTACTGTCCGTTCTATCAGAAAGACGATGAATACGCAGTTGTAAGGCATCAGATCTAATGAATAAGAAAGTTGTGATCGGCATGTCCGGCGGAGTTGACTCCTCCGTCGCGGCATTGCTTTTAAAAAAACAGGGATACGAGTGTGTCGGTGTGACTATGCAGATCTGGGACAGCAGCGACGTGTGCCGGATGGAACACGAGGGAGGCTGCTGCGGCCAGAGTGCAGTGGATGATGCAAGAAGGGTCGCCGCCGCACTCGGTATCCCTTATTATGTGGTCAATTTCCGGGATCTTTTCCGGGAAAAAGTGGAATCGGTCTTCATCGATGAGTATCTGAAGGGGCGCACGCCGAATCCATGTGTCGCCTGCAACCGGTATGTCAAATGGGCGTCGATGCTGAAGACGGCAGACAACATCGGTGCAGACTTTATAGCGACGGGGCATTATGCGCGCACGGAGGCGCTCTCAAACGGGCGGCTGACGGTCCGCAATTCCGTGACCGCGGCAAAAGACCAGACGTATATGCTCTACGGCCTCTCACAGGAGCAGCTCAGGCGTACACTTATGCCGATCGGCGATTATGATAAATCCGAGATCCGTAAGATCGCGCAGGAGGCGGGGCTGCCAGTGGCACACAAGCCCGACAGCCAGGAGATCTGCTTCGTGCCGGACAATGATTATGCCGGATATATCGACCGGGAGGCAGGAGACCGCGTCCCCGGACCCGGAAGATTTATATCAATAGATGGAAAAGACCTCGGACCGAACAGAGGAATCACACATTATACGGTGGGACAGCGCAAGCATCTTGGTCTCTCGATGGGGCACCCCGTTTTCGTCACAGAAATCCGGCCGGAAACCGGGGAGGTTGTCATCGGTGAAGACAGCGATGTATACGGATCTTGTCTGACAGCGGATCATCTGAACTTCATGGCCATCGCGCCGGAGGAGATGCCCATCGGATCATCGCGTATGGTGAGTGCCAAAATCCGCTATTCCAGATCTGCATCCCCGTGCCGGATTACGAGAACGGGAGAGGATGAAATCAGGGCAGAGTTTGATCCGAAAATCCGCGCGGTCACGCCCGGCCAGTCCATTGTCTGCTATGAGGAAGATCACGTGCTGCTCGGCGGAATTATTGACCGGAAGATCCGGTAATAAAGACGGATGTGAGCTTGCGGCACCTTTGGAAATTAGGAACCCTGCATACTATTTCACGAGAAAAAACAAAGACTTCACACAAAGATTTATGCCAAATCCGGGCGGATATCTTGAATTTTGGCGCTGTTACGAGTATGATAAAAGTGCTGACAAAAAATTGACAATGTCTTAACGGACTAGTCAGTTTGTTGCAATAAACTCTACATTTTTAGGAGGAAACTAAAATGGCAGTAAGAGTAGCAATTAATGGTTTTGGCCGTATTGGACGTCTTGCTTTCAGACAGATGTTCAATGCCGAGGGATATGAAGTCGTTGCAATCAACGATCTGACCTCCCCTGAGATGCTCGCATATCTTCTTAAGTATGATACAACTCATGGCAGATACGCTGGAAAGGTTGAATCTACTGATCACTCCATCATCGTTGACGGCAAGGAAATCACCATCTACGCTGAGAAGAATGCAGCAGATCTTCCGTGGGGCAAGCTTGATATCGATGTAGTTCTTGAGTGCACCGGTTTCTACACCTCCAAGGAGAAGTCGATGGCTCACATCACTGCTGGTGCTAAGCACGTCGTCATCTCTGCTCCGGCAGGCAAGGATCTGAAGACCATTGTTTACAACGTCAATCACAAGACCCTGACCGCTGATGATCAGATCATCTCCGCAGCATCCTGCACCACCAACTGCCTCGCTCCTATGGCAAAGGCTCTGAATGATCTTGCTCCGATCGAAGCTGGCTTCATGACCACTGTTCATGCTTATACCGGCGACCAGATGGTTCTCGATGGACCGCAGAGAAAGGGCAACCTCAGAAGATCCCGTGCAGCAGCTATGAACATCGTTCCTGCATCTTCAGGTGCAGCTAAGGCAATCGGCCTTGTTCTTCCTGAACTCGACGGCAAGCTGAACGGCGCTGCACAGCGTGTTCCTACCGCAACCGGTTCTACCACCATCCTTGATGCAATTGTTGACAAGGAAGTTTCTGCTGACGAAGTCAATGCACAGATGAAGGCTGAGGAGACTGAGTCCTTCGAGTACAACACCGATGAGATCGTTTCTTCCGATATCATCAACAGCACCGCAGGTTCTATCTTCGATGCTACCCAGACCAAGGTTCTTCCTATGGCTGGCGGCAAGACTCTTGTTCAGGTTGTTTCCTGGTATGACAACGAGAACTCCTATACGAGCCAGATGGTTCGCACCATCAAGTACTTCGGTTCTCTTATCAGCAAGTAATTTCTGAAGAGACGAACGAGAGAGCCCGGCTGATATCCGGGTATGATTCCCCGGGGTATGAATTTCCGGGGCATCAGTCATAAGAACCAAACGGCGGGGTCCGGTCCCAGAGAGGGCCCGGATCCCGCTTTTATAATGCGCCGTGAACGGGAGCCGCAGGGCAGGAAAGTCACGGCAGGAAAGGAAATAGTATGGCAGAATTAAACAAGAAGAGCGTCGATGATTTTGACGCAAAGGGCAGGAGAGTCCTTGTAAGATGCGACTTCAATGTTCCGATGAAGAACGGCGAAATCACGGATGATACCCGTATCGTCGCAGCACTTCCCACCATCCAGAAGTTGATCGGTGAAGGCGCAAAGGTTATCCTTTGCTCCCATCTCGGCAAGGTAAAGAACGGCCCCAACGAAGGCGAGTCCCTTGCACCGGTTGCAAAGCGTCTGTCCGAAAAGCTCGGCAAGGAAGTGAAGTTTGTTTCGGATTACAACGTAACCGGCGAAGCTGCTACAAAGGCAGTTGCTGATATGAAGGACGGCGACGTTGTACTTCTTCAGAATACCCGCTTCAGAGGCAAGGAAGAGACCAAGCCGGAAGAGGCAGGAGAGGGCTTTGCAAAGGAGCTCGCTGATCTCGCTGACGATTATGTCTGCGATGCATTCGGCTCCGCTCACAGAGCACATGCTTCGGTTTCCGTCGTAACCAAGTATATCCGCGCAAAGGGCGGTACCTGCGCAGTCGGATATCTTATGCAGAAGGAGATCAAGTTCCTCGGCAATGCAGTTGAGAATCCGGTTCGTCCGTTCGTCGCAATCCTCGGCGGTGCCAAGGTTGCTGACAAGCTGAACGTCATCTCCAATCTTCTTGAAAAGTGCGATACCCTCATCATCGGCGGCGGCATGGCATATACCTTCGTCAAGGCACAGGGCAACGAAATCGGCACTTCTCTTGTGGATGACACCAAGCTTGACTACTGCAAGGAAATGATCGAGAAAGCAAAGAAGCTCGGCAAGAAGCTTCTTCTTCCGGTTGATGCCGTTATCACTGATCACTTCCCGGATCCGATTGATGATCCGACCATCAAGACCGAAGTTGTCGACATCGACAAGATTCCGGCTGACAAGATGGGCATGGATATCGGACCGAAGACCATTGCTCTTTACAGTGCAGAAGTAAAGAATGCCAAGACCGTTGTCTGGAACGGCCCGATGGGTGTATTCGAGAACCCGGTTCTTGCAAACGGAACGAAGGCTGTTGCAGCAGCTCTTGCTGAAACCGATGCTACGACGATCATCGGCGGCGGCGATTCTGCTTCGGCTGTCAAGCACCTTGGCTATGCAGACAAGATGACCCACATCTCCACCGGCGGCGGCGCTTCTCTTGAGTTCCTCGAGGGCAAGCAGCTTCCGGGTGTCTATGCAGCTGACGACAAAGACTGATAGCATCGCAGAAAAGAAACATCGACTATTCAGCACCTCGCATCGTGGGCGGCCATAGGCGCTGCACGCCTTGCCGCCCCACGCAAATCAACAGAAGCCGGCTTTAAGGGACAGGCCCCGGCATCCGCTTCCCGTCGATTATCTGGGGGACTGAAAAGTTTCGCCTGAACAGTCAAAAAGCGCATTACAGAAAGGAAAACTATGGCACGTAGAAAGATTATTGCCGGCAACTGGAAGATGAACAAGACTCCCAGCGAGGCAAAGGAACTTTGTGAACTTCTCAAACCGCTCGTAAACAATCCGGATGTGGATGTCGTTTACTGCGTACCGGCAATCGATATCACGACGGTTGCTGAGGCAATCAAGGGAACCAACGTCATGCTCGGTGCAGAGAACCTGTCTGATCAGGACAAGGGCGCATTTACCGGCGAGATCTCCGCGGATATGCTGCTCGATGCAGGCGTTAAGTTCGTCATCATCGGACATTCCGAGAGACGCCAGTACTACAAGGAAGATGACGCATTCCTCAACCGGAAGGTCCTCAAGGCATTTGAGAAAGGTCTTACCCCGATTCTGTGCTGCGGCGAAACTCTTGAGCAGAGAGAAGCAGGCGTCACCCTTGACTGGATCCGCCTTCAGCTCAAGTCCGATCTGCAGGGCGTGACGAAGGAGCAGGCAGCTTCGATGGTCATCGCATACGAACCGATCTGGGCGATTGGAACCGGGAAGACCGCTACTTCTGATCAGGCAGAAGAGGTCTGCGGCGCGATCCGCAAGCTGATTGCCGAGATTTACGACGAAGAGACCGCAGAGAAGATCCGCATTCAGTACGGCGGTTCCATGAAGCCCTCCAACTGCAAAGAGCTTCTGGCAAAGCCGGATATCGACGGCGGCCTGATCGGCGGCGCAGCACTGAAGGCTGATTTCGCTGACATCGTAAATTACAACAAGTAATAGCACAGTCAGGTATCCGGTTCGGCATCCAGCCTGAACCGGAAGGCACTAAGATAAAGCACCGGAAGGCGCTAAGATGAAGCACCGGAAGGTGATCAGACACTTTCGAAAAGATAAGCAGGCAGACGTGTAGTATTCGGATGGTAAAAATCCGCCGGAATCGCACGCTGCCTGCTTTACTTTGTTTTTCCACAGACCTTGGGAGATAGGAAAGAAGGAAAATCTTGAATATGAACGAAGCAGAATTCAAAACCAGATTATTTCCGCTGTCTGGAATGAAAAATACTGGACGCAGGGAAATGCGGATATTAATGCGCCGGAGAACGCGGATTATCTGGCACAGATGGATGTCTCAAACCTCACATCCGACACTTCTGACAGTAAAGAAGTTACTTCTTTTCCTCAGCTCAGAGATGTTCTGGCGATGGGCATCTATCGAAACTATTGGAATAAGCTGTGCAAAATAAATGAGACAGGCGGAGGAAAGTCGGATTCTTTCCAGGCAGCGGATAACGGGCTCACGGGTCCGATGAGCGATCCGTGGGAAAATGGCATCCCGGAAGGCATTCCGGATAAAAATGCCTGGGAAACTTTCTCCGGTGGTCATTATTACCGGCTTGGAACAAGGGATCTTTTTGCGTCCGAAACCAAAGCGGGCGGCGGAAACAAAGCCGCAGGAGTAAGTGCTTCTCCTCTGGTGATCAATCCTCCGGATGGCGTGAACACCGATTCGATCCGAATGTATCCGGTTTATGTGGACGTCACAATGAATGAAAACTTCGATATGCTCTTTCACCTGTACTGCGGAAGCCTCTCCGATCCTTCTTCGGATCAGAACGGAACGTTAACAAGCGTACAGGGGCACCCGGAGAATGCGGCATCGGATTTATGGATCACAATCCCTTCCAAAGATGTAAAGGCCGCATTTACCTCGGATACAACGACGGATGTGCAACCGCTGACTCCACTGATCGTAGTGGATGACACGAATGCGATGGAAGAAGAGAGCGATGATGATATCACCGTTCCCTGTTATGATGATCCCTTCTACTATTTTCAAAGAACAGAACGGACAGATGATGATGTGAATAACGGAAATTCCCGCTATTCCTATCAATACTATACAGTGAATAATGATCTGGAAAGAACGAAGTTTATCTATACTACGACGCGCTCTGTGACATTCCGCGTTTCATGGGACAATGGAACGATTTCCATATCTGACCCGGAATGAGCAGAATCCATGCCGCGAAAGCAAGCAAAAGCAATAATAATGAATAAAAACATTAAAAAAATAACCCGCAAACTAAAACAGAATATTGGCGAGAGTTTATCGGAAGTGCTTGTTGCCATGCTGGTGATTGCTCTGGCTATGGTGCTGCTCGTGTCTATGGTGACGGCTGCAAAAAAACTATCCGAGATTTCGACGGACCGTTTTGAGCGCGGTATGAATTTGAGCAACAGCATTGAATCCGGGAAAACAGATTATAATACGGCAGGAAACAGTGCTGACGCGACAACGATAGACTCCAGTCAGGCGGCAAGTCTTTCCATTTCGAGTGGTAAAATTACTTATTTTACAGATAACGGTTCATTTTATCATTTTACATATCAGGCAAAGGATGCGTATAAAATTACGGTTCCAATCAAACTTGAGAAAGTGACGCAGAATGGATCGACGGAGTGCTATCTTTATAACACGGATCTGCCGAATCAGAATCCGGGCAATGCGGGCAGTGGGAAATGATCAGTATAGAACAAAAGATACCCCATAAATTAAATCAAAAAGGCCTGACTCTTGCAGAAACACTGATCTGTGTTCTGCTGCTTACCATCATCCTGATACCCGTTGCGGGTGGAGCGACAAACCTGATCGGCATTTATAAGAAAATACGCTTGAAGACGAATGCGCAGACTTTATTGTCTACAGCGATTCAGGCTGTTTCCGAAGATCTGTATTACTCGGATCCTGCAAGAAACAGCGGGGATGGGTTTATTTACTCGGAGAAACTTGTCTATTCAACAGACAGCCCGGATAAAACGACAGTCTCCGCATCGTATGTGCAGTACTTCAATGATACGTCGAATAATAATGTCATCAGCATCCGCCGCAAATCCGCTTATTCCGATAGCAGCAGCGTCTCCAGTATGGCACTGGTCAGTGACGCGGCGCAGCCACTTGATCTGTATGCTTCCTTTGATGACGGCGGTGTTGTCTTTCATGATGCAGGATTTTACACGTTTACGATCGATGTGCGCAGTAAGAAGGATGATTCAATAATAGAAAAAAGGACAGCGGTGGTGCGTCCTGTGCTCTACACCGGGGTGGCAGCTGCGCCGAATACGGAAGATCACTAAAGCTGTTCACGCAGGATTAATTTTTACTGGAAGAAACTGGATTTGGGGCTTTTGATTCATGAAAGATATGCAGATTGCGAGAAAAAAAGAAAGATTCTTCCGTCGAGAGCGGAATCAGTTTGGATTTACGTTAGCTGAATTGCTTGCAGTCATTGCCATCATCGGCATTGTTTCAGCATTTGGCTTTGTGAATGTTGTGCATCATCAGAGAGCTCTGAAGCTCACAGAAGAAGACAATATTGCCCGTGAGATTTTCACGGCGTCCCAAAATCACATGCAGGCCGCTGTCTCCGACGGCAGCTGGATAAAGCAATATGCTGCAATCCACTCCGACAGCAATGCCGATGAGAGATATTATGGTGAAGCTATGGCGCTGCCTGCTGACGTTACGAAGGGAGAGGGATATAAAGACAGTAATCATGACTGGCGCAGATTTGTAGTCAATGGCAAAAAAGCAGACGCCCTCCTGCAGCATTCTGCTCTGGGTACGCTGCTCCCAGCCGGGGCAATCGATGAAAGCGTCCGCAATCCGGGGAACGGAAGCATAGTGATTGAATATGATGCGCTGCAGGGAGAAATGTTCGGCGTATTCTATTCCGACAGCTGCAGCGTATTTTCGGCGCGCGATGTCACCACTTCTTTTAATACAATTGCTGACCGCAGTGATGAGTCCAAGCGTCTGCTGTACAGTCCGGTAGCGGGTGGCAGTACCAGGTATGCCATCGGATATTACGGTGTTTCGCTCGTCAATGAGGGCAATGAATCGTATCGTCAAGAGGATAAACCGGCTGCCCAAAAGCTTCAGCCGGTCAAGATTGAATTATCCAATGAAAGCAAGCTCCTCCTGAAAGTTAAGAATCCGAATGGCATTCAAACATCGACCTACACGATTACACTCTATGACAACAATGGTCACAGCCTCGTTCTTGATACAAATGAAGCCGGTACATCTGCCATACTCAAGCCCTCTAAAACGGAGAATGGAACCAGTACCTATATACTCGACAGTATTACCGATCCGAAGCACCATTTCAGCCAGCTGATCAGCAAAACGAACTTCAGCCTGAATACAAAACTTCATGCAACCATCACGGTTTCAAGGAAGGGAACGCATAGCGTATCGGCAGATTCCAATGCCGCGGACAGCCTGTTTGGCGACGATTCGGATGGCGTGAACGTTTCGGTTGACAATGTCAGACATCTGGAGAACCTGTCCTATACTATTTCCGGTCTTTCGAAAGAAACCAATATCGTAAGCGCAACGGTTAAAAAGGATCTCTCCTGGAATGGCTTCTGGAATGATCTTAAGAGCGAACCCGGTGAACATGAACAGGTATATGACAGTACCGATATCGCTCTTGGCACGAAATATTATGGCATTAAGAACAGTACTCTCGCCCAGTTCACGGGCAAACCATCATCCGAATCGGGAGCATCGACCGGAGAGAGCGGCTCGAATACTGAGAAGAATAAAGTCACCCTAACAGGTTTTCCCATTGCACCGGTCAAAGGTACCGCAGGCATTCTTGCGGACCTGAGCGATGATAGCAGCAGTAGTGGAAGCAGAAAGGTAATTGTCAGCAATTTTGAGCTGAAAGATACAACGGTTACAGATGCCGGAAATGTTGATGCAGGTGCATTCATTGGCGTGACCGGAAATTGCAGCTATACAATCTCCAATATCGCCGTAAGTGGCAATACCAGTATTTCCGGAACAGGAAACGTGGGGGCAATTCTTGGCAGTCAGAACGACAAAGCAAACGACAAAGCAGTTGATCTGAAGATGACCAACTGCTCGGTTGATGGCGCCGAAATCAGTGGCAGTTCGAAGACAGCCGGCGGCCTTATCGGCGCCGCAGCCGGGAATAAACTCACGGTCGGCGGCTGTACAGTGAAGGATACCTCTGTTTCATCCAGCGACAGTGGAAACGTCACCGGAGGCCTGATTGGTTCTGTAGCCACTGCAGATACCGTCAAAATCAATAAATGTTCTGTAGAAGTAAGTGACAACAAGACTGTGAGCGGTGCCACCGCCGCCGGCGGTTTTATTGGCAGTGTAAATTCCGCGAATACGGTGACAATCAAAGAATGCTTTGTCGATGGCGGAAAAGATGGTACCGTCACGGCCTCTGCCGCAAGTGCGGGAGGCTTCATTGGCAGTACCACTGGCTCTGGAAATCTGTCTGTTTCGGACTGCTACTCGTCTGTTCTGGTGAAGGCGAAGTTGAATGCGGGCGGATTTATCGGCGAAGCAAAGGGAAACCTGTCCATAGAAAAGAGCTACAGCGGCGGCCGGACGGATAAAGATCAGAACTATTCTGAAAGCAGCCTCAACGTAACATCCGCGGCAGGAGAAGCCGGGGGATTCATCGGCTCTGTTTTCAATGGCGCGGGTGTTACTATAACGAATAGCTATTCAACCTGTTCTGCAGGAGGCACTGACTGCGCCGGAGGATTTATCGGAAATTCCGCGGGCACTTTAACGATTACAGGAAGCTACAGTACGGGACTTGTCAAGGCAGACGGGAAAAACGGCCTGTTTGTCGGAAGCGGTACTATATCCACAGAATCCACAGGTAACTATTGCCTTGACGGAGTAAAGGGAAATACCGGCCTGCCGATTATTGGAGATAAGGAAGATTCTGCTGTTACTGCAATCCGTAAGGCTGGATCCAACAATGAAAGCGCTCCTTTCTCTGTAACCAAACAGGCGGCTGCAAAACCGTACAACTTTACCAATAATAAATACCCCTTTAAGACCGTCGAACAATTATCCGGAAGTACCAGGGCCGAGGGCAAACATGTCGGAGACTGGCCGAAGGCAGAAGATACTAATAATTTAAAAACTCTTGATAATGATATTGCCATCCTTTATTACGAAGAGGTCCAGCACCCGGATAATACAAAAGAATTTTATTATCATGGGTACAAAATGGATTTCCATGATACGCAGAGCGGAGCTGATATCTCGGAACAGAATCTGATCCATAACAATCATGTAAAGAAAATAGAGACAAAGGATTCTTTGACGTCAAGATATTCAGATCTGGGAGCGCTGATTAACGACAGCGACCTAAGTGTACATAAAGCAACAGGCGAAGAATATGTAATTGAGGAAGGCTATGTTATTCTTTTCGATAAAAACAGCACCGCTGACCAGGTACACGGTT
>Ga0256406_1000446_pt1 | contig 75803 bp, 61 predicted proteins | sample RumenRJG_03DNA_FD_185986 | JGI IMG/M metagenome (GOLD analysis project Ga0256406, IMG submission 185986) | Bovine rumen microbial communities from Lethbridge, Alberta, Canada - RJG_03 | ecosystem: Host-associated > Mammals > Digestive system > Stomach > Rumen | place: Canada: Alberta | collected... | reverse complement strand
TTACATGCCTCCATTGCAGGCAAAGAGATATTAAAAGGTATTGATCTTACCGTCGGCGACGGCGAGATACATGCCATCATGGGACCTAACGGCTCGGGTAAGTCAACGCTTTCGGCTGTGCTTACCGGTAATCCGCTTTATACCGTCACGGAGGGCGAGGCCATCTTCAACGGTAAGAACCTGTTGGAGATGAAACCTGAGGATCGTGCCCGTGAGGGACTTTTCCTCAGTTTCCAGTATCCGGTGGAGATCCCCGGCGTGTCGATGGTCAATTTCATGAAAGCTGCGGTCAACGCCAAGCGCCAGTATGAGGGGCTCGAGCCACTGAAGGCTGCTGACTTTCTAAAGATGATGAAAGAGAAACGGGAACTTGTAGAACTTGACCCCAAACTCTCCCGCCGCAGTGTGAATGAAGGTTTCTCTGGTGGCGAGAAGAAGCGCAACGAGATCTTCCAGATGGCCATGCTCAATCCCAAGCTGAGTATTCTGGATGAGACCGATTCCGGACTCGATGTGGATGCCATGCGCATTGTTGCCGATGGAGTGAACAAACTCTTCACTCCCGACAAATCCATCATCGTCATTACCCACTATGAGCGTCTGCTCGATATGATAAAGCCCAGCGTCGTTCATGTTCTCTACAATGGACGAATCGTGAAAACAGCCGGCCCGGAGCTTGCCAAGGAGATAGAGCGAAGAGGCTACGACTGGATTAAGGAAGAGGCTGATGTGAAGTTTGGTAGATAGTAGTGATTATGGTATCAAGTGAACAACAATATATCGATCTCTATGCTGAGTCGCGGCAGGCGCTCTTCGGTCATTCTGCCGAAGTGATGAATGCCTTGCGCGATACGGCTTTTGAGGATTTCAAACGCCAGGGGTTTCCCTCGCGTAAGGTGGAACGCTATAAATACACGGATATGCAGGCCCTCTTTGCCCCCAATTATGGGCTTAACCTCAATCGGCTCGACATACCAGTGAATCCCTACGAAGTGTTCCGCTGCGATGTGCCCAACCTGAGCACCTCGCTCTATTTTGTGGTTAACGACATGTTCTATAAGCGTGCTCTGCCAAAGGCTACCTTGCCTGAGGGAGTCATCGTCGACAGCCTTTGTGATGCAGCCTCCAAGTATCCCGAACTTATCAAGCGCTATTATGGCAAGATAGCCGCTACGGGGCAGGATGCCATAACAGCGCTCAACACCATGTTGGCTCAGGATGGTCTCTTTGTTTACGTGCCGAAGAATGTGAAGCTTTCACGCGCTGTTCAGGTCATCAATATTCTTCGCTCCGATGTCGACCTGATGGTGAACCGCCGTGTGCTGATCGTTCTTGAGGAAGGAGCCGAGGCAAAGTTCCTTTTTTGTGATGATTCTGCCGACGACCGGCGTTTCCTCTCCACTCAAGTCATAGAAGCTTATGTAGGCGAGAATGCAAGTCTCGACCTCTATTGCCTGGAAGAAACCCATCTTAAGAACACCCGTGTGAGTAATGTCTACATTGAGCAGCAGGCTTCCAGCCGTGTCAATCATGACGTGATAACACTTCATAATGGCATTACGCGCAACATGCTGAACCTCACTTTCCAAGGTCAGGGAGCAGAGTGCTGGTGCAATGGCTGTGTCATTGCCGACTCTACGCAGCAGGTTGACAACAATACGCTCATCGACCATGCTGTGCCTCATTGTGACAGCCATGAGCTCTACAAATATGTGCTCGATGAAAAGGCTGTGGGGGCTTTCGCAGGCAAGGTGCTGGTGCGACATGATGCACAGAAGACCACTTCCGAAGAGGTGAACCAGAATCTCTGTATGACCAGACAAGCACATATGTACACCCAGCCCATGCTGGAAATCTATGCCGACGATGTGAAGTGCTCGCATGGCAGCACCGTGGGTCAGCTCAACGACGCAGCCCTCTTCTATATGCAGCAGCGTGGCATCGATGAGCATGAGGCTAAGCTTCTGTTAGAGTTCGCTTTTGTGGGCGAGGTTATCGACAATATCCAGCTTGAGCCTCTCCGTGACCGCCTCCATTATCTTGTAGAGAAGCGTTTCCGTGGAGAGTTGGGCAATTGTGTCAACTGTAAACTTCGCCATTGACCGTGGCATAATCAAGAAAGGAGAATATCTATGTATGATATTAAAAAGGTGAGGGCCGACTTCCCCATCCTTGCGCGCAAGATTTACGGGCGTCCACTGATTTATCTCGACAATGCGGCTACCACGCAAAAGCCGCTATGTGTGCTGGATGCCATGCGCGATGAGTATCTCAATGCCAATGCCAATGTGCATAGGGGTATCCACTGGATGTCCCAGCAAGCCACAGAGCTCCATGAGGCAGCGCGTGAGACCGTGCGTCAGTTTATTAATGCCCGCAATGCCTCAGAGATTGTCTTTACCCGTGGCACTACAGAGGGCATAAATCTCGTTGCCTCCTCCTATGTTGAGGACTTTATGGGAGAAGGCGACGAGGTGATCGTCTCTACGATGGAGCATCACAGTAATATAGTGCCTTGGCAGTTGCAGGCTCGGCGCAAGGGCATCAAGCTGCGTGTTATCCCGATGAGCGACAGCGGAGAGCTCCTTCTTGACGACTATCGCAATCTGTTCAACGAGCACACCAAAATGGTGAGTGTCACCCATGTCAGCAATGTGCTGGGTACGGTGAATCCCGTGAAGCTCATGTCCCGGATAGCGCACGAGCATGGGGTCCCTATACTTGTCGACGGGGCACAAAGTACGCCGCACTTCAAGGTCGATGTTCAGGATATCGACTGCGATTTCCTGGTCTTTAGCGGACATAAGACCTATGGGCCTACCGGCATTGGCGTGCTTTATGGTAAGGAAGAGTGGCTCGACAAGCTGCCACCTTATCAAGGAGGGGGCGAGATGATCGACCGTGTGAGTTTCGAACATACAACCTTTGAGCGCCCACCCTTGAAGTTTGAGGCCGGTACGCCCGACTATATTGCCTCGCATGGTCTCGCCGTAGCACTCAACTACCTGACGAAGCTCGGAATGGATAATGTTCAGGCCCATGAGCAGGAGCTCACCCGCTATGCTATCGCCCGGCTCCAGGAGATTCCCGGAATGCATATCTATGGCGAGTTGGACCTCAACGCGCAGTTCTCGGATGTTGTTTGCTCCCACGATGCCGTGTTGAGCTTCAATGTGGGTCATATCCACCATATGGATTTGGGCACTCTGCTCGACCGTCTGGGCATAGCCGTTCGCACCGGTCATCATTGCGCACAGCCGCTCATGGACCGTCTGGGCATCCTTGGCACTGTGCGTGCCTCCTTCGCGCTCTACAACACCAAAGAGGAAATAGATGTGCTGATTGATGGCATCCAGCGCGTGATGAAAATGTTCTGAGGAAAGAGATGAAGCACGTCCATTTGTCCCCTCATTGCTTTCCCGGTCTTGTTGAGGCCGGATGCGATGAGGCGGGCCGGGGTTGTCTGGCCGGACCTGTGTTCGCGGCTGCGGTCATTCTGCCGGAAGGTTACGACAATCCCGAGCTCAACGATTCCAAGCAGCTGTCGGTCCAAAAGCGTTATGAGCTTCGCGAAGCTATTGAGCGCGACGCGCTGTCCTGGGCAGTAGCATCGGTGTCGTCTGAGGATATTGACCGTATCAACATTCTTAATGCCAGTATTTTGGCCATGCATCGCGCGCTCGACCAGCTGACCGTTAGGCCTGAGGCCATCATCGTGGATGGTAATCGTTTCAAGCCCTACCATTTCATCCCTTACAAGACGGTGGTCAAGGGCGACGGAAAATATCAGGCTATTGCCGCGGCAAGCATCCTTGCCAAAACCTTTCGTGACGACTTCATGGATGGCATTGACAAGGAGTTCCCCGATTACGGTTGGAAGGAGAACAAAGGTTATCCCACTCGGAAGCATCGCGAAGCGATTGCCCGCATTGGCCTGTCGCCCTATCATCGGACGACCTTCCGGGCTCTGCCAGAACAGAAGAAAAAGTAGCGCTAATAATAAGGTCAAAGAAAAAGCCCTGGTCAATCCTTCTTGTGGGAGGCTTGACCAAGGCTTTTCTTCGCTGGCGACAGTCAGCATTGAGGGTGTACCTTCGTTTTTACCCTGCATGTTTCTCCTGAAATACACATCTTCATCCCGAAGACTAATACCTATACTTCTTAAATTGCGGCGCAAAATTACTTATTTTCCTTCAATGCGGAAAATAAACCTTGGACTTTTTTCAGGCCTTATCTTGGATATAACTAACATTAACAGTAAAAGTCTGGTTTTAATAGTTTTAAGGGGCTTCGGTTCTGACTCCAGGCTAATAATATTCTCCGTCCTTGCTTTTCTTCAGATAGGGTTCTGCTGCCTGATAGCGCACCCTGTAAGCTCGGCCGGCGGAGTTTTCGGCCGGGCCGATGACGATAATCCAGCCGTCGATGAATCCTGCATTGCCCACGACGAGGCCTTTGGGACCATCCATACCTGTTGGAATGTCTCCCCGATAGTGCCACATCAGCTGTTTGATTTGACTTTCATTGCAGTCGAATATCTCGCCGGCTGTGAGTCGGTGGCCGTCGTGCTTACTGAAGCAGGCGCAGTCCTCAGTAATCCATACCGTGGAGTCGTTGTCGGTGACTTTCGATTCAAAGGTCACCACGTTGGCATCCTCATAGCTTCTCACCACTTCCACTTTTCTGCTTCCCTTCTCATACGATTCCTCGAAGGCACCGCAACAGCGTAGCAGCAGGTCGCGAAAATCGTTCTCGCGGAGCCGTGAAGGGGCGTCGGTGTCGAGCACGTCGCAAATCCAAAGTTTCACCTGGGCTATGACGTCCGGGTTGCCGCCAGTGGGAAAATCGATTTCAGCCTTGAAACGTTCTTCCCGTAGTGTTATCTGTTTTGTGTTTATGAAGCCGCGTGCCTCAGTGGTCAGGGCAAAGAGCAGCAGCAATATTATGACGAGACCATGATTCTTCATCTTGCGTTTATGTAGCCTAAGGTTATTCTGCACTTTGTGGTAGGCCGCACCTCGTAGGGTGCCACCTGCTATTCAACTGCAAAATTACTGCCTTTCAGCGAATATCCAAGCGCTCAAAGCCTGAAATTGGAATCTTTCCTGCTTTTCTCTTCCCTTTAGGCATCGATCCGTTGCGATGTTTCCTCACGTCTTGCCGACGGTTATCGCTGAGGCTACTTCTCCTCGTTCTCGGTCGGCTGGCGCATCTCTGAGGAGCCTTTCATATAGAGCACACGCAGCTGGCTTGACAACCTCAAACTCCGTGCTTCCTGGGGAAGCCTTGGTAACCAGGATGCTCTCTCCGACTATTATCCTTGGATAAACACCTATAAGCACGGTGCTATCCCTTTGGCGGAAATCTCAACACCGGTTACTATCAGGGCAGCTACCACCAGGAGACCATTACTTGGAAGAAGTCCGCCTCGTGGGATGTCGGCCTTGACGTCGGCATCTTCCACGACCTGACCGGTACATCGACTTCTACAGCTGCAAGACCATGGGCATCATCATGAATGTCTCGGTTCCTACTGAGTTCGCTCTCGGTGCTTATAAGGACAATATCGGCGCTATGCGCAACACCGATGTCGAGGCGTTGCAGACCTTAATAAGCTGTATGCAAGTACTGTTGTTCTGTAGGGTTGGCAATTGTCCGCCATATGCCGGAGACTAGTCCGCCATATGGCGGAGATAAGTACACCATATGGCGGAGATAAGTCCGCCATGTGCCGGAGATTTGACAAGCCAATGTTCGCTCCTGCGGATTCTCGTTGATTCTGCCCGGATTTCTGCGCACTTCGTGCTTGTGTGCCCCTGTAGGGGCTGTCCTTGCTGTAAACGTCGCACTCTCTTATCCACCTCTCATATTCATCTGAGCCAAGAGAGGTCCGTGAGCGTCCGTTGCAATAAATATCCTATAACTATGTTCACAAAAAGACCGCGAAGCCTCTGTGGTAATATCTCCCACTGCTTAACGTAGGCCAGTGAGCGTCAGCAGCCCGACAAGGCATGCGAGCTGCTATGTGCCGAGGGCAGCAGCGCGTCATCCGCAAGCCTTCTCAGCAGAGTCTCTAATTTTCTTTCCGGCTGTCGGAAAGCTATCGGACAAACAGCCCAATAAAGTGGGCGGAATTCTTCGTCATGTGGCGGAAAATGGCTATCTTTGCATATTAAAAATCGATAATAACGACAATGGCAGATAATCAAAGCAGTTCGAGCAATTACTCAGCCAGTAATATTCAGGTGCTCGAAGGGTTAGAGGCAGTGCGCAAGCGCCCTGCAATGTACATTGGAGACATCAGCGAAAAGGGTCTCCATCACTTGGTCAACGAGACTGTCGACAACTCTATCGACGAGGCTATGGCCGGTTATTGCACCGAGATTGAGGTGACCATCAATGCCGACGAGAGCATCACGGTGGAGGACAATGGCCGTGGTATTCCCGTCGACGAGCATAAGAAGCTCCATAAGAGCGCCTTGGAGGTGGTAATGACCGTCCTTCATGCCGGTGGTAAGTTCGACAAGGGCAGCTACAAGGTGAGCGGTGGTCTTCACGGTGTGGGTGTGAGCTGCGTCAATGCCCTCTCTACGCACATGACGTCGCAGGTGTTCCGCGACGGTAAGATTTATCAGCAAGAGTACGAGAAGGGAAAGCCCCTTTATCCCGTCAAGGTGGTAGGCACCACTACCAAGCGGGGCACCCGGCAGCAGTTCTGGCCCGATCCCACCATCTTCACCACCACGCACTATCAGTGGGACATCATTGCCCGCCGTATGCGAGAGCTTGCCTATCTGAACGCTGGTATCAAGATTACGCTCACCGATATGCGCCCCGACCCCGAGACCGGTAAGGCCGGACGCCAGGAGGTGTTCCATGCCAAGGACGGACTGAAGGAGTTCGTGCGCTACGTCGACCGTCATCGCACCCACCTCTTCGACGATGTCATCTATCTGAAGACCGAGAAGCAGGGAGTGCCCATTGAGGTGGCCATCATGTACAATACCGACTACAATGAGAACCTCCACTCCTACGTCAACAATATCAACACCATAGAGGGTGGTACCCACGTCACCGGTTTCCGCATCGCCCTGACGCGCACCCTGAAGAATTATGCCGACAACGATCCGCAGATAAAGCGCGAGATAGAGAAGTCGAAGATAGAGATTGCCAGTGAAGACTTCCGCGAGGGTCTCACAGCCGTCATCTCCATCAAGGTGGCCGAACCCCAGTTCGAAGGTCAGACCAAGACCAAGCTGGGCAACAGCGAGGTTTCCGGCGCCGTGCAGCAGGCTGTCGGCGAGGCCCTCTCCAACTATTTGGAGGAGCATCCCAACGAGGCCAAGATGATTTGCAACAAAGTCATCCTGGCAGCCCAGGCCCGTGTAGCCGCCCGCAGAGCCCGCGAGAGCGTGCAGCGCAAGAACTTCATGAGCGGTGGCGGTCTGCCGGGTAAGCTGGCCGACTGCTCGCTCAAGGACCCCAAGGACACCGAGATTTTCCTTGTCGAGGGCGACTCGGCAGGTGGCTCGGCCAAGCAGGGCCGCGACCGCTTCCATCAGGCCATACTGCCCTTGCGCGGTAAGATTCTCAATGTGGAGAAGGTGCAGCGCCACCGTGTCTTCGAGGCTGAGTCGGTGATGAACATCATTCAGAGCATCGGTGTCAGGTTTGGTGTCGACGGCGAGGACGATTTCGAGGCCAACATCGACAAACTGCGCTACGACAAGATTATCATCATGACCGATGCCGATGTCGATGGCTCCCACATCGACACCCTCATCATGACGCTCTTCTTCCGCTACATGCCTAAGGTCATTGAGGAAGGCCATCTCTATATTGCCACTCCTCCCCTTTACAAGTGCACTTATAAGAAGGTGAGCGAATACTGCTACACCGACCAGCAGCGTCAGGCCTTCCTCGACAAGTACGGCCAGGGCACTGAGGACGGTAAGAATGGCATCCATACCCAACGCTACAAAGGTCTGGGTGAGATGAACCCACAGCAGCTTTGGGAGACCACCATGGATCCCAAGAACCGGTTGCTCAAGCAGGTCACCATTGAAAATGCGGCCGAGGCCGACGAAATCTTCTCCATGCTGATGGGTGACGACGTAGAACCGCGCCGTGAGTTCATCGAGGAGAATGCCACCTACGCCAATATCGACGCTTAATTAATAACTGGGCAAGCATCCCTATACGGGGGCTTGCCTTTTTCTTTCTCTTTATGAATAACAAAAACCTCAGAACCTTACCGATTCTCGCTGCCGCCCTGCTCTCAACCTGGCAGGCCCAGGCCGCGCAACAACCGCTGAAACTCTGGTACAAACAAGCTGCCACCGCTTTCGAGCAGGCTCTGCCTCTCGGCAACGGCAGGCTGGGCGCTACTGTGTATGGCGACGCCGATAATGATGTGATAGCTCTTAACGACCTCACGCTCTGGTCCGGGAAACCTTATGACCGCTCCTTGGGTACCGGCCAGAGTAAGTGGATACCCGTTATCCGTGAAGCCCTCTTCCGCGAGGACTATCGTGCTGCCGACTCACTGCAGCGCTTCGTGCAGGGACCTAACTCGGCTTATTACATGCCCCTCGGCTCGCTTTACATCAAGGACCTTTCCCTGGGTCAGGTGAAAGGCTATGAGCGTGAGCTCGACATCGACAGTGCCCTCTGCCGCGACCGTTATGAGCGAGCCGGAGTGACCTATCGCCGTGAATACCTCGTTTCCCATCCCGACGGACTCATTGCCATCCGCCTCACCGCGTCGCAGCCCGGCCGCCTGAACTTTGCCTTCACGCTCACCTCTCTGATTCCCCACCAGAGTAAGGCTGCCGGAGCGCGCATCACCATGGACGGCCATGCCGTGGGTGATCCTCAGGAGAGCATACACTTCCGTACTTATCTCAAGGTCGACCATCAGGGCGGCGACCTGCAGGCCTCCGACTCTACGCTGTGGCTGCGCGGTGCCACAGAGGCCATCCTCTATGTGGTGAATGCCACCAGCTACAATGGCTTCGACAAGCATCCCGTGAGACAGGGCGCACCCTACCAGCAACAGGCCGACGCTGCCATTGAGCGGGCCGGAGCCGACGGCTATGCCACCCTGCGCCAGCGCCATGTGGCCGACTATCGCAGTCTCTTTGCCCGGATGAGCCTCACTTTAGGAGCTCCCGACCCCAAGGCTAACATGCTGCCCACCGACAAGCAGCTGGAGAACTATGCCAAGAACCCCGGCAGCAATCATTATCTTGAGACCCTCTATGCTCAGTTCGGCCGCTATCTGCTCATCTCCTGCTCGCGCACTCCCGGTATCCCGGCCAACCTCCAGGGACTTTGGAACATTCACGTCAAGGCCCCATGGCGCAGCAACTACACAGTGAACATCAATCTTGAAGAGAACTATTGGCCCGCCGAGGTGTGTAATCTTGGTGAGCTCTGCCAGCCCCTCTTCGGTCTCATGGACAACCTCGCCGTGAACGGTCACTATGCCGCCCGCAACTATTACGGCATCAGCCGCGGCTGGTGCAGCAGTCATAACACCGATGCCTGGGCCATGGCCAATCCTGTCGGCGGCGAGCCGCAATGGGCCAACTGGAACATGGGCTTCGCCTGGCTCTCACAGCAGCTGTGGGAGCATTATTCCTTCACCATGGACAAGCAGTTCCTCCGCACGAAGGCCTATCCGCTGCTGAAGGGAGCCTCAGAGTTTATGTCAGACTGGCTCATTGACAATCCTAAAAAGCCGGGAGAGCTCATCACAGCGCCCAGTACGAGCCCTGAAAATGTCTACGTAGAGAATGGCTTTAGAGGTCAGACCTGCTATGGAGGAACGGCCGACTTGGCCATTGTCCGTGAGCTCTTCCGTAACACGCTGGCTGCAGCTAAGGTGTTAGGCATCAAGGATGCCTTCACCAAGGAAATAACCACCAAACTGGCCCGTCTGCATCCTTACACCATTGGCCATCTCGGCGACCTCAACGAATGGTATTACGACTGGGACGATGCCGACCCGCATCACCGTCATCAGAGCCATCTCATCGGCCTTTATCCGGGTCACCAGATAACCCCTGCCACTACACCCGAGCTTGCTGAGGCCTGTCGCAAGACCCTTGAACAGAAAGGTGACCATAGCACGGGCTGGAGCACGGGCTGGCGCATCAACCTTTGGGCCCGTCTTGGCGATGGAGAGCATGCCTACAAGGTGTACAAGAATCTGCTCAACTATGTCAACCCCGATGCCCCCGAGAGCTATCACGGTGGTGGCGGCACCTATGCCAACCTCTTCGATGCCCATCCGCCTTTCCAGATTGACGGCAACTTTGGCGGCACTGCCGGCGTGTGCGAGATGCTTCTTCAGAGTAGTGGCGAAGGCTTCGTGAGTCTGTTGCCGGCTCTGCCCAAGGCTTGGAGCGAGGGCTCTGTGAGTGGCATTCGGGCCCGTGGCGGCTTCACTGTCGACATCGTCTGGAAGGATGGTAAGGTGACGCAGGCTTCGCTGAAGGGTCCGCGCCAGGCTGTGGTGATCGTGAAGTGCAACGGCCTTGTCAAGAAGATAAGGCTTGATAAACAGGGTAATGCTCGCATTTTATGAGGCTATTGCTGTTTTCCCTCTGTCTGCTGTTGTCGGCTGCTGCCGGTGCCCAGTCGCTGAACATGCCCTGGGTGGCAAGCAGCGTGGCCGACAGTGCCTCGCAGGTGTGGTTCCGTAAGGGCTATCTCTTCAGAGGGAAACCCAGGCAGGCTTCTCTCACCGTAGTGACAACGGGCTATTTCGAACTCTATGTCAACGGCCGCAACGTGAGCACTCAGGTGCTCACGCCGCGCCGGGCTGCATTCGGTCGCGATGCGTTAGGCGTGACTTATGATGTGGAGCGCTTTCTTTCGCCCGACAGCAATGTGGTAGCTGTGCTCTATTCGCCGGCATCACCTTGTGCTACTCCTTATCAGGTAGCTGTTCAGTTTGCCGGTGTGGATGCCCGGGGCCATGCTTTCTGCGATGCGAGCGATGCCAGCTGGCTGTGCCGCCGTGCAGGGCGACGTGTGCTTCCCGATGGCGGAGAAGAGGCTGAGGGAGGCTGGCCGCTGTCGTATTTCACTGGTAATGCCATCGACCAGGCGCTGTGGACACCTGCCACAGTGGCCCATGGTGCTGTGGAACCGTCGTTCCGCCTCTTGCCTGCGTCGGCCGACGGAATGAGGGTGGCCAGAATAATTAAGCCGGCCTTCTTCGATGTGGTGGGTGACAGCGTGGTCTACGATTTTGGTACGTCCTTTCAGGGCTGGGTGAGGGTTACGCTGCGTGATGCACGCGTAGGCGAGCAGGTGAATGTGGGTGGAATGGTGTATGTCTGTACGGGACAGATGGACGAGCAGGCATGCAGGAAGTTCACGCTCCCGGTCTGTCGTCGCGTGTGGATTTACGGTGATGCCCACTTCCGTAAATCGCAGATTCAGAATGTTGAAGGCCTCGTATTGGAGCCCGCGGAGAGTGGCGGCATGTGGCCTTGGACTTGGTAATTGTCAAGTCAGCTTCAGTTCCTTGGCCACCTCGCAGAGCTCATCGTACCAAGCCTTGCTAAAACGTCGGATGAGCGGTTCCTTGAGAAATTGATAGACACGTATTCCTTTTTTCTTTCCTTTCTTTACGGCTGCCTTGCAGATGTTCCAGCGGTGGTAGTTGATGCCGTAGAGTCCATGACCGAACGCCTTTTCGCGAATAGGGTAGAGCTCGCAGGAGATGGGCTTCCGCCAGTGGGTCTTTGCCTCACGGTAGGCACAGTCGAAGGCGCACAAGCAACAGTGACTCACGGGCGCCTCGCCGTTGTCTACGTTGATGTCGCGGTAGCAAGTGAAGACACAGTCGCGCGAGCCGACGATGCTGGTCACCAGCTCGCCGTCGCGGTCGGTGTAGACCACGCCTTGCTTGTCGATGACGCTCTGGGCCGATGCGCTGAGGTCGGGCCACACCACGTCGAGCGCTTCCTCCATCTCAGCTATCTCGTCGAGCGTGACGGGAGCACCGGCATCGCCTTCAATGCAGCATTGCCCCTTGCACTGGCTGAGATCGCAGCAGAAATATTCCGTGAAGATATCAGGCGACACCAGTACGTCACCCACCTGAAAGATGTGTAGTTGGTCGTTGCCCATAGAGATTACCACTGAATGGGTGCGATGCCTTTCGAGGTGAGGAAGGCATTGCAGCGTGAGAATTGATGATTGCCGAACCATCCGCCCCGGTTGGCTGATAGGGGAGAGGGATGAACGGATTCCAGGATGAGATGGCGGCTGCGGTCGATGAAGGCGGCTTTGCTGCGGGCGTAGCTGCCCCAAAGCATGAAGACGAGATTCTCGCGGTCGCGGTTGAGTGCCTGGATGGCTGCATCGGTAAACTGGCTCCAGCCCAGGCGCTGGTGACTGTTGGCTTGGTGAGCGCGCACGGTGAGCGTGGCATTGAGCAGCAGCACGCCTTGGCGAGCCCAACGGGTGAGGTCGCCGCTGTGGGGCATGGGGGTGCCGAGGTCCATCTCGATTTCCTTGAAGATGTTGATGAGTGAGGGCGGCATGGCAATGCCTTCGGGCACCGAGAAGCTCAGCCCCATGGCTTGCCCCGGCTCATGATAGGGGTCCTGGCCGATAATCACCACCTTCACCTCGTCGAAGGGACACAGGTTGAAGGCGTTGAAGATGAGATGCCCCGGTGGAAAACAGGGATAGTGGAGGTATTCCTGACGTACGAGCTGGGTGAGGTTGACGAAATATTGCTTGTCGAATTCACTGCCGAGATGCTGTTTCCACGACTGTTCTATCTTGACATCCATGAGCCTTTCTGTTATTGATGATGATAGCCAACCTTTGAAGACAAAACAAGGCCCGGGAGGCTGGGACCTAAAAGACACTCTCCCCGCGGGTACCGGAGTGCGCCGCAGGGAGGGTGGAAGATAGCGATTACTTGTCGCTGATGAGGTTCTCGCCAGTCATGTCGGCGGGCTGCTCCAATCCCATGATATGGAGGATGGAAGGAGCAACGTCGGCCAGACGGCCGTCCTTCACCGTAGCGCTGTTGTTGTTGGTCACGTAGATGAAGGGCACGGGGTTGAGCGAGTGAGCCGTGTTGGGTGTTCCGTCGGGGTTGATGGCGTTGTCGGCATTGCCGTGGTCAGCAATGATGATGGCTTCATAATCGTTGGCCTTGGCGGTCTCGATGACATCGTGCACGCAGTGGTCAACAGCCCACACAGCCTTGGCAATGGCATTGTAGACACCCGTGTGGCCCACCATATCGCCATTGGCGAAGTTCACCACGATGAAGTCGTATTGCTGAGTCTTGATGGCACCGACGAGCTTGTCCTTCACCTCGTAGGCACTCATCTCGGGTTTCAGGTCGTAGGTGGCCACTTTGGGAGAGTGCACCAGTATGCGGTCCTCACCGGGGAATGGAGCCTCGCGGCCACCATTGAAGAAGAACGTCACGTGAGCGTACTTCTCGGTCTCTGCTGTATGGAGCTGGCGCAGACCCTTCTTAGAGAGATACTCGGCCAGGGTGTCCTGCACGTTCTCCTTCGGGAAGAGGATGTGTACGCCCTTGAAGTCGGCGTCATAGGGAGTCATGCAGTAGTATTGCAGATCCTTGATGGTGTGCATCCCCTCTTCGGGCATATCCTGCTGCGTGAGTACCTGCGTGAGCTCACGGGCGCGGTCGTTACGGAAGTTGATGAAGATGACTACATCGCCCTCCTTAATGGTGCCGTCGACGGCGGAGTTGTTGATAGGCTTGATGAACTCGTCCGTCACGCCTTCATCGTAGCTCTCCTGCATGGCTTTCACCAGGTCGGTAGCCTGCTTGCCCTTGCCCTCTACGAGCAGGTCGTAGGCTTCCTTCACGCGGTTCCAGCGCTTGTCGCGGTCCATAGCGTAGAAACGGCCTACGATGCTGGCAATATGGGCGCCATTGGCATTGCACACCTTCTCCACATTCTCTATGAAGCCCTTGCCGCTCTTGGGGTCGGTGTCGCGACCGTCCATGAAGCAGTGCACGTAGACATCCTTCAGGTTGTATTCCTTGCCAATCTCAATGAGCTTGAAGAGGTGGTCGAGACTGGAGTGCACACCGCCGGTGGAAGTGAGTCCCATGAGGTGGAGCTTCTTGCCGGTCTTCTGTGCGTAGCTGTAGGCGCTGACAATCTCCTTGTTCTTCAGGATGTCGCCGCTCTCGCAGGCTTTATTGATTTTTACCAAGTCCTGATAGACGATGCGCCCTGCGCCAATATTGAGGTGGCCCACCTCGGAGTTGCCCATCTGACCTTTGGGAAGACCTACGTCCTCACCGCATGCCATGAGCTGAGAGTGTGCCGAAACTGCATTGAGATAATCGAGGTAAGGTGTCGGAGTGTTGAAGATAACGTCACCCTTACCGTGCTTGCCGATTCCCCATCCGTCGAGAATCATCAGTAAAGCTTTCTTTGCCATAATATAACTATGATAATGTATATGTATCTTGGGTGCAAAGTTACTCGTTTTGATCCACTTTGCCAAGAAAAGACTTCTAAAGAAATATAAAAGGCCCGCACTCCCTGTGGGGAATGCGGGCCTGAGATGGGGATGGGCGGCTTCGAATCCAAGAATGGACTCTGGAGATAGTATGCTATCAGCCGACCTCTATCTGGCGCTGAACCTTCTGCTCGTCCTGACCCACTTTGGGCAGGTCTATGTAGAGCACTCCATTCTCCACTTTAGCAGAGATGTTGTTTTTCTCTACGTCGTCGGGCAGAATCAGTGTTTGCTCGTATTTGCTGTAGGCAAACTCGCGGCGGAGGTAATGAGCCTTCTCGTCTTTCTCCTCATTGTTTTGCTTCTTTTCCATGCGGATGTTGAGGTTGCCGTCGGCATCGATCGTAACTTGGAAATCCTCCTTCTTCAGACCGGGTGCGGCGAGTTCTACTACATATTTCTTATGCTTCTCTATCACATTGATGGCTGGGGCTGTAGCCTTGGTACGCGGCATGAAGTCGTTGTTGAAGAAATCTTCGAACACATCGGGCAACCACCCGTTTCTTTGCATTGTAGGTAACATAATCATATTCTCCTCTTTTTAATTGTTGTCTGTTTGCTTTGAGGCTTCACCTTCTTGCGAGGTTCTGTCTCGTTTCCACCTACATGAATGCAAGGAGCATACCACCTTAATAATTATGCCACAATGTCGGTTTGTAGCTGACATTGTGGCATACTTGTTGGAAGCTTCTTCCCGAAAGGGGTCGACTAAGCTTATTTCTTCATCATCTCTTCGACGGCTTTCTCAAGCTGGCGGTCGTGTCCGGAGAGATAGTCCTCGGGGGTGTTGTAGACCGTGATGTCGGGGTCGAGTTCCTGATTCTCGGCGTATTTCCCATCCATGTCCATACAGCCTACTTGTGGAATTCCGAATACGAGCGAAGAGTCCATCAGACGCTCCCACCAGACGGCAGTCATTGTTCCAGCCATAGGTGCTCCAATGAGTTTGCCAATACCGAGAGTCTTGTAGATAAGCGGGAAACCGTGGCCGTTGCTATAATCATCTTCACAGATGAGCACGCATGAGGGTTTCACCCATTTGTTCCAGGGGTCGTAGCCCACATAGCGTCCGCGGGGCATGAAGCGCTGGTACTCTTTGCCACTAAGGAGCGTGCAGAGGTCGTCGTGGAGCCAGCCGCCGCCGTTGTGGCGCTCGTCTACGATGACGGCCTTGCGTCGCCGGTTCTTGTCACTGAGCAGCTCGGAGAAGACCTGTCGGAAGCTCTCGCTATCCATGGCGCGGACGTGGACATAGGCCAATTGTCCGTGACTCAGACTGTCGACAAGCTGGCGGTTGCGCTCCACCCAGCGTTTGTAGAGCAGGTCGTTTTGTTGCCCGTAGCTGATAGCTTTCACTGTGATGTCGGTGCTTTCGCCCTTGCCAGGTATTTTTACCGTGAGCCTAACCTTTCGGCCTGCCTTGCCGTCAAGCATATGGCTGTAGTCTTTATCCTTCAGAATCTTTTCCCCGTCGATAGCCTCAATGATGGTTCCCGGCACCACCTTGCTGTCGATAAGTGTGAGGGGGCTTCCCTTCAAGATGGACTTGATACGCAGACCGTCACCCTCGTAGGTGGAGTCGTAGAAGAGTCCCAGAGTGGCAGTGGGGAAGGAAGGCCCCGGAGAATAGTAGCGTGCTCCGGTATGAGAGACGTTCAGCTCGCCGAGCATCTCAGAGAGCATCTCAGAGTAGTCGTAGTTGTTGTTGATGTAGGGCAGAAATTTTTCGTACTCCTGCCGATAGTAACTCCAGTCGACTCCCTGAAGATTGGGGTCGTAGAGCTTGTCCTTCACCTGGCGCCAGATGTGGTCAAACATGTAGGCGCGCTCCTGGTAAGGACGGTAGTTGAACCGGGCCTCGAAGTCGATATTCTTTTGCGAGCCAGCCGCAGCATTGATTTGCTTGATGCCGCCTCCGGAGCAGAGATAGAGGAACTTGAAATCCTTGTCGGGTACCATCTCTGCACTGCCCACATTTTTCATGACTATTTGCGTGCGGTTCTCCTTGAGGTCATGTTTCCACAGGTCGAATCCGCCTTCAAAGGCAGCTTGGTAGTAGAGTGTTTCTCCCTTTGGGTCGAGGACAAAGTCACCTAAACGTGAGCTGTTCACAGTGAGTCGGATTATGCGGTCGCGGCAGTTCACCGTGTCTAAAGCCAGTACGATGGGCTTAGGCTCCTCCTTTTTCTTACTGACGTCGACGGGTTCCTTGTCTTTCTTGTCCTTCTCTGCTTTCTGCTGTTCCTCGAGCAGGGCACGATCCTCCTTGTTCATTCTGAACTTTTCGTAGGCACCGAGGTCGAAGAACATGATGTAGGCATCGCTTTCTGAGCCCCACGAGCCATGGCTGCGATAGCCAGCGCGGTCGCTCTCAAAGAGCATGGCCTTGCCACCGAGCACCCATTTGGCATTGCCATCACTATATCCGCTCTGTGTGAGGTTGGTCACCTTCCCACTGCCGTCGGCAGGCACCAGGGCCACATCCTTGTTGTTCCATCCGCCATAGCCGATGTAGTCGGAAAGCAGCCAGCGGCTGTCGGGACTCCAGCTGAAGTTCACGTCGCCGTCGGAGTAGGAGTAGTTGTAGCGGCCATCAAGGAGGGTGCGCACCTTGTGGCTTTTCACGTCGACGGCACGCAGCGTGGTGCGGTTCTCAAGGAAGGCCACACTCTTGCCATCAGGGCTATAGAGGGGTTGGAAGGATGTGCTGTCCGACTTCACGAGCTGCTCTTCCTTAAGCTCGGTGGCATAGGTGAAGAGCTTCTCTGAAGGATTCTTAATACTGGTCTGGTAAATCTGCCAAAGTCCGTTGCGTTCAGCGGCGTAGACGATGCTGCGACCGTCGGGTGAGAAGTCGATGCTGCGCTCTTGCTCCGGTGTGTCGGTTATCTGCTTGGTTGTAGTGTAGTCGACAGAGGTGACATAAACATCGCCGTGGAGCACGAAGGCCACTTCCTTACCGCTTGGCGACACCCTTACCTCCGTGGCACCGCCGCGATAGATTTGTCGGATGAGCTGGTCGTCGTAGCTGTCGGCGGTTATCGAGACGCTGACGCGCTGGGGCTCGCTGCCTTCCTTCATGGTGTAGAGTTCGCCATCATAGCCAAAGCTGAGTGTTCCGTCGTGGGCTACTGACAGGAACCGCACGGGATTTTTGGCGAAATGCGTCAGCTGGGTCTGTTGGCTGCCGTCGAGACTGCGCTTCCACACATTGAAAGTGCCATCGGCCTCACTGAGATAGTAGAATGACTTGCCGTCGGAAGCCCATACCGGATTGCGATCCTCGCCCTTAAAGTTGGTGAGCTTGCGGTAAGTGCCCTTGCTGTAGAGCCAGATGTCACGTGTGATGGGCGACTGATGGTGCTTGCGCATCGCATCTTCGTAACCTTTTACATCATGATAGATGACGTCTCCGGCGGCGTTGATATCGAGGTCGCACATCGGTGTCTCATTCCACAGTTTGGGGCGGTTGCCCACGGTGTCGACGACGAACACCTGCTGGAATTGTGAGCTGGGGAAGATGATGGATTTCTCCGAAGGCATTTCCATGGAGTTGTAGAGCACATGTCCACCGTCGAGCCAGCGCACCGGCACTGCGCCGTTGGTAGAGCGCGTGAGCCGCTTGGGTGTGCCACCGTATCGGCTCACCATCCAGACATTGAAGCTGCCTTCGCGTTTGGAGGAGAAGGCTATCCATCTGCTGTCGGGACTCCATACGGGATTGTTGTCGTAGGCGGGATTGGATGTTATCTGGGTGGCCTTGCCACCACCAACAGGCACCGTGAAGATATCACCCTTATAGGCGAATGCTATGGTGCTGCCGTCGGGTGAGATGGCACTGTGGCGCAACCAAAGAGGACCGCCTGTTGCCAAAGCAATGGTGCTGGCCGAGAATGCCAGCATGAGAGATAAGAAGGTCTTTTTCATATTAATATATAAGAAACATTTGCAAAGATACTACTTTTTTGTTGCTTTCCCTTATGTCGGCTGATAATAATATCATAACTTTGCAGTTGCTAAGTAGAAGTCGCAGGACTCTGTGCTGAGTCTGGCGCGATGCTGGTATTGCCACTACAAAGCATGAATGTTATAAAGCAGTAAGATGAGAAAGCTTTTTATTGTCCTTGCCTTGATGCTCTCCGTACAAATGAGCGCCCAGAGGGTGGAGCAACCCGTGTGGAAGGAGCGCTGGATTACTACTTGGGCTACGGCCCAGCAGACTCCTGTGAAGAGTTTTATGCCCTATAATAACGAGATGACTTTCCGCTCGGTCCGACAGATTGTGAAGGTGTCGGTGGGTGGAAGGATGGTAAGGCTGGAGCTGTCGAATGAGCTCAGCAGTGAACCGGTAGAGATTCGCTCGGTATATATTGCCAATGCCACGGAGGGATGGCAGATAGAACCTCATTCTGCACGTTATCTGACTTTCCATGGCCGGGAACGTGTGGTGATAGAACCGGGAAAGGCAGTGGTGTCCGATGCTGAGCCTTTTGAGTTGAAGCACCTTCAGCTACTCGCCGTTACCATCAACTATAAGCGGGCTCCAAAAGAACCCACTGTGCATATGGGGTCGCGCACCACCAGCTATATCTTGAGGGGGTACAGTAATCCTGAGACCAGTTTCGCCAATGCCTTCCGTTATGAGAAATGGTTTAACATTGCGGCTCTCGATGTTGCGGGAGGGCAGGAACCTGGCATAGCAATCATCGGTAACAGTATTACGGACGGCAAGGGCTCAACCACCGACAAGCAGAATCGGTGGCCCGATGAGATGAGTCTCTATCTCAACAGTGAACGGTCGCCCTTGCAGCATAGCTTCAAGGAGGTGCCTCATTGTGCCATCCTCAACTTAGGCATCGGAAACAACAGGGTGCTGACTGTGGGCTTCGGTAAGCCAGCGCGGGAGCGCTTCGACCGGGATGTGCTTGCGCAGCGTGGCGTGAAGGCAGTGATCGTGTTTGAGGGTATCAACGATTTGGGTACAAGCCGTGAGCCACTGACCACCGCCCGCAGGCTCATAGAAGCTTATAAGGAAATGGCTGACAAAGCTCATCGGAGGGGGCTGCGTGCCTACATCGCCACGATTACTCCTTGTAAGGGAAGTGGTTATTTCTCTGTGGGACGGGAGGCTGCCCGGCAGCTTGTCAATGCCTGGATAAGAAATAATAAGGAATACGACGGGGTGATAGATTTCGATGAACTGATGCGTGACCCCGCTGACAAGGTGCAGTTGAGGCCGGAGTGGCAGAGCGACTGGCTTCATCCTAACCCTGAGGGGTATGTGGCCATGGGACGGTTTGCTGCGGAATTCGTCATCCGCCAGATTGACAGCCGTCGATTCTGAAACTACTTGTGCCGTGCGACTTATGTGTTTGGCAACTGGCTATCCTGGTGCGGTGCCTGTCACTTGCCGGGCAAAGGGCGCGGGATGATGGGTGCCCGTTTGGCGTCAGACTGCCGAATTAGTCGGTCAGGCTCTTGTCGGTTAGAATGAAATACCGTAACTTTGCAATATGAGTGACGTCTTCTCTTTTACCGGCTGCATTAACGACGTTGTGAGCCACGTTAATGACTGGCTGTGGACCTACATCCTTGTGGGACTTCTCCTGGCTTGTGCACTGTTGTTTACGATTAAGACGCGCGGCGTGCAGTTCCGTCTTTTTGGTGAGATGATCCGGCTGCTTGGTGACTCTACCCAGAAAGAACACAAGCAACATGTATCTTCGTTCGAAGCGTTTGCGGTGTCGATAGCATCGCGTGTCGGTACTGGCAATCTTGCCGGTGTGGCTACTGCTATTGCTGTTGGAGGTCCAGGTGCGGTGTTCTGGATGTGGGTTGTTGCTCTGCTGGGGTCGGCCACGGCATTTGTGGAGTCGACACTGGCCCAGCTCTATAAGCGTCCGGCCTCCGGCTCCTTCGTAGGCGGCCCGGCCTACTATATGCAGTATGGTTTGCGTAAGCCGTGGATGGCCAAGACTTTTGCTGTGCTGATAACGGCTACTTTCTGTATGGCTTATGTCTCGGTTCAGAGCAACACTATTTGCGGTGCCATGGATAAGGCTTTTGGTATTCCTTCTGTCTGGATGGGTGGGGGGCTGGTGCTATTGTCTTCGCTCTGTGTTTTTGGTGGAATCCAGCGCATTGCTAAGGTGAGCTCACTCCTTGTGCCGGTTATGGCCGTTCTTTACATCCTGTTGGCTGTGTATGTGATTTTCACTCATATTACTCTGGTTCCCAAAGTATTCGGCTTAATCGTGTCGGACGCTTTTGGCTTGCGGCCATTTTCCGGTGGAACTTTTGGCGTGATGCTGATGACAGGCGTAAAGCGAGGGCTTTTCTCAAACGAGGCTGGTGAGGGGTCGGCAGCATGTGCCGCGAGCATTGCCAATGTGAGCCATCCTGTGAAGCAAGGGTTGGTGCAGGCTTTGAGTGTACTGACCGACACGTTGCTTATATGCAGTTGTACGGCATTCATTATCCTCCTCAGCGGGGCTTATACCGACAGCAGTCTCAATGGTATCCAACTCACGCAGACTGCCTTGCAGAGTGAGGTGGGAGCTTCTGGGCCCTCTTTTGTGGCTATCGCGATATTCCTCTTTGCCTTTTCCTCAATCATTGGCAACTATACCTATGGGGAGATGAATGTGAAATTCCTGACTCAGAACAAGCGCTGGCTGCTGTTTGTAAGGTTGATGAATGGCGCTGTCATGGTGTTCTTCGGGGCAATGGCAAGCCTTGACCTGGTTTGGAGCTTAGGTGACTTGTTCATGGGCTTTGTGACGCTTTGCAATCTTGCTGCCATCCTGTTGTTGCATCCTCAGGCTTTGTGGCTACTCCGTGACTATCAACGGCAGAAGAAACAAGGTGTCAAAAGCCCCAAGTTTCTAAAGAGCAAGATGCCTGGGGGGAGGCATGAAGAGCTTACAGCCTGGGAGTAAGACGGGAAAAAATGATAAAGGCTGCATTCCGCAAGGGATACAGCCTTTATTATGTTGTGTGGACTATTGTGCCTGTCTGCTTAGCCAAGCTTTGCGATATGCGCGCAGAGGCTCGACTTAAGGTTTGCAGCCTTATTTTTGTGGATGATGTTAGTCTTAGCAAGCTTGTCCAACATCTTCTGGACAGAGGGGTACAACTTGACTGCCTCTTCCTTGTTGCTCAGTGCGCGCAGCTTGCGCACGGCATTGCGCATGGTCTTTGCATAGTATTTGTTGTGCAAAGCCTTCACCTTATCCTGACGGATGCGCTTAAGTGATGATTTGTGATTTGCCATCTTCATATCTTTATTTTTATTTTATAGGTAGTCCCTAGCAGAATCGAACTGCTCTTTAGAGAATGAAAATCTCTCGTCCTAACCGATAGACGAAGGGACCGTGCTCTTATAAGCGGGTGCAAAGTTAATCATTATTTGACGTTCTACCAAATTTTCCGGCTTTTATTTTCTATAATCCGTTGATTTTTGGTATTTTTGTTCCGTAGTTTTATAATCTTGATGGTATGAATGTGAAAACAGAAGCTCTTGTGATAAGAACGGTGCGGTATGGCGACAACCGACTGATTGTGGATTTGCTTACGTCGAAGGAGGGGCGTATGAGCTTTATGGTCAATGTGCCCACTTCGGGAAAGTCACGCATGAAGAAGCAATTGTTTCAGCCACTCACCTCTTTGCTTGTGGCTTACGACCACAGGATGAATGTGAGGCTGCAACATCTTAGGGACGTGGCCATTTGCTACCCTTATACTACCATCCCCTTTGATCCGTCTAAAATCGCCTTGACACTTTTTCTATCGGAGTTTCTTTATTATGCCACGCGTAGCGAGCAGGGGGAAGCTGGTCTTTTTAACTATCTGTCTACAGCTCTGCGCTGGCTCGATGTCGCGAAAGAGAAATTTGCCAATTTCCATTTGGTGACGACCATTCATCTCGCTCACTATTTAGGTTTCTATCCTAATCTTCACGGTTACCGTCAGGGTTGCTATTTTGATCTGCGTAGCGGATGCTTCACTACCGTGGCTCCTTTGCACCATGACTTCCTTGATGTTGACGATGCTGCGCGTATGTTGAATATCATGCGAATTAATTTCGACAACATGCGATTCTTCCGTTTCTCGCATGATGAGCGCAACAGATGTCTGGATATTATTCTTCTGTATTATCGCATTCACTTGCCCGAGTTTCCCGAACTGAGATCGCTTGAGGTATTAAGACAGGTGTTTGACTGAGGTGCTCTGGTACATTCAGCCATTTTGTAGTAGTGCGGAACATTGGTAGCTTGTCTTCAGAGACTCCGAGCTCCTGGTTGAAATGAGGCTAAGATCGTAGGAGGAGTCTTGCGGTTCAATAACGATGCGTTTTTGAGCGTCAAATAGGGTGTGAGAGCGATTAAGTAAAAAGCAAGGCACTCTCCTTGATGAGGATGCCTTGCTGTGAGTTTGCTGGCTTCAGCGAACTATGCCTGAAGAAGTCGCTTTACGATGGTTGCAATAACCTTGCCGTCGGCCTGGCCTGCCATCAGCTTGTTGGCAGTTCCCATCACCTTGCCCATGTCTTTCATTCCTTGAGCCCCCGTATCAGCAATCACTTCCTTTACTTTAGCTTCAATCTCTGTTTCGGAGAGCTGCTTAGGCAGATAGGCCTCTATTACATCTACCTGTGCCATTTCCTCATTGGCAAGGTCCTGGCGGTTGGCTTGCTGGTAGGTGGCCGCCGACTCACGCCCTTGCTTTGCCAGTTTTTGCAGTATCTTTAGGGCCTGGGCATCATCTAAGGTGTCGTTGGCACCCGGTGCTGTTTTAGCCTCGAGAAACACTTTCTTGATGTTGCGCAACGTCATCAGTTTCACTTTGTCGCGTGCCTTCATTGCGCTCTTAATGTCTTCATTGACAGTATCAAATAGTGACATATTGAAAAGATATTATGTGTGGGCCTCGCAGAAGAAGCTTATGCCCACTGATTGATTGTTTCTTAAGCAAAGGATATTACGCCTGGAGTTGCTCCCTTGTCGGTGTCTTCGGATTTGGGAGTGTCTCCCATTGCCATGTTCTTGATCTCCTGCAGTTTCTGCCTCGAACGTTTGTAGGTAGGAGTGTTCTCAACGGCGAGGATGACATCCTCGTTGTTGAGATCCTCCGGACGGAACAAGAAGATATGTGGACGGCGCTTACGCTGTGTGCTCCCGATTTCGGTACCATAGTATTTTTGTCGGCGAGTGTCACGCTCGGCGGCAGCTTCCACTTCCTCCTCGTCTTCCTGACTGCGCTTCTTACCTAAATGTGAGTCCATTCCGTCGACATCCCGGATGCCGAAACCTGTGGCCAGGATAGTGACTTTTACCTTCTTACCTAAGTCGGGATCAATGGCGATGCCCCACTTGATTTCGAAGTCGTTGCCAAATTTGGCCATAAAATCGTTTACATCGTTCATCTCCTCCATCATCAGCCCACCATTCTCGTTCTTTTCGTTACAGAAGTTGATGCTGAGCAGAATCTTCTTTGAGTTGAAGATGTCGTTGTCGTTAAGAAGCGGTGAATTGAGAGCGTCCTCGATAGCTTTTTTCACTCTTCCTTCTCCCTCACCGTATCCTGTGCTCATGATGGCTACGCCTCCATCTTTCAGAACTGTTTTTACATCATTGAAGTCGAGGTTGATGAGTCCGTGATTGGTGATGATTTCGGCTATGCTCTTGGCGGCCACGCTTAGTGTGTCGTCGGCCTTTCCGAATGCGTCGAGTACTGTCAGTTCAGGATAGATCTCGCGAAGCCGTTCGTTGTTGATAACGAGCAACGCGTCGACATGCTTTGACATCTCTTCCACTCCATCAAGAGCTTGGTCGATCTTCTTGTCGCCTTCGAAGCGGAATGGAATTGTTACGATGCCCACGGTGAGTATACCTAATTCCTTCGATATCCTGGCAATTACAGGCGCAGCTCCTGTACCAGTGCCGCCACCCATGCCAGCAGTGATGAAGGTCATCTTGGTGCCGTCGTTGAGCATTTCTTTGATGTCGTCAGCCGTTTCCTCGGCAGCCTTTTTTGCCTTTTCCGGTTTGTTGCCAGCTCCCAGTCCTTCTTTGCCCAATTGTAAATGCACGGGTACCGGTGAATCGTTGAGTGCTTGGGCGTCAAGGTTGCATACTACAAAGGAAACATCATGTATGCCCTCGCGATACATGTGGTTGACGGCGTTACCTCCTCCGCCGCCCACTCCTATGACCTTAATGATACTTTTTTCCTTGATAGGGTCTTCGAAACGTAAAATATTATTGTTTGGCATAATGCTAATGTCTTATGATTGCAAATGTGGATAAATCACTCTTCTTCCTGAGTGATGGTATTCAAGAGCTTCTTTACGTTGCGGAACAGTTTGTTGAAAGGAGAGTTCTCCTTGCGGCGCTTTTCCTCCTCTTCAGCCTCCTTCTGCTTCCTTGCCTTTTCAGCCGCTTCCTCTGCGGCCTTCTTCCTGGCTTCCTCATCAGCCTTCTTTTCAGCTTCCGTCTGAACAATGCCCCGCCCGCTCGTTTCAGTGATAGGACGTGGGTTGGCATGTATGTCGGCGGTGGTAGGCTTCTGAGTACCGCTGTCAAAGAGACTGCCTGTTATTTCTTCGCCGGCACAGTTCATGTCGCCTTTAGCCAATAATCCTAATACGGTGTTCATTGTACCGTCGTGCGCATTGATTTTCGCATCGCTCGACTTGATGGTCTGTGTGACGAACTTAGCAATTCTCACCTTTTCTATGTGCGTGTAAATACGGAATGCACGCTCTATGTTCTTCATCTTGGAGCCTCCGCCAGTCAGGATAATGCCGCCAAGGAGTTTTCCGTCGTATTCTGAGGGTACTTGGTTGCACACGTTCTCTATGATTTCCTGAACGCGTGCTTCAACAATCTCGATAAATTTGCTGGAAGGCACTTGCCGGTCGGCATCGAGAGGGAGCATCAGCGTGCTGTCGATGTCGCTGTTGTCGGTGAAGGCGCTGCCATATTTGAGTTTCATTTTCTCGGCCTCACTCTCTTCTATTTGCAGCGATGCAATGTCCTTGGTGATGTTGTTTCCACCCAATGGAATAACGGCTAAATGGCGGAGGATGTTTTTGTAATAGACTGATACCGTAGTGGTGTCAGCGCCCAAATCGACTAATACACATCCAGAGCGTTTCTCGTTTTCCGAGAGGATGCTGTCGGCCAATGCGAGTGGTGCCAAATACATTTCAGCAATGGCAATACCTGCCTTGTCAAAGCATTTGTTGAGGCTCTTGTAATAGGTGCTATGCCAAAGGATGTTGAGGAAGTGCCCTTCTAAACGTTTACACTGGATACCAATCGGGTCGATTTGATATTGTGCATCGACTTTGTATTCTTGTGTCGCCAGGTCGAGAATTTCCAAATCGGGATAAGTCATGCTCCTGTTAGTGTCCATCAGCTCATTTATCATTGACTGGTCGACGATGGTCTCGTCGTTGAACTCCTTTACAATGACATTTTTAATGCTGCGGATACTTTGTCCCCCGACACCCACGTACACATGCACAATCTTCGTCTTGAGTATGCTTTCCAACCGTTTCATGATGGTGGTGAGGCACTGTACGGTCTTATCAATGTTATATACTACGCCTTTGCGAATACACGACGTAGAATTCTCGGTAACTACTGCCAATACAGTGATGCTACCGTCCAGGTTCTTCTTTCCTGCGATACCCGTAATCTTCGATGAGCCGAGTTCTATGGCTACTATAAATTCCTTTGGCATATACTCTTGTCCTTTATTCGGTTTCGTTGTTATCTTCTTTCTTGTAGTTCCTCTTCTTGCAGATAATTTGATTATCGAACTCCAGATTGATGTAGGAATACTTGTTCCATCCAGCCTGCGATAGCCCGTACTTGTAGAATTTCTCCAGTCGGTCCAGCTTCTTTCTGACAAAATCTGCAATCAGGGTGTCGCGCTCTGCTGGTTTGCCTTCAGTAGGCAAAAGTCCGATGTATACTGCATGATCGCCGACTCTTGGCACCAATTCTACTCCTCTGTCCGGGAGTATATTGACTTGTACGATACCCTTTCGCCAAAGTTCGTTGCTCTGGATGGTTTTGGCCATCGGTGAAAGGCAACGAGTAGCGTACCACTTATTGATGTTGCCTGTGGCAATGATAATATCGTTGGCATAGTGGGCATTGGGCATGATGGTGTTCTTGTCGTCGATATAGTAATCGTCGCCGTTATCAGCCTTGATTCTAATGACGGGCATCATCTGCGTGATGCTTATATTGATTTCTCCGTCTTGTGTCTTATAGCATTGTGCAGTCTTTACGAAGGGGCTGCTCTTGAGCATTTCTTCTATGCGGCGTGTGTCCGCATAGCGTAGAGGACGGTTGAGTGGATACAGCTTGGCAGCCTGCAACCGGTTTTTGATTTCCTGTGCGGAGATGAACCCGTTGGTATTGTCGTCAGCGATGTTTATCGACACTTTAGTGCATAGCTTCGCTGATTCATCGGGCTTGTTGAAGGCCGTGAATGCAACCACGAGATATCCTCCTAAAAGGAAGTCGGCTGTGGCAAGAGCTAATTTCTTCCACTTAATCATGCAATTTTCTTTCCAGTAACTTGGTCATTTGTGGCACATAGTTGTCCAAATCGCCTGCTCCAAGTACGATGAGCACATCGAAATCGCGGTTCTTTACCAGATCGAGCACGTCTTCTTTGTGTATCATGCTTTTCTCTACGCCAGGTTTGAGGTTGTCGTATATGAGCTTGCTAGTCACTCCGGGAATAGGCTGTTCGCGTGCTGGATAGATATCACAGAGTATCACTTCGTCGAAGAGGCTGAGTGCCTCGGCAAAATCCTTATAGAAATCTCTTGTACGGGTGTAGAGATGCGGCTGAAAGATAGCCGTGAGCTTACGGTTCTTGTAAAGTTCGCGCAGGCTCTTGCCACTTTGGAGGATCTCTTTTGGGTGGTGTGCATAGTCGGATAGGAATACGAGCTTGTCGGTGTTGATCTTGAAGTCAAACCGACGTTCTACCCCATGATAGGTACGCATGCCATACTTTATCTCTTCGGCAGTGCAACCGTTGAGTTGTGCCAATGCCATAGCAGCAACTCCATTTTCGATATTGATAGGAATAGGTTGCCCTAATTCTATTCCGGTGATGTTCTCGACTGGAGAGATGAAGTCGAAAGTAATCTTTCCATTGTCGATGACTATATTCTCCGCATGAAAATCACCTTTGTCACGGCTGTAAGTGTAGGTTTTCACGCCTTCCTGTACGTTGGGCTGCATCTCAAGTCCGAGATGGATGATGAGCGCGCCTCCAGGCTGAATAAGTGTCGTATAGTGGCGGAATGACTCCAGATAAGCCTCTTTGGTACCATAGATGTCCAAATGATCGGCATCTGTAGCGGTAATGACACTCATCCATGGCCGGAGCCAGTGGAAGCTACGGTCGAATTCATCAGCCTCGATAACCACAAAATCACTGTTGTCCGACAGTATGTAGTTGGTTCCATAGTTCTTGGAGATGCCGCCGAGAAAAGCATTGCAGTCGACGTGGCTTTGGTGCATGATATGGGCGCACATGGTGGATGTGGTGGTTTTCCCATGCGTACCAGCCACGCAAAGTCCCTTATGACTGCGTGTCAATGTGCCAAGCACTTGTGCACGTTTCTCAATATCGAAATCGTTCTGGGAGAACCATTGCAGTTCTTTATGGGTGCTGGGGATGGCTGGTGTGTAGACCACGAGGCAAGATTTGTTGTCGCGACAGGCATGTGGAATGTCTTCGATATTTTCCTCATAATGGATGAGCATTCCTTCCTTTTCGAGTTGCTTTGTCAGTTCGGATGGAGTACGGTCATAACCGGCTACGACAAGTCCTCTGTGGATGAAGAAGCGTGCAATGGCACTCATGCCAATGCCTCCGGCTCCAATAAAATAAACAGCTTTGATATCCTTTAGTTCCATATTTTTCAATAGTCTATATACGGTTACGCTTTTTCGCTTGTAGCCAGTTTGATCACTATTTCGGCAATATTGTTGGCCGAGTCTTTAAGTCCCAAGGCACTGATGTTCTTGCTGAGCGATTGCAGTTTAGCATCGTCGTTCACGATTTCAATTGCCCGTCGCAATAAGGTGGATGGCGCGTCGGCATCTTTCACATATACTGCAGCGTCCTTGTTAACCAAGGCCATGGCATTCTTTGTCTGATGGTCTTCAGCTACATTGGGGCTGGGCACGAGGATGACGGGCTTGCCAATGAGGCAGAACTCTGAAATGCTACTTGCCCCCGCACGACTGATAACCAAATCAGCAGCTTTGTAGGCTGCACCCATGTCACTTATGAAATCGGTTATCTTCAGCATAGGCAGCGTTTTATGCTGTCCCAACTGTTCCATAATGGCTGCATTATAGAACTTTCCGGTTTGCCAGATGAACTGTACACCGCTTTCTTCCACGAGGTTAAGATGCTGGAGAACACTATCATTGATGGTTCTGGCACCCAGGCTGCCTCCTACCAGCAATATGGTTTTTTTATTCGGGTCGAGGCCGAAGGTCTTTCTTGCTTCTTCTTTCGTCAAAGAGGTGCTGAGTACATTCTGTCTTACGGGGTTACCCGTCATCACAATCTTATCTTTCGGGAAGAAGCGCTCCATACCTTCGTAGGCCACACATATCTTTGTAGCCTTTTTTGCCAGCATCTTATTGGTGACACCAGCATAGGAGTTCTGCTCTTGGATGACACAAGGTATGCCCTCTGATGCACAAACGTTCAGTGTGGGGCCACTGGCGTAGCCACCCACTCCTACGGCGACCATTGGCTTAAAGGAGCGTACTATCTTCTTAGCCAGGTGCTCGCTGCGCAGAATCTTACAGAGTACGACGAAATTCTTCAGCAGATGTTTCCTGTCGAAGCCGCATATCGGAAGCCCTTTGATTTCGTAGCCCGCTGCAGGCACTCGTGTCATTTCCATGCGCCCCAAGGCACCAACAAACAATATCTTGGCATTCGGGCGCTTGGCTTTGATGGCATTGGCAATAGAGATTGCAGGGAAGATATGCCCCCCTGTGCCACCTCCGCTGATGATGATTCTCAGTTCATTGTCCATTACACTCTATCTTTATTAGGCAAAAGTACTATATTTTTTTGTCTTTAGCTAATTATTTGTTCTATTTTGTATGCAGTATTCAATTTCTTGAGGCAGCAGCCACTTTATTCTTGTTATCATCCTGTGTTGTGACGCGTTTCTTGGCTGTTCGGCTGACGCTCAGGATAACCCCCACGTAGATGCAGTTGATGAGGGTTGAGGTACCTCCTTTGCTGATGAGAGGCAGAGGCTGACCCGTCACGGGAACAATCCCCACAGCCACACTCATATTGAACAGTGCCTGAATGACCAACAGCAAAGCAAGCCCCAACGCCAGAAAGGCTGGGAAGTTGTTTTCACACCTGCTTGCTATCCTGCCCGTGCGGAATAATAAGATGATATAGAGCAAGGCTACTACGAAGGCGCCTTCGATGCCCATCTCCTCGATGATGATAGCATAGATGAAATCGCTGAAGGCTTGTGCCAGGAAGTCGCGCTCAACGGAGTTGCCCGGTCCCTTGCCGATGATATTCGACGAGGCTATTGCAATATTGGCATGAGCTACCTGTGCGTCCTTATCGAGGTCCACTTGCTCGGGCGGGATATTCTTGTTGTTGACGAATTTCAGCATTCGGTTCTTCCATGTTGTAGCTCTATGAAAGATACCTCCGGTAATGCCGCCTTCATCCTTCTCGTCAGTGGAATTAGTGCCCTGGTCGACTTTTTCTGTAAGATTCTTTTTGGGGTTCTCTTCGCTTTCGTCCCCACCTACTGCAAAACAGAAGATGACAGCCACAGCAGCCAGAAGTACAACGATGCTGGCAGCACCTCCCCACTGTTTGGTAGGCACTCTACCGATGATCATCATCAGCCAGATAACCAGACACAGCAAGACTGCCGTAGAAAGATTTTCCAGCATGATGAGGGGAACGATGAAGAGACCCACAATCAGGATGTAGTTGAATGCATGGCGGTCGCAACCGGTTGGAGTCTGCATGGCACTAAGAATCTGGGCTGTGATAAGAACCATGGTGCCCTTAGCAACCTCCGAGGGTTGGAACTGAATGCCAAGGATGCTTATCCAGCGTGATGCGCCATTCGTCGACTGTCCTGTAAGGTAGACGATGATAAGTGTAATTACCGAAAATATGAGCAGTGGGTATGCAAAAGCCTTGAAGTATTTGCATTTCAGTTGGATTGTGCATAGCATGCAAAAGATACCTCCCAGAAGTATTCCCACGTGCTTCATGGCAGGTGCGAGGTAGTTCCCTCCCTTGTATGTAAGTTCTGAGGAGGCTGAAAAAACCTCCACGACACTAATGATACAAAGGATAAAGAATACCATCCATATCACTTTGTCGCCCTTGAATATATTTCCCAGGCTATGGCTCATGTCGTCTTCCTTCTTTTAGTTACCTTGATATTAAAGTTTGCGTACGAGTTCCTTGAACTGAGTGCCTCTGTCTTCCATGTTCTTGAAGAGGTCGAAGCTGGCACAGCAAGGGCTTAGCAGTACGGTCTGTCCGGGTTGTGCCATTTTGTAGCAGGCTTTCACGCAGTCCTTCATGCTGTGGGTGTCGCGCACCGGGAGTCCCATGGGGTCGAAAAAGTTGTGGAGCTTGGTGTTGTCGGCTCCGAGGTAGACGAGACCCACGCATTTTTTCTTCACCAGGTCCTTGATGTGATTGTAATCATTGCCTTTGTCCTTGCCACCGAGGATAAGAATGGTAGGCTGAGTCATGCTCTCAAGCGCATACCAACAAGCATCCACGTTTGTGGCTTTGGAATCGTTGATGTATTGTACGCCTCTCACCTTGCATACCTTCTCAAGACGATGCTCTACTCCGGGAAAGTCGCCAAGACTCTTGCGAATCACTTCCTTGTCGATGCCTGCTATGTTGGAGGCTATTCCTGCGGCCAGTGAGTCGTAGATGTTATGCTTCCCGGTGAGTGCCAGCTCTTCCTGTTCCATGTTGAAAGGGGTGGGCTTTTCTATCTTGTACTGTCCTTCCTCGATGTAGGCAATAGAGCCTTTCTCTTTGAGTTCGGAGAACGGGTACTGGATGGCCTTGATGTCATACCTCTCGAGCTCGCGCTTGATTACGGGATCATCATTCCAGTAGATAAAGCTGTCGTCGGCCGTTTGATTCTGCACAATACGCATTTTTGCGGCAGCATAATTCTCGAACTTGAATTCGTAGCGGTCGAGGTGGTCGGGGGTGATGTTGAGCAGTATGGCTATGTTGGCACGGAAGTTATACATGTTGTCGAGCTGGAAGCTGCTGAGCTCAATAACATAGTATTCGTGTGGATCCTCGGCCACCTGCAGCGCAAGACTTCTTCCGATGTTGCCTGCGAGGCCCACATCATAGCCTGCGGCCTTAAAGATATGGTAGATTAGCGATGTCGTTGTAGTCTTGCCATTGCTTCCTGTGATGCACACCATCTTGGAGTTGGTGTAGCGACCAGCAAACTCAATCTCGCTGATGATGTGTGTGCCTTGGGCTATCAGCTTTTTTATCATTGGGGCTTCATTGGGAATCCCCGGACTTTTAATCACTTCATCGGCCGAGAGAACCTTGTCTTCGGTGTGATGGCCTTCCTCCCATTCGATACCATGGGCATTGAGCATGTCCTTATATTTATCCTTGATGGCAGACGTGTCGGAGACGAAGACCTCGAAACCTTCTTTCTTGGCCAGTACGGCTGCGCCGGCACCACTCTCGCCGGCCCCTAAAACAACAATCCTTTTCATATCCTTAATGAAATTACCTAATCTTTAATGTGATGATGGTCAGTGCGGCGAGGATGATGGTAACGATCCAAAAGCGAATGGTTATCTTTGCCTCATGCACGGCCTTGTGTGGCTTTTTAATGAGATATTTGCACTCCGGGTCGAGCTGGCTGTCCTGTGTCCGGAAGTTGTCGTGGATAGGAGTGCGCTTGAAGATGCGCTGCTTTATGCCATGGCGTTTGCCTAACTTGTAGTACCACACCTGCATGATGACGCTGAGGCTTTCGACGAAGAAAATGCCGCAAAGAATGGGCAACAGTAGCTCCTTATGGATGATGACGGCACATACGCCGATAATGCCACCGATGGTGAGTGAGCCTGTGTCGCCCATAAACACTTGGGCAGGGTAGGCATTATACCACAGGAAGCCTATGAGGGCACCTACAAAGGCACTCATAAAGACCACGAGCTCTTGCGACCCGGGAATATACATGATATTGAGGTAGGAGGCAAACTGGATGTGGGAACTCACGTAGGCCAGTATGCCCAGTGCTACGCCGATGATGGCTGAGTTGCCCGCACACATGCCATCCATGCCGTCGTTGAGATTGGCTCCATTCGAGACTGCCGTTACAACCAGAATGGTCATGATGACAAAGAGTATCCATCCGGCCGCGGTCTTGTATTTGCCACAGAACGACATGATTCGTGAGTAGTCAAGGTTGTGCCCCTTGACAAAGGGAATGGTAGTCTTGAGCGATTTCCTGGCTTCTGAGCGATGTTTGATGACTGTGACTTGTCCCTGCCGCTCAATAGCCAGGTTCTCGTTCATCTTCACGTCGGGTGAGGACCAAAGAACGAGGCCTACGATAAGGCCTATACCCACTTGACCTATTATCTTATATTTGCCCTTGAGGCCCTCCTTGTTTCGCCGGAAGATTTTGATGAAGTCATCCATCCCACCAAGGGCTCCCAGCCATACCGTGGTGATTATCATCAGGATGAGATAGATGTTTCTCAGCCTGCCTAACAATAGAACGGGTATCAGTATGGCAGTGATGATGATGATGCCTCCCATTGAGGGGACACCTATTTTCTTTACACCGAATGGATCGATAGAGGCATCGCGCTGTGTCTCTGTTATCTGCTTGCTCTTAAGGAATTTAATGAATTTCTCGCCGAACCATGCTGAGATGACAAGCGAGAGTATCAGAGCCAGCAGTGCTCTAAATGAAATGTAGCCCCACATTCGGGAGCCTGAGATTCCGTACTGTTCGAGGAATCGGAAAAGATAGTAAAGCATACGTTATATATTTAAGGTGGGAGGAGTCTGGCTGGGCTCCTCCTCCGGATGGGTAGAAGTCACTCTTTGAAGATGTCGCGCAGCACTTCGTGGTCGTCGAAGTGGTGCTTTACCCCTTTTATTTCCTGATAGTTCTCATGCCCTTTACCGGCAACGAGCACCACGTCGCCTTTTTGAGCCATCATGCAGGCTGTGCGGATGGCTTCCTTTCGGTCGGCGATGCTTATCACTTTTTTCATTTGCTGGGCATTGAGTCCTGCAAGCATGTCGTTAATGATGGCCTGTGGGTCCTCAAATCGGGGGTTGTCGCTGGTGATAATCACTTTGTCGCTCTGTCTTACAGCCTCCTGAGCCATAAGCGGACGCTTGCCTTTGTCGCGGTTGCCTCCGGCTCCACAGACCGTGATGACTTGCCCTTTGCCGTTGAGCACTTCGTGGATGGCACTGAGAACATTCTCCAGAGCGTCCGGTGTATGCGCGTAGTCGACAACAGCAGTGAATCCCTTCGGCGAGCGGATGGGATCCATGCGTCCGTTGACACTATGCAGCGTACTCATCACCACCAGGATGTCTTCGGGTTCCTTGCCAAGCATGCGGGCTGCGGCGTAGACTGCCAGCAGATTACTTACATTGAATTTGCCGATGAATTGCACACCTACCTCATGGCCGTCAATATCGAGCACCATGCCCTCGAAGTGACATTCCAGAATTCGAGCGCGGAAGTCGGCCATACTCCTGATGGAGTAAGTCTTCACAGTGGCTTTAGTGTTCTGCACCATAATCATGCCATTCTTGTCGTCGGCATTGGTAATGGCAAAGGCACTTTTGGGCAGACCATCGAAGAAGGCCTTTTTGGCATTGCGGTAGTTTTCAAAGGTCTTATGATAGTCGAGATGGTCGCGCGTGAGGTTGGTGAAAATGCCACCGGTGAATTTTAGACCGCCAATGCGTTTTTGGGCAATAGCATGCGATGAGCATTCCATGAAGGCATACTCACATCCTGCTTCGACCATCTTGCCCAGCAGCTCGTTGAGCTCTATGGGGTCGGGGGTCGTATGGTCGGAGGGAATGGCTTCGTCTTCGATGTAGTTGCACACGGTTGAAAGGAGTCCGCACTTGTGCCCCATTTTGCGGAACATATTATATAATAAGGTGGCGATGGTGGTCTTGCCGTTGGTACCGGTCACCCCGACAAGTTTCAGTTTGCGCGAGGGATCGCCATAGAAGATTGTGGCCACCTTGCCTGCGGCATCTTCAGTGGAGGCCACCTGTATATAGGTTACTCCCTCTGATCGCTTTTCGGGCATATCCTCGCAAAGGACAGCTTTGGCACCGAGCTCGAGAGCTTTTGGTATGAATTTGTGACCGTCGGTCACGGTGCCCCTCATCGCAATGAAGAGATGGCCGTCGCCCACTTTGCGTGAGTCGATATCTACACCTTTGATATCTACGTCGCTACTGCCTTCAATGGCGAGTGGACGGATGTTCTTAAGTAATTCTGATAGCTTCATATCTTTAGAGCTTATTTATTTGTCATATCTTTAGTTCGAGTGAGCACACTTGTCCTTTTATCACCTTGCTGCCCGGGACAATGCTCTGTCGTACCACTTTTCCGCGGCCGGAGAGCTTCACCTTTAGCCCTCTTACCTCGAGTGCGTAGACAGCGTCACTGGCACCCATTCCTACAACATCGGGCACTGCGGTCCGCTTATACAGTGGAGTGCGGATGAGCTCCACTTGACTGTTGTCTTTGTTATTGGTCTTCCCCCAGATAGGTGTCGTGAAAGACCCATTCCAGTTGGTTCCCGTTGGAATGCCAAAACTATTGAGCACAAACTCCGCTGCACCGATGTTACCCCACTTCACATCTGGGATGAATGTTGAGCTGGAATCACGGGCGGCTCTCACATCGAGCTTGAGACTCTGTGCCATGATGCCTTCTGCAATTTCGTGGAAGACTACTCCACTCATGCCTCCGCCGGATGCTGGCAGTCCTGACTTCTGAATGCACACGATACAACTGTAACGGGGATTGTCGGCAGGAAAGAAGCCTGCAAAGCTCAGCAGGTAGTTGGTGCCGCCCGACTTATAGCCTCCGGTGCCTTTGGATATCTGTGCTGTGCCTGTTTTTCCAGCAACCTTGAATGACTTCGACCCAGCTTTCTTGCCCAGTCCCTGACTGACCACGTGCTCCAGGATGGTTTGGATTTCATGCAGTGTCTTCTCCTTGCAAATGTGCTGGCGCATTACCTCGGGCGGAAAGTCCATGACAACCTCCCCATTCTTTATCACCTGTTTCACAAACCTCGGTTTCATCATCACTCCATTGTTGGCAATGGCATTATAGAAGGTAAGTGTCGAGATAGGTGGTATCTGAGTGACATAGCCGATGCTCATCCATGGGAGGTCGGTCCGGGCCCAGTTCACGTATTGCCCGTGCTTGTTCTTTTTGGGGATGCGCACGATGGGAGGAGCTGCACCCACAAGAGGCACGTGCAGGTTGTCGGCGATGCCCGTACGGTAGATGCCTTGCACAAAGCGTTCCGGATTGTTGCGGTAGTGGTCGTCAATGATGCGGCTTACACCAATGTTGGAACTGTACATTAGAGTCTGGGGTAGGGTGAGCCACTGGTATCCGCCCTTGGTCCAGTTGTGGTCCTTCATCTGTCGGCCATACATCGGCCATACACCATTTCCTGTGTCTACCCGGTAGGTGGTGTCGACGACACCGTCGTCAAGAGCGACCATTATGGAGGCCGTCTTGAAAACAGAGCCCGGCTCCAGCAGGTCGCTCACAGCATGGTTATGGATTTCGCGATATTCTCCGTCGACACATTTCTCCATGTTGACAATCGCCTTAACATCGCCTGTAGGCACGTCCATGACGATTGCCACTCCGACGTTGCCGTTAATCTGCTTCAGTTCCTTGATGAGTGAGCGCTCGGCCAAGTCCTGCATGTTAACATCGATTGTAGTCACGATGTCGGCACCGTTGATGGGTGGAGTGTCCATGATGTCGAGAAATTTGTTGAGCACTTTGCGCCGGTGTATGATGCCGTTGGTGCCGCGCAGAATGGAGTCGTACGACAGTTCCAGTCCACATCGTGGCGTGCGGCCATTGTCTTTGGCGGCGAACATGTCACCCACTGTTCGGCCTGCCAGTGAACCGTAAGGGCGCTGTCGTGCATTGAATTCTTCAACATGGAATCCGCCCTTGTTGGGTGAGAGACGGAACACGGGCAATGCTTTTACCTCGGTATAGGTGCTGTAGTCGACGCGCTTGTCCCAAATCGGCCAGTTGCGGCGCCTGCGTTCATCGGCCATTCCCTTACGCAGGTCTGCCCTGAAGGCTGAAGCCGGTTTCTCGGGGAATATCTTGTTCAGTCCATTGCAGATGGAGTCGAGCTTTATGTTCCAAAGTGAGTCGTTGCCCGCATCTTTCAGAGCCTGGAAATCCATATAGAGTTTGAATTCCGGTAGTGACGATGCCATGAGCTGACCGTCACACGAGAGGATGTTGCCTCGTGTTGGTGCTACGCTTACGCTGTCCTTCTTTACCCTGTCGGCCACTTTCATCCAGTAATCATGCTCAGCTGTCATGATATAGAAAGCCTTACCCACTATGACCGTGGCGGCGATAGTGAGCAGTATGGCGATGGCGCTGAAGCGCGGCATGATGTTTTTACTGTCGAACTTACTCATTCCTCGGGGACTTCTATCTTATAGGGCGGCTGACTGGCTATTTTGAGCACGCTGTCTTTGTTATTCTTTAGTTGGTCGAGTACATTGCTCTCGCGGCATTTCTCGGTGAGCTGGCTGCTGGTCGACAAAGCTCTGTACTTGGCATCCTGGAGCTCATCTTCGAGCTTGTCCAGTTTGATGAGGCCTTGTTGGTAGCTGTATCGGTTGGATACATAGATGAGGGTGAATAGGGTGATGAGCAGCAGCAGCCACACTTGCTTGCGTATGGTCGACGTGCTTAGAATGTCGCCACCGAGAATTTTTCTTAGCGTGAAATGGCTGGAAAGAGGTGCCTCGCCTTCGATAGCCTGCTCCTTGATGACTTGCTCCAAGGTGGGCGCAGTGTCGGCTGCAGCCTCCATCTTGGCAGACTGCCCCTCTTCACGCTGTCTGCGCTCGCTGTTGCCGGCCTTTCTGTCCTGGCTGTCGGTGATGATGGGCTGCAAGGGATTCTTCTTCAAGTCATTCCCCGTGGCTGTGTCTGTTTGCTCTGTCATTTTCTCTCAGCTATTCTTAGTTTTGCACTCCGGCTCCTGGGGTTGCGCTGCTGCTCCTCCTCGTCAGGAACGATTACCTTGCTGTTAATGGCTTTCATCGGTGATTCAATCCTGCCATAGAGATCTTGTTCCACCTTTCCTTCTGCATTGCCGCTGCGCATCATGTTTTTCACAATGCGGTCCTCCAGCGAGTGATAGGTGATGACCGACAGTCGGCCACCGGGCTTTAACAGTGATACGGTAGCAGAAAGCATTTGCCGCAGTGCATCCATTTCGTGGTTGACCTCGATTCGGAGGGCCTGAAAAAGGCGTGCCATATCCTTCTTCTCATGCTCACGGCGGAAGAGCGTCTCGGTTGCGTCTGTCAGGTCCTTTGTGGTGGTGATGGCCTTTTTCTGCCGGAAGGCCACTATGGCGGCAGCTATGCGGCGGGCATTACGCAGCTCGCCATAATAGTAAAACACATCGGCCAACTGTTTTTCGCTGTAATTGGCCAACAGTTCGGCAGCCGTCGTGCCTGCGCGTTTGTTCATCCTCATGTCAAGTGGCGCGTCGAAGCGGAAGGAGAATCCGCGAGTCTCATCGTCGAAGTGATGGCTCGAGACGCCGAGGTCGGCCAGCAGACCGTCAATCTGTTCTACGCCGTAGTAGCTCATCCAGTTGCGCAGGTAGCGGAAATTGCTCCTCACAAAGGTGAACCGCTTGTCGGCAGGCACATTGCGCTCCGCGTCAGCGTCCTGGTCGAAGCTGTAAAGATGGGCTGAATCATCCATTCGGGAGAGTATCTCGCGACTGTGGCCTCCGCCTCCGAAGGTCACGTCGACATAGATGCCGCCCGGGTGGATAGCAAGTCCGTCGACACTCTGCTTGAGCAGTACGGGCGTATGATAGCAGATAGTTGTGGGGTCTGTCATAATGAGAATGTCCTTAAGGATGAATCCGGAAAGCTGTGACCATCCATTACGGCCTGTAGCTTTTTGCCGAATTGCTCAGGGTCTACGAAAGGCGCATTGGTGTCGGGGGCATCCCATATTTCGATGGTGTCGCCCATGCCAATGAACTTCACTTGATTCTCGATACCGGCAAGCGATAGATAGCGGCGTGGAATGAGCAGACGTCCGTTGGTGTCGAGGCTCACGAGCTCTACGTCGGAGACAAACTGTCTGAAGAGCTGCTGCTCTTCTGCGTTCCAACGCGACAAGCGCTGGCGAAGGGTGTCCATCTGGTCGTTCCACACCTTCGACGGATAGATGACAAGGCAGGGCTGAAATACATCCTTGCGCATCACAAAGCCCTCAGCGCATTCTTCGCCAAGCTGCTTGCGGAAGGTGGCGGGGAAGAACACCCTGCCCTTGCTGTCGGTTTTCGCCTCGATGTTACCTATAAATCGCATACGTACCTATTTTATATGGGTTTTTCCCATTGCGTGCCAAAGTTACTCAAATTCCTCCATATTCCTCCACTTTCCCCCACTTTTTTTATTATTGGCTTGTTTTTTATGACTGAGACCGTCGTAAAGGCTCCGCTTGCAATTCTATGAGTGCGTGAGCATAGTAGCGGGAAACAGCTTCCTATATACGTTGAACGACCGCAAATTTGGCATGTTTCTGCAGATTTATGGCTGAAGCCGGTGTTAGGTGGTATTTAATAACCAAACTCAACTTCCGTAAATGTGTTCTGCAATGTGATTCAGGCTCTCGTTGCTGTCCGCTATCGAGATTCTCTGTTTTTGGGGGTGATATTGCAAACGTTTATGTTCGTCATTTACCTTTTCGCTTTCTCTGATTGCCTGTAGTGCGTGGATGGTGATGAGGGCCGCGATCGTTGCAAGAGATGAAGCCGATGGATAAAGGGTAGTTGTGTTTTTGTACTGATAGAGTGGTTCAGCTGGTTTCTCTTGGTTTGTTAGTGCATATGGGAACATTATATTGAGCTGTGCGGGACTTACCCGTGCATGTTCTCAGTAGGTCGCAGACACATTTTGTGGATATAAATGGCTCTTTCTGTAGGTTTAAATACTTTGGTCTTTTGCTATTTGTGGCTCCACCTGTTTAGGCAAATTTAAGTACTGCTTCAGTGACGATCGAAGAGTAAATAAAGAATTGAGTGCTCATCCTATTTTCTGCTGTCGCACAAACTGATTCAATGTTTTGCCACTCGAACTATGAGTTTTATCCTTTGATTATCTTTCTTTCAAATTGATGTGAATTTACTTATGGATTAGTTTGCAATATTGAATTGCTTTTTTTACTTTTGCGGTGTGTTAAATTTAAAGGGCTTATGCGATACTGTATTTTGCTTAACATGAAAATTGCAATTTCGATGTTGTGGAGTAGTTGTCATGCTGCGCCAAATCTGTCTTTGTGTAAATATATGTGGAATAAAAGGATTCTATTATTGTTCTTTACTCTGTATCTTTTCACATGCAACGTGTGTTCACAAGATACAGTCTTTGTTACTTATCAAACACAATGCGATTATAGTAATTCTAATTTTAGAATTATTTGTGATAATGCTAGCGGCGAAGGAGTCGCGTCAGCGTATACCTCTCATCAATTTCGTGTTATACCTAATGATAAGGTTTTGCAATATTCTTGGAAATATGAGCTGCCTTTAGTGAATGGAGGATATGTAACAATACTAAGGTCTCAAGACGAGGTGTTTACAATACCTCCCATAGATAAAGAATATTTATATAAGCTTACCACTGACGGTGAAATTAAAGCGAGAGTGACTTGTCTGATAAAAAACCATTCTATTACAATCACATGTAGCTACAATCTCACATTAGAATTAAAACCTAAGATCTTGGGGTGTCAAATAATTAAGGCTCAACCTTGTGATTATGATAATTCCTATTATGATGTTCAAGTGGGTATTAATTATTGTGGAGGAAATGGGATTCGTTTGGAAGTTGATAATGGAAGCCCAATTGAGAAAGACTATTATTCGAGTGTTCCGTATTATGCAAATATAGAAATCAAAGACTTGGATACTTGGAACGACTGTGTTGCAACAGCTTATGTCTCTAATGCTTATGGTGGCGATACTCTTCAAATCCGTTTGGATACAGTATGGAAAACTCCACTGAATGCTAGTAGTGGGAACTATGTTTTTCCTCATTATGTTGTGATAAAGGATAAAAACGTCAATGTATTCTTTAATAGGGACAGAAAGAATGCAAGATGGGCCAGTTATATTTATGTGAAAGATTTCACTCGTAAATATAAATGGGAGAGATACGATACGGATACTGCTGTGTATTATTCTCTTATGGCAAGACCAGAAGCCTTTCCTTGGCATTATGCTGTTATTAGATATGACGCTTCTAATCATCATTGCTATATTGACGGTATAGTGGTCTGCAGCACCAAAGAAAGATGTGATACAGCTAAAGTTGTTTTTGATTTATTACCCACGAAACCCATTATCAATAATGTTGCTTTTGAATATGATTCTTTTGATTATGCGGATGGTGACTTTGTGAATCCTCTATTGCATTTAGATATTCAAACGGAGAGATACAGAGAACTATGGTTTCTTACAACAACAGGTTTTGAAGGACCATCCGAAGATTTCTCGATTCTTTATAATGCTGATGTGGATTCCTTGAAAAACGGCCACTTGTTTGTGAGCTCTCCTTTCGGCTGGGATCAGAAGTTCTGTGTGCTGGCTCGGAATGACTTTGGCCTTTCTCTACCAAGTGATACTGTTTTGACTTCTGATTATATTAGAGATCAGAACATCCATAATTACTTTAATCAGGCATCAAGTGTTAGTGGTGTTCGCAATATGGCTGAATCAACCTTTAGGCTAATAGGTGGAAGGATCGTTTTCTCATGTAGACAGTCTTATATTAGAATTTATAATACCCAAGGTCAGTTGATCAGCCAGAATAATAATAGTGAGTATATTGATGTGAGCAATATTGGCAGTGGTATATATGTATTACAGTCAAGAAATCCTAAAGGTCTAATTAAACGGAAAATAGCTTTATGAAAATCTTGTAGTTTTATTGTTGTGCATTCTACAATCAGTAGCCCTCTCAGGTCAAGTCCTGATAGAAGATGAAATTGTACTATCTGAAAGCAGTTCGCTTTTTAATTTGGTCTTCCCATAAAGAGGAAAATATTCGGAGGAACAAAATTGATAGTTGACTTTCAAGGCGCATGGACTAAGGAGATGAAAGGTGCCTTTGATTATGCATGTAGAATATGTGAGGAGGCGATGCCTACGACTTTTCCAATTCGGATTCAGGCAGTATTAGATAAAAATAAAAAGACAGATACCTTTTCTAAGGTATCAATCTCTTCTCATTCACATACAAATGAGTCTTTATCGTACACACCTTTTTCTAATGTTTCCCCAAGGACAGAAATTAAAGGTACAAAGTTTGATGAGATGTGTGGCCATAGTGATACTCATGTTTATGATGATATTATTACAGAAGATATGTTCTCGTCTCGTGATGTTGTAATAACTTATTTAGATTATGGCTGTTCGATGAAAGGGTTTTCTTATAGCAAAAACGTTAACGAATAAAGATTTTCCCTTAAAGTTGTTTTGTTTTAGGAAAACTTGTGCTATATTTGCAAGGTGTTATGACAAATGGGACACAATGTCAGTGGATATAGAGAAAACAATCGACATCGACAAAGTACTTGAGAGCAAACTGGGAGCGAAGATGCGGTGGATCCCCGGCTTCGCTGTCAGATGGCTCAAGCGTATTGTGCATGAAGACGAAGTGAACAGATTCCTTTGGGAAAGCCGTGATAAGACCGGAACGGAGTGGCTTGAGGAGTGTGTGCGCTATCTGGGCATGACGCTACGAGTGGAGGGGATGGAGAATCTGCCCTCTAAAGACGACGGGCGCCTCTACACCTTCGTGTCCAATCATCCTCTCGGAGGCGAAGATGGTGTGGCTCTCGGTGCCATCATCGGCCGGCATTATGATGGGCGTTTCCGTTACCTTGTCAACGACTTGCTACTCTTCCTGCCCGGTCTGCGCCCTGTTTGCATAGGCATCAACAAGACCGGTCGGCAGAGCCGCAATTTCCCGGCTATGGTGGAAGCAGGGTTCCAGAGTGACAATCATATGCTCATGTTTCCTGCTGGGCTCAATTCCAGGATGATTAACGGAGAGATACACGACCTGCCTTGGAAGAAAACGTTCATATCGAAAAGTGTGGAGTACCATCGCGATGTAGTGCCCATATTTTTTAGTGGGCGCAATTCCAACCGGTTTTATCGCATTGCCCGATGGCAGTCAAGACTTCACCTCAAGGTGAATGTCGCCATGCTGTTCTTGGTCGACGAGATGTACCGTAATGTCAATCACACCTTCACGGTGAAGATTGGAAAGCCTATTCCCTGGCAGACCTTCGACCACAGCCGCACTCCCAAGGAATGGGCCCAGTATGTGGAAGACATGGTCTATAAACTGTAAAAGGTAGCGTTGTCGGTTTGCAATGCCATGGCGCTTTACTATAACGATAGTCTGATTATGGAAGAAGAGATTATTCAGCCCGTCAGCAAGGAACTCCTGCTTAGGGAGCTCACTCCAGAGCGGCAGCTCCGTATGACCAATAAGAGTCATAACGAGATTTATGTGATTACGGCCCATAATGCCCCTCACGTGATGCGCGAGATAGGCAGGCTTCGGGAAATCGCCTTTCGCTCGGCAGGAGGAGGCACTGGGAAATCGATGGACATCGATGACTTCGATACGTCCGACAACTGTTATAGCCAGCTCATAGTGTGGAATCCTGATGCCCAGGAGATAATCGGGGGCTATCGCTATCTGCTTGGGCGTGATTGGAAGGTGGACGCAAGCGGACAGCCCATCCTTGCCACCAGCCATATGTTCCACTTCTCGGACAAGTTTATGAAGGAATATGCTCCCTACACGGTGGAGCTCGGACGCTCGTTTGTTACGCTGGAGTATCAAAACGTCAGGAAGAACACCAAGAGCATCTTCGCGCTTGATAATCTTTGGGACGGACTGGGAGCACTCACGGTCATCAATCCCGACCTGAAATACTTCTATGGCAAGATGACCATGTATCCCTCTTATATCCGTCGGGGCAGAGACATGATTCTCTATTTCCTCAAGAAGCATTTCGATGACAAAGAGAATCTCATAGTGCCGTTGAAACCGCTGAAAATTGAGACGCCGGAAGAGGAATTGGCCAGCATATTCAATAAGGATGATTTCCGGGATGACTATCGCATTCTCAATCATGAGATACGTAAGCTCGGCTACAATATACCGCCGTTGGTGAATGCTTACATGAACCTCAGTCCTACAATGAAGCTTTTCGGTACAGCCATCAACTATGGATTTGGTGATGTGGAGGAGACGGGTATCCTCATAGCCGTTGACGAAATCTTGGAGGAAAAGCGTATACGCCATATCAATTCGTTTATCAAGGAGCACCCCGAGGCACTCAAGATAACGAGCGGCGCCAACAAGATAATTTACAAGGATGCAAAGTAGGTCTTCCGGGACTTTGCTTTGCTATCCTCTTTGTGCAATGCTTTAAATATCGCCATTCCATCGTAATGCCCCGTCGCTAAAACCCAACTGGCGGCAGGACAGAAGGGATGGTAAAGATGATGCGGAGCACGGAAAACTATATGGACTTGCTAAACTAATAACACTAAATTGATAAATGATCAACATGAAAAAGTTCACAATTTTATGCCTGTCGCTTGCAGTTCTGCTGGCTATGGGCAGTGCTGAAGCCGGTGCTCAGACACCAAGGCCGGAGTATCCACGTCCACAGTTCGAGCGGGCTGATTGGGTGAACCTGAATGGTACCTGGAGCTATGCGTTCGATTTTGGTAAGACCGGGAACGAACGCAACTGGCAGAATTCGCAGGGATTCAATGGAAAGATTACCGTTCCCTTCTGCCCTGAGAGCTCGCTGTCGGGGGTTAAGTATACTGATTTTATCAACTGTATGTGGTACCAACGCTCTATTTCTATCCCCGCATCCTGGAAGGGAAAGCGCGTGCTGCTCAACTTCGGCGCTGTCGATTACGAGTCGTTTGTTTATATTGATGGCCATCTTGTCAAGCGTCACCTTGGCAGTGGATCGTCGTTCAGCTGCGACATTACGCGCTATGTGAGTGATGGCGGTAATCATAACTTGGTTCTGAAGGTTAATGATGATTTGCGTTCAGGGCTTCAGACCGGTGGCAAGCAGTGCACGAGCCTGAATTCGGTGGGCTGCTCTTATACGCGCACGACTGGTATCTGGCAGACTGTATGGATGGAAGCTGTCGACAAGGAGGGATTGGAGTCGGCTTATGCTGTCCCCGACATCGACCAGAAGCAGCTCGTTATCCATCCCAGGTTCTATGGACAGAATGCTGCCAACCGGCTTGTTGTCACCCTCTATGATGGGAAAAAGGCCATTTCATCGGTCACGGTGCCTGCCTGCGACGATGATGTTGTTGTGCTTCCGGTTAAGGGCATGAAGCTTTGGAGTCCTGAGTCACCGTTCCTCTATCGCCTCTCTTATAAGGTGATGAAGAATGGAAAAGTTATTGATGAAGTGGAGTCGTATGCCGGAATGCGCAAGGTGCATGTTGCCGGTGGCTACTTCTATCTGAATAATAAACCTTATTACCAGCGTTTGGTGCTCGACCAAGGGTTCTATCCCGACGGCATCTGGACGGCTCCTTCCGATGAGGCGCTTAAGCACGATATAGAAATGTCGAAGGCTGTCGGCTTCAACGGAGCGCGTTTGCATCAGAAATCCTTCGAGGAGCGATATTACTACTGGGCCGACAAATTGGGCTATCTCACCTGGAGCGAGTCGGCAAGCTGGGATCTTGACATCAATAATGAGCTCGCTGCCCGTAACTTTATTGGCGAGTGGACGGAACTTGTGGAGCGCGACCGCAATCATCCCTCGATAGTTACTTGGACCCCGTTTAATGAAACCTGGAACTGCACCAACAGCGGTGTCTACAACCGGCTTGTGGAAGATGTCTACCGTCTCACGAAAGCCATCGATGGCACACGTCCTGTGAACGACGCCAGTGGTGGCTCTCATGTGAAGACCGACATCTTTACCGTACATGATTACGAGCGCAATCCTCAGAAGCTCATGGCCGACATGACCTTCACTCCGGGCAAGGAGCCTTACCGCAACAATAAGAAGGATTATCTGGCACCGTATGAGGGGCAGCCCTATATGCTCGATGAGTTCGGTGGACTGCCTTGGATTAGAGAGGCCGACCGCAATAATTCCTGGGGCTACGGTAGCAACATCGATACGAAGGAAGACTTCTACAAGATTCTCAAGGGCGAGATTGATGCCATCAAGGCATCCAAACATGTCGTAGGCTTCTGCTACACGCAGATAACCGATGTGGAACAGGAGAAGAATGGTATCTACTTCTACGACCGTACTCCGAAGTTTGATGCTGCTCGTCTGAAGGCCATCTTCGAAAGCATTCCTTCTTATATAGTTAATCCTGTCGACCTCACTTATTGATTCCAGCCTTCTGGGCTATCTTTAAAAGTTGGCCAGCCCTATCTTTGCCCGTTGGCAATTTAGGACTGGCCTGCTTCGTTTTTATCCGATGAAATCGATGTTTTTGCCAACTTACACATGATAAAGTTAAGCAGGCATTACCGTAGGATTGGTTGTTGGAGGGAAAGGGTCTCAGGACTCAGATGAGAAATGTCGTGAATGAAGAGCTACTGCGCCTTATGCGTAGCTATTCTTTGCTGCGTTTCAGCCACAGATAGTTTCGCACGGTCACCTTGACTTGATTCTTGATTTTGCAGCCTAATTAACGAGCGTTCGCTACGCAGCTTTCAATCATTCGCTACTTAGTGAACGATCTTTTTCTATAGCATTACAACATTGGCAATCTCACTTTTACCCCACAACGACCATAGCTTATACCTCGCAAGAACCAGAGGATTGCCTCCCAACACCCACCCGGTATTGGACCATTCCATCGTCTAAAGAGCTCTTTCTTGAGGTAGTGAGCTCTTATCGGTTCGAAGTGGGCGGTCGACGGCATAAAGCGACTCAGCGACTATAAGATTGAATGATTCGAGTGGGTTGTGAGCGTATTTCGGCCCGGAGTGTTGTCCCTTATACTATTGGCAGACTGATTCCGTTAATCTTCTGGTAAATGTCAAGAGCATAGACATCCGTCATTCCACTGATGTAGTCGATGACGGCCATGATTCTTGTCTCCAGGTTGCTGCTCTGAATGTCGTACTGGCTGCTAAAGCGCTTGATGAGCTGCTGTGAGTGGAACTTTTCCGGATGTATGGCCGCATCGACCAGTGACTTCATGAGGGTTTCCATTATCTTGTAGCCCGACAGTTCAACATCGAGCACAGGTTTGCTTTGGTATATCTTTCTGTACGACACCTCCGTACACTTCTTGTAAGCCTTGCGCGGAACCTCGCTGATGTGATCAATCAGACTGCCTTGCAACGTACCTTCGAGAATCTGCTCCTCATTCTTGACGAATGCTCTGACGCATTCACCTTCCAGCTTGCCCACTGCGCAAGCCCGCATGTAGACCACCTTTTCATTCACGTCGTCCACTCCCTCGTCAATAATTCTCTGTTGGATGTGCCTTTGCTGATCAGGTTCGAAGAAGCCCAGCAGCAGGTTCTCCACCTCTTCGAACGAGAGCAGTTTCAGCTTGTGGGCGTCCTCGATATCCATTATCTCGTAGCAGATGTCGTCGGCCGCCTCCATGAGGTAGACGAGTGGATGACGCGCATAGCGAACGCGACCGTTGGCATCTTCGGTCTTTGTAATGCCCAGCTCGTGGGCTATCTTTTCATACACCGGTTGTTCGCTGTGGAAGAATCCGAACTTTCCATGATGCCCGGCACACTCCGATGAAAAGGGATATTTCACGATGCTGGCCAGGGTAGAGTAGGTCATCACGTAGCCACCTTCCCGGCGTCCGACAAAGCGATGTGTGAGCAGCCGGAAGGCATTGGCATTGCCTTCGAAGTGGGTGATGTCGTTCCAGAAGGGCTCGCTGAGAATGCCCTTCAGCTCCAGTCCCTCCTCTTCGGCGAAGAAGGTCTGTATGGCCTTCTCCCCGCTATGACCAAACGGTGGGTTGCCCATGTCGTGGGCCAATCCGGCAGTCTGCACGATGGTGCCAATCTCCTCGAAGAGTGTTCCTGAGAGTTCCGGATGAGCCTGAATGAGCTGTTTGGCCACGTCGTCACCCAGCGATTTGCCCAAGGACGATACCTCCAGCGAATGGGTGAGCCGGTTGTGCACGAATACCGAGCCCGGAAGAGGAAAGACCTGTGTCTTGTTCTGAAGGCGCCTGAAAGGAGCCGAATAAACCAGACGGTCGCTGTCGCGCTTGAATTCTGAGCGGTCGTCGTGCCGCTCAACATGCCGCTCCTCTTGTCCAAGCCGCTTGTTTGATATCAGTGATTTCCAATTCATCATATTTGATAGCTGTTGTTGGGAGACTTCTCTGTTCGCCTCCTTGAATGTCGTCGCAAAAGTAATTAAATTAGGCTAAATTAAGGCTTTTTCCACGTGAAATTTGAGCTATGTGGGCGGAAATCACTACTTTTGCACATTATATATATGGTATGATTAAGATAAAGGTCGTCAACAAGGGGCATCAGCCCCTGCCACAGTATGCCACTCGGGACAGTGCCGGAATGGATTTGCGGGCCAATCTGGAACGCCCGGTTGTGCTTCATCCCTTTGAGCGTGTTCTTGTTCCAACCGGATTGTTCATGGCTCTTCCCAATGGTTTCGAAGCTCAAGTGCGCCCGCGGAGTGGCCTTGCCTTGAAGCATGGCTTAACGGTGCTCAACTCTCCAGGGACCATTGATGCCGATTACAGAGGAGAGCTGATGGTGTTGCTGGTGAACTTTTCGCAGGAGGACTTTGTGATTAATGATGGTGAGCGTATCGCCCAGTTGGTCATTGCCCGTTGCGAGCAGGGCCAGTTCGAGGAGGTGCAGGTGCTTGACGACACCGAGCGCGGAACAGGTGGCTACGGTCATACGGGAATCAAATAGAATTATGAGTGTTTTGTTATTATTAGTCAGCGACAGGCATACTTCGGTTAAGGCGCTCCTGCTCGCAGCCATTCTGTTTGCGGGCAGTCAGCTGATGTTTGCTGATGCGCGGAAAGGCCGTCCGGCTGCTTCATCGGCTGCTGTTGCCGGGAGCATCACCAAGAACGACAGTCTGCGCTTCAACTATTATTTCCTTGAGGCTGTGGCTCAACAGAATGCAGGACATTACGATGCTGCATTCGACCTGCTCAACCATTGTCTGGACATTAACCCCCATGCCGCCGAGGCCTATTTCATGCGCTCGCTCTATCTCTCTGAACTCAAAAAGGATTCATTGGCCTTGCGTGATCTTCAGACGGCGGCGCAGTTGCGCCCTGATAACGACACCTATCTGGAGCGGCTAGCCCAGTTCTATCTGGGTATGCAGGATTATGCCAAGGCTACCGATGCCTACGAACGGCTCTATGCTACTCACGATGACCGAACCGACGTGCTCAACATTCTTATCCAACTCTATCAGCAGAGTAAAAATTATGACGGCATGTTGCGATGCATCAACCGCATCGGTCAGGTGGAAGGCGAGACTGAGGCCATCACCATGTCGAAGATGCGGGTCTACGAGCTCAAAGGCGACAAGAAGAATGCTTTGCGAACACTCAAGGAGTTGGCTAAAGAGCACCCCAATGATCTCAACTACAAGATTATGATGGGCAACTGGCTCATGCAGCATCAGAGGCAGAAAGAGGCTTTTGATTTGTTCACGGAAGCACTGAAGGAGGAGCCCGACAACAGTTATGCTCAAGGCTCGATGTACGACTATTACCGGGCCAATGGCATGAAACAGCAGGCTGCCGACATGCGCGACAGAATACTGCTGAGCGACAAGACACCACTGCAAACCAAGATGGTGGTGGTGAGGCAGGTGATAGCTGACAACGAAGCAGTCAGAGGCGACAGCACCGAAGTGCTGACGCTTCTTGACCGAATGATGAAAGCCTCGCCCAAGGATGCCGATGTGGCAAGCCTGAAGGTGGCTTATATGCAGTTGAAGAAGATGCCAAAGATGGAAGTCGACTCTGCTTTGCATCATTTGCTGGCGCTGTCGCCCGACAATGCCGGTGCCCGGCTGCAGCTGGTTCAGAATGCCCTTCAAGGCAACACTGTTTCGCCCTGGCCCAAGCAGCTGTGTGACAGCATCATTGAGATTTGTAAGCCAGCCTTGCAGTATAATCCCGATGAAATGGCCTTTTATTACTATCTTGGCCTGGCTTACTTTATGAAGGATGACAACGACCGGGCCCTTGATACTTTCCGCCGTGGCGTGGGAGAGATTAACTCGCAGAGCAATCCCGATATCGTGAGCGACTTCTATGCCATCATGGGCGATATTCTTCATCAGAAGGGTCTTGACGCGGAGGCTTATGCAGCCTACGACAGTTGTCTGCAGTGGAAGCCCGATAATGTGAGCTGCCTGAATAACTATGCTTACTATCTTAGCGTGAAAGGCGAGAATCTGCAGAAGGCTGAGGTCATGAGCCTGCGCACGGTGAAAGCAGAGCCTAAGAATGCCACCTATCTTGATACTTATGCGTGGATTCTCTTCATGCAGAAGCGTTATGCAGAAGCCAAGATATATATCGACCAGGCAGTGCAGAATGACAGTACGCTCTCTGATGTGGTGCTCGAGCATGCGGGTGATATCCATTCCATGAATAATGACGTGGTCAACGCGGTGAAATATTGGAAACTGGCCTTGGAGAAGCATAAGGACGTCAACGAGGCTGTACTCAGAAAGAAAATCAAGTTGAGAAGATATGTCAAGGAATAGTAAGATGATGAAGCCGGGTGGCCTGCTTCTGGTGCTGTGCATGATGGGCGTGCTCACAGCCTGCGGCAGCAAGAAGGTGATGGTGAAGAACGACACGCTGCCCACGGCTGCCTCTCATATCCAGGGCACTAATGATGATGCCTTGCAGAAGTTGGCTTTCGTGCAGAAAGTTACCGACAATCAGGTGTATGCTGCCAATATCGTTGGCAAGATGAACTTCGAGATACAGGCTGATGGTAATAATATCTCAGCGCCAGGCTCGCTCCACATGCGTAAGGACAAGGTAATAAGAATCCAACTGTTCATCCCTCTCTTAGGGAGCGAGGTGGGACGGTTGGAGTTCACGCCCTCTTATGTGCTCATCATCGACCGTATACATAAGCAGTATGTCAAGGCCGACTATACCCAACTTGATTTTCTGCGCAATAATGGACTGAGCTTCTACAGTCTGCAAGCCTTGTTCTGGAACCAGCTCATGCTTCCCGGCACCGAGAAGCTCTCCAACTCCGATCTCAGAAAGTTTGAGGTTGATCTCTCGACACCCGACGCTACTGTGCCGCTGACGGTTAGTAATGGGAAGATGAACTACCGGTGGCTGACCAATAAGGACAACGGTCGTATCGCCGAGGCGCATGTGAAGTATGAAAGTAAGACAGACGGTGTGTCGAGGCTCGATTGGAAGTACACCGACTTCAGACCCGTGGGAGTAAAGATGTTCCCTGCAAGTCAGACCTTCTCTTTCACTACTGCAAAAGGAAATAAGAACCATGAGGCGACGGTGACCATCCGCATGGACGAAGTGAAGACCAGTTCCGACTGGGAGGAGCAAAGCACCGTTTCGGATAAATACAAGAAGATGGATGCTTCTGATGTTTTGGGTAAAATACTTTCCATGTAAATGAGACGAGCAATACTATTCCTATTCGCGCTCTTGTTGGTCCTGCCCATGCCTGCTCAAAGCAAGCATGGCAAGAGCAGTAAGAAGCCTTCAGTGACAGTGAGGAAAACCACGACGCAGTCGAAAAAGAAAGGCGGTAAGACTAAGGCTGCTGCGCCTAAGCGCAAGGACAACGCATCCGCCTATACTAATGCTTCGATAAAAGGACTTCAGAAGCAGCGCTCCCAGCTGCAGGCAAGCATAAAGAAGCAGGAGCGGGTGCTGAGGGCCAATCAGGCTGACGTGAAGAAACGGTTGCAGGACCTGCTGGTCATCAACTCGCAGATTGACGAACGTAAGAAGAGTATTAATGGCATTCAGCGCGACATCAACCATATCAACGGAAATATTGGAATTCTGAACACTCAGCTGAAGACGCTTCAACAGCAGCTGGCCGAGCGGAAGGCCCGTTATGTGAAGTCGATGCGCTATATGGCACGCCACCACAAGGTGCAGGATCAGCTGATGTTCATTTTCTCGGCTAAAGATTTGGCCCAGATGTATCGGAGACTGCGCTTTGTCAAAGAATATGCAGCTTATCAGCGTGCTCAAGGCGAGATGGTGAAGTCGAAGCAGGCGCAGGTTGACGGCAAGCATCGGCAGCTGCAGGCTGTGAAGGGGCAGAAGAGCAATCTGCTCTATAAAGGCAAGCGTGAACAGTCGATATTGGAAGGCAAGCAGAGCGAACAGCAGCAGGTGGTCAGCTCGTTGCAGCGTCAGCAGAAGACGATTCAAAAGGTGCTGGCGGACCAGCGTCAAAAGAGTGCCGCTCTCAATGCCCAAATCGACAGGATGATTGCTGAAGAGGTAGCCAAGGCGCGTGCCCGTGCAGCCGCTGAGGCAAAACGACGTGCGGCCGCAGCTGCGGAGGCCAAGGCGCGGCAGGAAGCGCTTGCGCGCAAGAAAGCGCTGGCTGAGGCGCAGGCCCGAGAGAATGAACGCCGCATTGCCGAGGCTAAGGAGTTGGAGGCCAAACGTAAGGCTGAGGCTGCTGCTGCCGCTGCCCGTCAGGATGCCGAGGCTAAGGCTGTAGCTGAGCAGAAAGCTCGTGAGGCTGAAGCTGCGCGTAAGGCTGCTGAGCGGAAGGCTGAGGCCGAATCGGCCCGCAATAGAAAGGCCATCGCAGAGGCTAAGAAAGATGTGCAGGAAGCACAGAACATGACTTCTGCCGACCGTATGATGAGTGGCGGGTTTGAGTCGAATCGTGGGCGTTTGCCCATGCCGATTACGGGCAACTACAGAATTGTGACTCACTTCGGACAGTATAATGTGTCGGGACTTAAGGGTGTCACGCTTGATAATAAGGGAATCAATATCCTTGGCTCACCAGGTTGCCAGGCTCGTGCCGTCTACGATGGTGTGGTGAGTCGTGTGTTCAGTTTTGGCGGTACCACTGTGGTTATGGTGCGCCATGGCAGCTATATCTCGGTGTATTGCAATCTGCGTTCCGTGAATGTAAGCACCGGGCAGAAGGTGAGCACACGTCAGGCATTGGGTACTGTGGGCGGTGATAACATCCTGCAGTTCCAGTTGCACCATGAGACAACCACGCTCAATCCCGAGGCTTGGCTCGGACGCTAAGACGCCAATTTCATTTGTAGGTTATCGGAATGGGGCCTTCGGCATACCGGAGACCCTTTTCCTTTTGCCAGGTTTGCGTGTTGCTGATTCAAGGTCTCGGTCTGTACGTCCTTAGCAGCTTTCCCGTTCAGAGTTGAAGTCCGTCGAGCAAGGTAATATAGGTGCCGATGGCATGGCTTATTTCTCCAATTTCCACGAATTCATCGGCCGTATGTGAACGTGCCGAGTCGCCAGGTCCTAGCTTGAAGGCAGGGAATGGCATCAGTGCTTCGTCGCTGAGTGTCGGCGATCCAAAGGGTGACATCCCCAACTCGAGGCATCGTTGCACCAGGGGATGAACCTCTGGTATGGAAGAAGAATGCAGGCGGAAGGAACGTGCTTTAGCTTCCGATTTGATGTGGCTTTGGATGAACTTAAACACTTCCTCATTGTCATAGTATTCGTTGGTTCTTACATCCACTACCATATGGCAGGTGTCGGGTATCACGTTGTGCTGGGTGCCTGCATTGATTTGGGTAACCGTCATAAGCGTGGGTCCGAGCAGCTTGCTCACCTTCTTGAACCGATAGGAACTCAGCCATTCCAAGTCGTCCATGGCTTCGTAGATAGCATTGACGCCCTCGCCCCTTGCCGCATGCCCGCTTTTCCCGTGGGCTGTGATGTCGATCACCATCAGTCCTTTTTCCGCTATGGCTGGTTGCATGGAGGTGGGCTCACCAACAATAGCTACATCTATCTTTGGCAACAGAGGGAGAGCACGGCTTATTCCGCCGTTGCCGCTCACCTCTTCTTCGGCCGATGCCAGGTAGACGAGGTTAAAAGTCTGCGGTTTCATCGATAGAATTCGAAAAACTTGTGCCAGACTGACCAGGCCACCGCCACAGTCATTGCTGCCCAAGCCGTAAAGTCTGCCGTTCTCAATAGTCGGACTGAAGGGGTCTCGTTTCCAGGAGTCCACGGGCCGTACCGTGTCGATATGAGCGTTAAGCAACAGCGTAGGGTTGTGTTCATTAAAATGTGGCGCAATGGCCCACACGTTGTTCTGCTCCCGCCGGCAGTCGTAACCATAGTTTCCTAATGTCTCCTCCATGATGTCGGCTGCGGCCGATTCCTGTCGGCTGATAGAAGGAGTGGCAATGAGCCGCTTGAGCAGGCTCACTGCTTCTTTCGTGTAATCGGTTTCTTGTGTTCCCATGTTTGCAAAGTTACTAAATTGGTCCCGTATACCTTAACTTTAGTGCTGCAAATGGCATCGGCAATAAAATTTAGCCCATAATTCTTTGCTTTTTGACTTATTTGGGTTACCTTTGCATGATACAAAAGCCCCACTATATTATGCAAACAAGGTGTCATCTTTCGGTTCTCATTCAAGAGAAAGCCAAGAAGTACGGCTCACGTGCCGCCCTGACCTTCCGCAACTTCGGCAGTCTGAAATGGAAGACAGTATCGTGGAAGCAGTTTTCTCTCCGCGTAAAGCAGGTCTCTAATGCTATGCTCAATTTGGGCATGAAGCCGCAGGAGAACATTGCTGTTTTCTCCCAAAACTGCGTTCAATATCTTTATACCGACTTCGGTGCTTACGGAGTCCGTGTAACAACGATACCCATTTACGCTACGAGCAGTGAACAGCAGATTCAGTTTGTGGTGAACGATGCCCAGGTGCGCTTTCTCTTTGTAGGCGAGCAGGAACAGTATGACAAGGCTCACAGAGTTATTCCCCTTTGTCCCACCTTGGAACGTATTATCATCTTCGACCATAGTGTGCGCATCAGTACCCATGATCCCAATGCACTCTACTTTGAGGATTTCATAGCTCTCGGTGAGAATTTACCACGGCAGACGGAGGTGGAGGCACTTTATAAGCAGGCCAGCGACGACGATCTTTGCAACATCCTATACACCAGCGGCACCACGGGAGAAAGCAAGGGTGTGATGCTTTCTTATGGGCAATATGCCGCGGCCTTTGTGGCTAATGGCAAGTGTGTCCCGGTGGGTGAGAACGATAGGGTAATCAGCTTCTTGCCTTTCACGCATATCTTCGAGCGCGGATGGGCCTACCTGGCACTCACCGAGGGGGCGCAACTTATTATCAACACCTATCCTCGTGAGATTCAGCAGTCGATGCGTGAGACTCATCCCACCTGTATGTCGGCAGTGCCGCGCTTCTGGGAGAAAGTCTATATTGCAGTGAAAGACCGTATCGACCATTCTGGAAGTATGGAGCAGCGTCTTTTCTATCATGCCCTCAGTATTGGCCGTAAGTACAACATAGACTACCTGAGTCATGGACGGCGCCCGCCACTTGCCTTGTCGCTTCGCTACAGTTTGTACAACAAGTCGGTGCTGAGTCTGGTGCGTAAACAATTGGGTCTCGAACATGCGAACATCTTTCCCACGGCCGGTGCCACAGTAAGTCCCGAAGTGGAGGAATTTGTCCATTCCATCGGTATCCATATGATTGTCGGCTATGGACTGACAGAGAGTCTTGCTACAGTTACCTGCGATCATATAGACGAACCTTACACAATTGGTTCTGTTGGCCGTCCTATTGAAGGGATAGAGATCAAGATTGGAGAAAACGAGGAGATTCTCCTCAAGGGTCCGACGATTACGAAAGGCTATTATAAGCGTGATGAGCTGAATAAGCAAGTCTTTGATGCCGATGGCTTTTTCCATACGGGGGATGCTGGTTACATGAAAGGTGGCGAACTGTTCCTCAAGGAGCGTATTAAGGATTTGTTCAAGACTTCCAATGGCAAATACATTGCTCCCCAGATGGTGGAATCACTGCTGCTTGTCGACAAATATATCGACCAGGTGGCGGTCATTGCCGACCAGCGGAAGTTTGTATCCGCACTTGTCGTGCCCGATTTCCGTCTTCTTGAAGAGTATGCGCGCGACCATCATGTTGACTTCAATACTCGCGAGGATTTATGTGCCAACAAGCAAATTCAGGAGATGATGATGGACCGTATCAATACTTTGCAGCAGAGGCTGGCAAAGTATGAACAGGTCAAGCGCATCACCCTCCTGGCTCATCACTTCTCCATGGAGAGCGGTGAACTTACAAATACACTCAAACTCAGACGTGCTGTGGTCTACAAGAACTTTAAGGACGTCATAGATAAAATGTACGAAGAATAATGATAACAGCCGATCAACTCAAAGATGTGCTGGAGCGCACGGACGCGCTCCATCGGTATCTCAACATCGACCAAAAGAAGATAGAGTTCGAAGAGGAACAATTACGCACTCAAGCACCTGATTTTTGGGAAGACCCGAAACGCGCTGAGGCGCAGATGAAAAAGGTGAAAAGCCTTCAGAAGTGGCTTGAGGATTATAAAGAGGTGAAGCAGGATGCGGATGAACTTCAGCTGGCTTTCGACTTCTGCAAGGAGCAGATGGTTACCGAGGCGGAGGTGGATGCTGATTATGAGAAGGCCGTTAAGGCCATCGAAGCGCTGGAACTCCGAAATATGCTCCGCCAGGAGGAGGACGCTATGGATGCCGTGCTGAAGATTAACTCTGGTGCCGGTGGCACAGAAAGTCAAGATTGGGCATCCATGCTCATGCGTATGTATCAGCGGTGGGCTGAGGCACACGGTTACAAAGTGACTGTCACCGACATGCAGGAGGGGGATGAAGCTGGCATAAAAAGCGTCACCATGACTATCGAAGGTGGCGAGTATGCTTATGGCTTTCTGAAGAGCGAAAATGGAGTGCATCGATTGGTACGTGTGTCGCCCTTCAACGCCCAGGGTAAGCGCATGACGAGTTTCGCCAGTGTCTTCGTCACTCCTTTAGTCGATGATACGATTGAGGTGTATGTCGATCCTGCAAAAGTGAGTTGGGATACCTTCCGCTCAAGCGGTGCAGGTGGCCAGAATGTCAACAAGGTGGAATCGGGCGTGAGGCTCCGCTATCAGTATGAAGACCCTGACACCGGTGAGCATGAGGAGATTCTTATTGAGAATACAGAGACTCGTGACCAGCCGAAGAACCGCGCTAAGGCTATGCTCCTGCTAAAGAGTCAGCTCTATGACCGGGCGCTGAAGAAGAAGCAGGCCGAGCAGGCCAAGATTGAAGCCGGCAAGAAGAAGATAGAGTGGGGCAGTCAGATTCGAAGCTATGTCTTTGATGACCGCAGAGTGAAGGATCACCGCACGGGCTATCAGACTTCTGATGTTGATGCCGTCATGGATGGCAAGATAGATGGTTTTATCAAGGCTTATCTGATGGAGTTCCCCGACAATGATGATGCCGCCTGAGGTAAGACCTGACAACGGTGGATAGGAAGAAGAGTAATACATAAACCTTTAAAGCTATAAAACTATGAGTCAAAGTAATAAGTTGCACCGCGCCCAGCGCGAGGTGAAGCAGGAGAAGCAAGCCAAGAAAGTGGTTAACTGGATATTCGGTGTTCTTATCTTGTTGGCAGTGATATTTGCCATCTGGACTATCGCCTTGCAATGAGCGGACTCGAGATAGAACGCAAGTTCCTTGTCAAGCGTGGCGGTGCCTACAAGCGGGCTGCCACATCGAGCAGCCATATCCGTCAGGGATACATTCTCTGTAAGAATGCTACCGTGAGGGTGCGCACGCGCGATGACAAGGCTTATCTCACCATCAAGAGCCATTCCCATGATGGTGGGCTCTCACGCTATGAGTTCGAGAAGGAGATTACTCAGGAAGAGGCCTCTCACCTCTTTCAACTGTGTGCGCAGCCCATTATTGACAAGCACCGTTGGCTTGTGCCTTTCGCTGGCCATACCTTCGAAGTTGACGAGTTCCATGGTGAAAACAATGGGCTGGTCGTTGCCGAAGTGGAACTCCACGATAAGGCGGAGACCTACGAAAAGCCCGATTTCATCGGCCCGGAAGTGACAGGCAACTTTCATTTCTCGAATTCCAGTCTGAGGGCATTGCCTTTCTGTAAATGGAGTGACGAGGTGCCGGCAGAGTATCGTGAAGGCTGACCTGCTTATCAGGGTAAGGTTTGGAACGGCGTTGCTCTGAGGGCGGATGAATCAAGTAGCGTGCTAACTGTCAGCCAGCCTCTCGTGCTAACCTCCTCTCTTACTGCTTTCCTACTTCTTAAGTTTGATTAGGAATGTTGGGCATTAAGGGAGGAGGTTTTCTTTCGTTCTTCGTCTATTGGTTAGGGATTGAGACCAAAGGCCACTCTCGTTATGTCCGATGGACCGTATTCTTTCAGCCTGAACACTGCTAAAACTTAACCTATGATATAAAAAGACCAGGTTTTGGTTACTTTTTATCCGTATTTCTCCATTCTTTAGATTTTATTTTATACTTTTGCTGACTGTAAAGTAGATACAGTTTAAGCATGACAGAAGAGAGAGCGAACTTTGCCAGCAAAATAGGAGCCATTCTTGCCACTGCAGGTTCGGCAGTAGGATTGGGCAACGTGTGGCGTTTTCCCTATATGTGTGGCCACAACGGTGGTGCGGCCTTTATCGTTATTTATGTCGCTTGTGTGATGTTGCTGGGCATTCCATGCATGATATCTGAGTTCATTATTGGGCGGCATGGTGCTTCCAATACCTATCGGGCGTATTCGCGACTGTCCGGAGGAACGCCTTGGAAGTTCGTGGGACTGTTGGGCGTGCTTACGGGATTCCTAATCACGGGATATTATGCCGTTGTGTCAGGTTGGTGCTTGGATTATATCTATGCTTCCATTTGTGGATATTTGAAGGGGGATGCCGGCTATGTGGCCCGTTACTTTGAGCAGTTCTCTACGAATCCTTGGAAGCCTGTGTTTTGGACAGTTGCTATCCTGCTTTTCACTCATTTTGTTATTGTGCGTGGGGTTCGTGGCGGTATAGAGAAATTCTCGAAGCTCCTTATGCCTCTGCTGTTTGTCCTTCTGCTCGTTATGGTGGTAGCTGCATGTCTGCTGCCTGGTGCGGAAAAGGGTATCCGTTTTCTGTTTCATCCCGATTTCAGCCAGGTTGATCGGGGTGTATTCCTGGGAGCTTTGGGCCAGTCCTTCTATTCTTTGAGCATTGCCATGGGCTGTATATGTACGTTCGCCTCCTACTTCACCCGCCAAACCAATCTGTTGCATTCTGCTGTTCAGGTGTCGTTAATTGATACGATGGTCGCCATCCTTGCCGGCCTTATTATCTTTCCGGCCGCCTTTTCTGTGGGTATAAGTCCCGACAGTGGTCCCAAGTTGGTGTTCATCACTCTTCCAAATGTGTTCAATCAGGCTTTCAGCGGGATGCCTTTCGTCGGTTGGCTCATGGCCCTGATGTTTTATGCCCTCTTGTCGTTGGCGGCACTCACCTCGCTTATCTCCCTGCATGAGGTCAGCACGGCTTTCTTCTTTGAGGAGCTTCGTATCAAGCGTAGCAGTGGGGCTCTGATTGTGACCTTGTCGACTTGTTTCATCGGTGCTTTGTGCTCGTTGTCGTTAGGCAAGTGGAATTTCCTTGAAGTGAGCGGTAAGTCTCTGTTTGACTTGTTCGACTTCGTCACCGGTCAGATATTCCTTCCTGTTGGCGGCTTCCTCACCTGTCTGTTCCTTGGATGGTATGTCCCCAAGCAGGTGGTGAAGGATGAGTTCACCAACTGGGGAACGCTGGGTTCTGGTTTCTTCAATATCTATATTCTTCTGGTGCGCTATGTGTGCCCTTTGGCCATCTTGGCCATCTTCCTCCATCAGTTCAATCTAATCTGACATGAAGCAGGAACGTGGACATTTTAGAAGCAAGATAGGCGTCATCCTCGCTACTGCAGGATCAGCCGTCGGCCTGGGTAATATCTGGAGGTTCCCCTATATGACAGGCCATGATGGAGGTGCGGCCTTCATCTTTCTGTATATTATATGTGTGCTGTTGTTAGGTGTGCCTGGTATGGTGGCCGAGTTCGTCGTTGGACGCCATACATCGGCCAATGCTGCGAAGGCCTACCGTAAGATTTCCGGAGGTGGCGGCTGGTCGGTGATAGGCTATATGGGTGTGTTCACTTCGATGGTCATTCTTGGCTTTTATGCTGTTGTGGCAGGCTGGTGCCTGGAGTATTTCTTCGCGAGTGTCGCAGGCAATGTGGTCGGGTATCCTGGCGGTGCCGGAGAGGCCTTCCGTGCTTTTTCCACCAACAGTTATCTGCCGATGGTTTTCACGGTAGCATTCATTCTGCTCACCCATGCGGTGGTGACACGTGGTGTGCGTAAGGGCATAGAGCGAGCCTCCAATCTGCTTATGCCCCTGCTCTTCATCCTGCTGCTGGTGTTGCTCGTAGCCTCCTGTATGTTGCCGGGAGCTTCAGCAGGCATCCGTTTTCTCTTTAAGCCCGACTTCTCACAACTCAGCAGCGGTGTCATGCTCGATGCTCTTGGTCAGGCCTTCTTCTCGCTCTCTTTGGGTACGGCTTGTCTATGTACGTATGCTTCTTATTTCAGCAGGCAGACCAATTTGGCGCGTTCAGCCTCGCAGATAGCAGGCATCGACACGCTGGTGGCTATCCTTGCAGGCTTAATCATCTTTCCAGCTGCCTTCTCGGTGGGAGTGAATCCTGATAGTGGCCCCTCACTGATATTCATCACCTTACCCGAGGTCTTCTGTAAGGCTTTTGGTGGTGTCCCGGTTGTGGAATATGTCGTTGCTGTGTTGTTCTATGCACTGATGGTGCTCGCCGCCCTTACCAGTACCATCTCCATGCATGAGATAGGAACATCATTCTTCAGCGAGGAACTTGGCTTGCCGCGTGGGCGAGGTGCATGGTTGGAGACGGGTATATGCGCGGTGATAGGCATCTTCTGTGCGCTTTCGTCAGGCGCTGTTCCAGAGTTGCGACTGTTTGGATTGAGTCTGATGGAATGCTGCGACTTCCTCACGTCGAACATCTTGTTGCCCTTCGGCAGCTTCCTCACTTGTCTGTTGGTAGGATGGGTTGTTCCCCGGCGTGTGGTTGAGGATGAATTTACCAATTGGCATACACTGCGAGGAGGTCTTTTCGGAGTGTGGCTCTTCGTTATCCGCTTTGTTTGCCCGGTCTGTATTGCTGCTGTATTCCTGCATCAATTGAGAGTGATATGATAGCTGTACGCTACGCTGCCGTAGTGAAAGAATCAAAGGGTGGCTACGATTGGCGCCGAGGTGAAAAACAAAACAGAGGAACATCCCGAAGAATATTCCTCTGTGCTTGCAGTCGGGATTAGGCGACTCGAACGCCCGACCCCTACGTCCCGAACGTAGTGCGCTACCAACTGCGCTAAATCCCGAATGTTTTGCTTTGCGAGTGCAAAGGTACAGTATTTTTTTTATTCGGCAGCAAATTTCGGCGGAAAAATTTGTGGGAGTCGGACGAAATCACTACCTTTGCACTCGCTTTTGGGATGCTTGCAGAGAGCATCCGAACGCAAAAGGTGCCTTAGCTCAGGTGGTAGAGCAATGGACTGAAAATCCATGTGTCCTTGGTTCAACTCCAAGAGGTACCACTTTCCATTATTATCTTTAAGAAGTCGTCTCTCCATGAGGCGACTTTTTTCTTGTAGGCTCATTCCCATTTAGGAGCCGTAAAGTCGATATAGGGCAGCAGTCTCTCCAGTTCGCCGGATGTGAAGCTGCCGAACATGCGCATTGTGGTTGCGTTGCGTATGTAGCCGCTCACCTTCCGGTAATTGCTTATCTCCTTGGCTTGCGAATAGTTGATATAGGGGTGGCGGAGAAGCTGACCGAAGGTGAGGCGGTTGATGAGCAGGCGGTGTATGGCATGGTTGTCGACGGAGATGTAGGGCAGGGCTTCTTCGGGGAATCCTTCGATGTCCTTCAGTTGACTGGCCGAATAGTAGCCTCCGAGATGCTCCCGATATTTCACGATGGCACGTGCGAAGTAAGCCCCGATGCCGGGAATCTTACGCAGTTGCGTGGTGTCAGCCCCATTGATTTCCACCTTTTCCCCTGTGTGGAGTTTGCGTGGATAGAGCGTTGTGTCGCGCTGTGGATGGTCTTCCTGCGGCTTCACCACGTCGGCGGCCATGCGATAGTCTCCTCTTATGACGATATAGGGGCGGAGCATCTGGTATTGCTTCATGGTGAGCCCATGCAGACGGGCAAAGTCTTCGGGCTTGCGAAATTCGCCCCCTGCTGCTCTGTAGTGGTAAAGCATTCTCACCTGATAGGGTTTGAGCCCGAGCCGTAACAGTTCGGTGCTGTCGGCCGTATTGGGATCGAAGGGAAAGAGTTCCACCGTGGTTCCTCCCGGTCCGTAGTTGTAAGCCTTTGGGGGTATGAAATCATGAGCTTTGGCGGCATCCTGCATGGAGAGGCTGTCGGCCTTCATGCTCTCTGCCGGGGTGTCCATGCGTCCGAGGAAGTAAGCCCCGGTCATGAGAATGGCGGCTACAATGATGATGAAGATGAGACCACGGCGGTCGGACTTGGTGAGCAGATTTGGCAATTTGCGCATAGCCTACTTCGTTGTTTCCGGATAGCTCAGGTTGGTGCCTATGAAGGCTGACTGCTTGAACTCCTTGTAGTTCTTTCGGATAATCCAGTCAATATAGGTCATAAACATGTTGGCCGTGAGCTGATAGCCCATCACGTTCATATGTCCTCCTACGAAGTAGTGGTCCTTGAACTCTTTGTCGTAGACGGGCGCGTAGCGGTAGAGATCAATCACGTAGATGTTTTTGAAGTACTTAGGCAATTGCCTTACCACCTCGTTGTAGCAGTCCCAGTCGTTTCCCTCAGCTTTCTCCTTCGGTCTGGTGACAACAAAAATTTTTGCCCTCGGCTGAATGCTTTGTATACGCTGCACGATGCCTGCCATGTAGCCGGCGTAGGTGGGTGCGTTCTTCGTATAGTCGGTCTTGTTGATATCCGTGCTCAGGTCGCCCGTCTTGTATTTCTGATGGAAGTCGTTCACGCCCATAGCGATGATGTAGGCCTGCTTGGGATGCGTCTTGGCGTAGGCCCATCCGCGTTCGCCCCCTTCCTCTATCCATCCTTTGGCCGTCTGCCCGCCGTGGCTGAAGTTGTAGCCCTCCACTCCGCAGGCTCGGCAGATGAATTGTCCCCACGAGAAGTTGTACATGTCGTGGTAACCCTTTTTGCCATTGCTGTCAAGACTTTCCATTTCTCCGCTGCACAGGCTGTCACCGATGAAGCCCCAACTGCTGAAGATGGCTGTGAATCCGGGTGTGGAGTGAATGGTGTCAAGCGGACCGCCTTCGTTGTTGTAGACAATGCTCTGAGTCTTTCCGCAGAGAGGAGCCAGGAATAGGAGAATGGTGAGGGCTGCAACCCTCAGTGTTTTCTTTTTCATGTTATATGTTTTTTAGTTTAAGTGAAATAGGGGGCCTCGCCCTGCAAAGACGGGCCCCGTGATGTTCAGAGTAGGGAGGGCAGCTCGAAGAGCTTGATGCCGTTGCTGCCCTTTATGAGTATGTAGTAGCCTTGAGGCTGCTCTTCGGCGATGGCTTTCTTCACGGCCTCCACGTCGTCGAACTTGCGATAGGGGGTCGTCGTTTTTGAAAATTCCGGGCCTACGAGCCACACCGTGTCGGCTCCGACGCTTGGGAGCAAGTCGACGATGCGCTGATGCTCCTGCGCTGAGGCCTCACCCAATTCGCGCATGTCGCCGAGGATGGCCATTTTGGGTTTGCAGTCCATGCGTCTGAAGTTGACGAGTGCTGCCTTCATGCTGGTAGGGTTGGCATTGTAGGCATCTACTATGAGCTTGTTGTGCTCCGTCACCGTGAGCTGGGAGCGGTTGTTGCTGGGCTGATAGGCTTCAAGCGCCTCACAGATGGCATCTTCGCCGACCCCGAAATGGAGTCCTACAGCAATGGCTGCCAGCATGTTGTCGAGGTTATAGGAGCCGATGAGGCGTGTTTGTACGCTATGCTCCTCGCCCCCTTGCTGGTGCCAGCTGAAGAGCAAGAATGGATTGCAGGCTGTCACGTGACCGGTCACCTCTCCAGTGCCGTCCTCACCGTAGGTCAGCTTGCGGGTAAGCACCCTCTCGGCCGCCATAGCCGTGAGATGAGCGTTGCTCTCGTTGAGAAAGAGTAGTCCGTCGTGCGCTTTCAGATAGTCGTAGAGCTCACCCTTGGTGCGTTTCACCCCTTCGAACGATCCGAAGCCCTGGAGGTGGGCCATGCCCACGTTGGTGATGAGCCCGCACGTGGGTTCCACGTAGTCGACCAGTTGCTTGATGTCGCCAGGATGGCTAGCCCCCATTTCTACGACAGCTATTTCGTGTTGGGCATTGAGTCGCAACAGTGTGCGGGGCACCCCTACATCATTATTATAGTTGGCTTCGGTGCACAGGACATTGTATTTCTTGGCCAGCACGGTGGATACCAGCTCCTTCGTAGTGGTCTTCCCGTTGGTTCCCGTGATGCCGAGCACAGGGATGCCGAACTGTCTGCGGTGCTCGCGTGCTATCTCCTTATAGGTGCGGAGCGTATCGTCTACGAGCAGGCAACGATCGTCGGTGGCATATTGTGGATTGTCGATGATGGCATACGCGCATCCCTTTGCCAGTGCAGAGGCTGCAAAGCGGTTGCCGTCGAATGAGGCACCCTTGAGTGCGAGGAAGATGCTTCCTTGGGGGCAGTTCCTGCTGTCGGTCGTGATACAGGGATGCTGCTTGTAGAGTTCGAAGATTTTGTTGATGTCCATTTGTAGTGTTCTTTCTGTTTAGTGCATAGCGCCATTTCTTTGTCGCTTATGCAAAGATAGTGCAAACGAGGGGAACGGCAAAGAAAAAAAACTTTTTTCTTTGCCACTCCCGAGTGCCGCCTATCTTCACGCTCCAGCGTAAAGTGTGCTTCTATAGATGGGATGGATGCTATAGGTTTTATAAATGTCATATACTTGTCTTCGCGCTCCAGCGTAAAGTGTGTAAACGAGTGGCTTTGAATTTGGGCGATCTTTTAGAATGCGAGCAGTTGATGAAGACTTCGCGATAGGCGCTCTCGCCGTCGGACAAGTGCATCGCTTTGCAGGTTGCTGGGAGGGCTGTCAGTATTGATTTATTCCCCGAATAAAAGGCATTATAATTTGCTATACTCACCGATTTGCTGTAATTTTGCACTCGCAATATAAATCATGCACTTCAAGACATCATGTTTCATCAACCGTTGACCGTAAATGTTCGTGGCCGGCTGCTATCCTTCGCCGAGCCACAAGTTATGGGAATTCTCAACGCCACTCCTGATTCCTTTTTTGCAGGCAGCCGTTGCTGCAGTGAGGAGAAGATAGAGCGGCGCACGCGCCAGATACTTGACGAGGGTGCGGGGGTCATCGACGTGGGTGCTTGCTCCACCCGTCCCGGTGGCGACCCCGTTGACGAGGCTGAAGAGATGAGACGATTGCGCGTAGCCCTCCCCATTGTGCGGCGTGTGGCTCCCGATGCCCCCCTGTCGGTTGACACGTTCCGTCCTTCGGTAGCCCGAATGAGTGTGGAAGAATATGGTGCCGACATCATCAACGACGTTTCCGAGGGTGCCGACAAAGAAATGTTCCCCGCAGTGGCCCGTCTCGGTGTGCCCTATATCCTGATGTCGCTCAAGAGCAACCTCTCCGACATGCTCAAGGCCTTTGCCGACGAGGTACAGCAGCTGCGCGACATGGGTCAGAAGGACATCATCCTTGACCCCGGCTTCGGTTTTGGTAAGACCATGGAGGAGAACTATGCGCTCATGGGGCAGCTCGACAGGTTCCGCGTCATGGAATTACCCCTCTTGGTGGGCATCTCGCGCAAGCGCATGATCCACCAGGTGCTGCATATCACGCCCGATGAGAGCCTCAATGGCACCACCGTGCTCAACACCATAGCCTTGATGAAGGGCGCCGACATCTTGCGCGTTCACGATGTGAGGGCCGCTGTAGAGGCTGTGAAGATTGTGTCGAATCTAAAGTCAGATTAATCGCCTGCCCGCTGGCCCTGCCGCCTGCGGCCGACCGTCTGTCCTCAACAAATATCACGCTATGCCCTTTGATTTCGGAATAAAGGATGCCATCGACATACTCCTCGTGGCGCTGATGCTCTACTACATCTACCGTCTGATGAAGGAGAGCCGGTCGCTCAATGTCTTCTATGGCATCCTCGTGTTTGTGCTCGTCTGGCTCTTTGTGAGTCAGGTGCTCCATATGCGCCTCTTGGGTACCATTCTCGATAAGCTCGTGAGTGTCGGTGTCATCGCGCTCATTGTGCTTTTCCAGGAGGAAATCCGCAAGTTCCTCTATCAGATAGGTGCCCATCAGCATTTCCGCCGGCTGAGCCGCTTCTTCTCGCAGAAGAAGACGGCAGGTGAGGACAAAGAGACCATCATGCCCATTGTGCTGGCCTGCATGTCAATGTCCAAGGCCAAGGTGGGGGCGCTCATCGTGATTGAAAGGGGGGCACCCCTCGACGACGTGGCCGACACGGGCGACCTCATCGACGCCAGCATCAACCAGCGCCTCATAGAGAATATCTTCTTTAAGAACTCCCCTCTGCACGACGGTGCCATGATTATCTCGAAGAAGCGCATCAAGGCAGCCGGCTGCATTCTGCCCGTATCGCACGACCGTAACATTCCGAAGGAACTCGGCTTGCGTCACCGCTCAGCTATGGGCATCTCGCAGACCAGCGATGCCATTGCCGTGGTGGTGTCGGAGGAGACCGGACGCATCAGCGTGGCCATCAAAGGGCAGTTTCACCTCCGTCTCTCGGCTGAGGAGCTCGAGAGCATTCTGGCCCATGAGATGAGCCAGTAGGGGGCTTGCAGGTATAAAGAATGCAAAGAGCGGTCTCTTTTTCTTGAATCTCAACAACTGTTGGGCGGAAATTGCTTACTTTTGCATGTTGGACTAAGCGATATGTAGCCAATAGACAATTAATTATATTACTATAACACTATGGATTTATTACAGCAAATCGTTGCGCGTGCCAAGTCTGACAAGCAGCGCATCGTACTCCCCGAGGCAGAAGAGGAGCGTACTCTCAGAGCTGCCGACAAAGTGCTGGCCGACCATCTCGCCGACCTTATCCTCATTGGTAATCCCGAGCACATCAAGCAGCTCGCAGCCCAGTGGGGGCTCACCCATATTGGTGAGGCCACCCTCATCGACCCCGAGAACAATCCCCGCAGTGAGGAGTATGCCGAGAAGCTCGCCGAGTTGCGCAAGAAGAAGGGCATGACGCTGGATCAGGCCCGTGAGCTCGTGACGAAGAATAACCTCTATTTGGGTTGTATGATTATCAAGACAGGCGATGCCGACGGACAGATTAGCGGTGCGCTGAGCACCACCGGCGACACGCTGCGCCCTGCCCTGCAAATCATCAAGTGTGCTCCGGGCATCACCTGCGTGAGCGGTGCCATGCTCCTCATCACCAATGCCAAGCAGTATGGTAAGGACGGTGTCGTCGTGATGGGCGATGTGGCTGTAACACCCAATCCCACCGCCGACCAGCTGGCTCAGATAGCCTACACCACCGCTGGTACAGCCCGCACGCTGGCCGGCATCGAGGAGCCCCGTGTGGCCATGATGAGCTTCTCCACCAAGGGCAGTGCCAAAGACGCCAAGGATAAGGCCACGGGCAAGAGCGTCTACATCATCGACAAGGTCATTGAAGCCACTCAGCTGGCCAAGGAGCGCTATCCCGAGCTGAAGGTCGACGGCGAGCTCCAGGCTGATGCAGCCCTCGACCCCGCAGTGGGAGCCCACAAGGCACCCGGGTCGGAGATAGCAGGCCATGCCAACGTGCTCATCGCCCCCAACCTCGAGGTGGGCAACATCGGCTATAAGCTCGTACAGCGTCTGGGCGGTGCCATTGCCATTGGTCCCATCCTCCAGGGTATCGCACGTCCCGTGAACGACCTCAGCCGTGGCTGCTCGGTCGACGACATCTACTATATGGTGGCCATTACCAGCTGCCAGGCTCAGGACGCCAAGAAATGCTGAATGAACAGACAGAACAGTAATCCCTCAATATTCAACAAACAACATTTATGAAAGTATTAGTTCTTAACTGCGGGAGCAGTTCCATTAAGTATAAACTCTACGACATGAGCAACGAGAGCGTCCTTGCTCAGGGCGGTGCTGAGCGCATCGGCCTTGATGAGGCTTTCGTCAAGGTGACTATGCCCGACGGTTCAAAGGAGAAGCTCATGCACGACATGCCCACTCACAAGGAGGGTGTGAAGTTCGTGCTCGACCTGCTTGTCGACCCCAAGTACGGCTGTCTGAAGAGTCTTGACGAAATCGACGCTGTGGGCCACCGCATCGTGCAGGGCGGCGACCTCTTCGAGAAGAGTTGCATCGTCACTCCCGAGGTGGAAAAGGGCATCGAGAGCCTTATCGACCTAGCTCCGGTGCACAACAAGGGCCATCTGGCCGGTATCAAGGCTGTCGACGCTCTCATGCCTCACACGCCGCAGGTCACGGTGTTCGACAACGCTTTCCACAGCACCATGCCTCCCTATGCGTACCTCTATGCCGTGCCCTACGAGTTCTACAAGAAGTGGCATGTGCGCCGCTACGGTTTCCATGGCACCAGCCACCGCTACGTCTCGCAGCGTGTGTGCGACTTCCTTGGCGTCGACATTAAGACGCAGAAGATTATCACCTGCCACATCGGTAACGGAGCTTCGGTAGCAGCCGTCAAGTATGGCAAGGTCATCGATACCTCCATGGGTCTCACCCCGCTGGCCGGACTTATGATGGGCTCACGCTCGGGTGACATCGATCCCTCGGCAGTGACCTATCTGATGCAGAAGACCGGTATGGGACCGCAGGAGATGGCTGACTTCCTCAACAAGAAGAGCGGTGTGCTCGGCATCACCGGTATCTCCAGTGATATGCGCGAGATTGAGAATGCTGATAAGGAAGGCAACGAGATGGCTCACCTGGCCCTGCAGATGTACAACTACCGCATCAAGAAGTACATCGGCGCCTATGCCGCAGCCATGAACGGTGTTGACATCATCGTGTGGACAGCCGGAGTGGGCGAGAATCAGGAAGGTGTGCGCTGGGATGCCTGCGAGGGCCTCGAATATCTTGGCGTAAAGATGGACCGCGAGCGCAACCACTGCCGCAGCGTGGAGCAGGTGCTCTCGGCCGACGATTCCAAGGTCAAGGTGGTGATGATTCCCACCGACGAGGAGATTGTCATTGCACGCGACACCGTTGACCTTGTCTCTGAGGCACAGAAGAAGTAGAGAAAGCTCTCCATTGGAGGCTATCTGAACATTAAAGGGGGCGACGCTTGGTGTTGTCCCCTTCTTTCTTAAGCTAATTAGGAATATGAGCAACAGAATTGTAACCTTCGGCGAGATCATGCTCCGCCTCTCCAAACCCGGTTTCGACCGTCTCTTTCAAGGCCGCACCTTTGAAGGAGCCTACGGGGGCAGCGAGGCCAATGTTGCCGTGTCGTTAGCGATGCTCGGAAACGACAGCCGATATGTGACGCGAGTACCCGACAATGCCCTGGGCCAGGCCGCGCTGATGCATCTCCGGCAGTTTGGCGTCGATGTAAGCTGCGCGGTGATGGGAGGCGAACGCCTGGGTTCTTATTATTTCGAGCGGGCCGCCGGCCTGCGCAACAGTCAGGTGGTGTACGACCGTGCCGGTTCCTCATTCTACATGCTTCAACGGGGAATGATAGACTGGAGCCACGTCCTTGACGGAGCCCAGGCCTTCCACTGTTCCGGCATCACCTGTGCCGTATCGCATGATGCTCTTTCCTCCACGCTCGATGGAGTGGAGGAGGCTTCGCGAATGGGGCTCCGCATAGCCTGTGATATCAATTACCGCAAGAATCTGTGGAACTATGGACTTAAGGCGCACGACGTTCTTCACGAGGTGATGCAGTACAGCGACTTCATCTTCGGCGATCAGAACGAGTGGGAGGTGGCATCGGCTGTGCCGCATATCCCCTTCGATGCTGCCGACGCCCAGTTCAGCATCGACGTTCCCGCCTATCGCGACTATTTCGAGGAGATGCACCGCCAGTTCCCTCGGGCTAAGAGCATGATTATGGCATTGCGCAATCAGATTAGTTCCACGCACCACACGCTCACCGGACTGCTGTGGATGGAAGGCAAACTCTACACTACGCGCATTTATGATGTGCAACCACTCATCGACCCTATGGGTGTGGGGGATGCCTTTGTGGCCGCTTATATCCATGCTTTGCTGAAGTGGCCTGCTGCCCCACAGTACTGCCTGGAGTTTGCACTCTCGGCAAGTGCGTTGAAGAACACCATACCCGGCGACCAGAATCTGGTAACCGAGCAGGAGGTGATGGATAATATGAAGGCTGGAAGTGGCCGCATCGACCGGTAAGAAGGGAGGAAGAGTGCTATAAATGAATGGGGCGCAACAACCAAACGGATGTTGCGCCCCATTCTATCTGCCGCGGAACCAGAATGCCTCAGAGTGCTGTAGCTTTGGGTTACCCTACTGATAGTCAAAGGCCCCGGTTGCTTTTCAGCACCTGTTCGACGACGGGCACTACGAGTGCCTCCATCACGGCATAGCCTTTCATGTTGGGATGAACCGTCTCGGGTGACAGCTCGGGGCGCATGCCGGTCTTGTTGGCATCGACCATAGCACTGAAATAGTCGACGTAGGGAATGCCTTTCTTTTTGGCCCAGGCTTTCACGCGCTCGTTGAGATGCATGATTTTGGGCATGGCATCGGTGATGGAGGGTCGCCAACCGAAGCTGCGGGCCGGCAGACATGAGGCAAGTATCACCCTGATGTGGTTGGCCTGAGCCAGTTGAACCATGCTCACCACATTGCCGAAGGTGAGGTCTTCGTTATAGGGCCCCGTGTTTTCAGCAATGTCGTTGGTACCGTAGTTGATGACTACAACCTTGGGGCGCAGGTTGATGACATCCTCGCGGAAGCGCAGCAGAAACTGATAGGTAGTCTGGCCGCTGATTCCCCGACCGATATAGCCATGCTCCTTGAAGAATTCCGGATGCATGCGCGCCCAGTTGTCGGTGATGGAGTTGCCGAGGAATACTACGCGCTTCTCGCCCTTAGCGGGCTTCGCAAGTGCTTTGTTGGCTTCGGCGTAGCGGTTGAACTGTGCGAATTCGTACTTTTGCGCTCTTGCCGGGTTGCTGGCAAAGAGCATACATGCCAGCAGCATTGTGGCATGGAAGGTTAAGTTTTTCGTCATAAACAGTTTGTAGTTTTTTGGAATTATCGGCATGCCTTAGATAGAGTATTCTCCCAGGTCAGGGCTTGCTCTCACCCTCAATGTACTGTTCCAGGAAGAGGTGCTCGCCGTCAAATACGGCATAGGTGAACTGCCATATCCAGTCGCCCAGAATGATCATCCTCGACTTGTGCCCCAGTGTGAGGTCGAGCTCTATGTGGCGATGCCCATAGATGAAGTAGTCGATGTTGGGGTGCGTGCGCAGATAGTCTTTGGTGAAAAGCACGAGATACTCCTTATCCTCTCCCATGTAGGGTGCCTCCTTGCCGTCTGCGCGCTTCAGCCGGCTGTGCTTGGCCCAGTTGAGCCCTAAGGCCATTCCCCAGCGGGGATGTATGGCGTTGAGCAGTCGCTGGCACGTGTGGTTGTGGAAGAGACGGCGCAGGAACTTGAATCGTGTGTCGGGGTCGCCGAGGCCGTCACCGTGAGCCAGAAAGAATTCCTTGCCATAGATTTCCGTGGCAATGGGCTTGCGGTGAAGTATGACGCCACATTCCTGCTCCAGATAGCCGTAGGTCCAGAGGTCGTGGTTGCCGGTGAAGAAGTGCACCTCGACTCCCATGTCGGTGAGCTCGGAAATCTTGCCCAGGAAGCGGGTGTATCCTTTGGGCACCACATAGCGGTATTCATCCCAAAAGTCGAACATATCGCCCAGCAGATAGACGGCGGCAGCCTTTGTCTTGATGCTGTCGAGAAACCTCACCAGCCTTCTCTCCTGCGTGCGCGCATGGGGAATGGCGAGTGAGCCCAGGTGGGCGTCGCTGAGGAAATAAACGTTCTTCATAGCTATCCTTGTGTTAAGTGTTGTGCCTAATCGAGCCCCAGCTCAGTACGTGCCTCTTCGCTCATCATGCTCTGATCCCAGGCAGGTTCGAATACGAGGTTCACGTTGGCGCTTTTCACCCCTTCTACGCTGTCTACCTTTGTACGCACATCCTCCAGTATGAAGTCGGCTGCAGGGCAGGACGGGGCTGTGAAGGTCATGTCGATGTCAACGGTGTTGTCGTCCTTTACGTCAATCTTGTAAATCATACCCAAGTCCCAGATGTTCACCGGTATCTCGGGGTCGTAAACGGTCTTGAGCACGTCGACAATGTGCTCCTCTATTTTGGTCTTCTCCTCTTGGTTCATAGTTCTCTCTGTTATATCCTTTGCAAACTTACACAAAAACTTCCGATTACAAGCCGGATAAGGCAGAAAATATTCAGGCTACTTCCCTTTTGCTGTAATTTCAGCGTCTTTCGGGAGTGATAGCTCAGAGTCGCCCTTGATTGTGGTAGCTGTAGTAGTTGCCGTCGGTCACGATGACATGGTCGAGAAAATAGATTCTCATGATGTCGCAGGCTTTTCTGATGCGCTCTGTGAGACTGTCGTCTTGCCGACTGGGTCGGGTGCTGTTGCTTGGATGGTTATGGCAGAAGGCCAATATGGTGGCATTGTTGAGCAATGCCTCCTTGATGATCACTCTGACGTCGACTGCTGTCTCTGTGATGCCGCCGTGACTGATGCGTTCGGCCTTGATGAGCTTAAAGTTCTGATTCATCAGCAGTATCCATGCCTCTTCGGTGTCGAGGTCTTGCATCTTTGGGTGCATGTATTCGTAGATGAGCGTGGCTGAGCTGAGCTCAGGCCGTTCTTCCGGACTGGTGGCGGCACGCCGCTTGCCGAGCTCACATGCTGCGAGGATGGTGATGGCCTTGGCCGGTCCGATGCCATTGAACTGCAAAAGCTGCTGTATGGACATCTTCCCAAGTGTGTTCAGATTGTTGTTGCATTGGGCCAAGACCTCTTTCATCAGGTCGACGGCACTTTTCTTGGGCGTGCCCGAGCCGATGAGAATGGCCAGTAGCTCGGCGTTGGTGAGTGCTTGTGGTCCATTGGTCTCAAGCTTTTCCCGGGGGCGGTCTTCAGCTGCCCAGTGGTTGATAGGAAATTTCTCCATAGCTTGATAAGATTAAGGTTGTGTTGTTCGAGTAACGATAGTGGAGTGTGGCACGGGGGAATGGCTATTTATAGAAGTTCTTCTTGTAGGCCGAGAATTCATCCTGCCCTTTGACGCAGCGCCGCCACCATGCTGTGAGGAAGCCGCATCCATAACCGATGAGCTGGGTGAAGGCTGCGCGGATGGCGAGCAGTCCTATCTTCGCGCTGTTGCATTGGATGTTGGCATCGAAGAAGATGATGCCCGCATAGAGCAGAATGGGAAGCAGGCAGAGTAGGCTCACCGCGATGCCCGTAGCCTGCTGCATGCCGGAAGGCAGGAGAAAGAAGAGTGCAATGCCTGCAAGGAAGCCAAGCATCAGCAGAGCCACTCCCACGGTGAACAGCATAGGCAGAAGGTGAACTAACTTAAGACTCTCGGGGTATTTCTTGTAGAGGTTGATGCGCGCGATACCACTGTTGAAGACCTGCCGCCAGAATTTCCGGAAGTCGGTGCGGCGCTTGTGGTAGACCCACGCTCCGGGGAAGAGGCGGCAGCTGCAACCGGCCTTGAAAATACGGATGGAGAAGTCGATGTCCTCGCCAAAGCGCATGTCGGCGAATCCTCCGAGCTGAAGATAGATGCTGCGCCGAATGCCCATGTTGAATGAGCGGGGATAGAACTTGTCGAGTTTCTTCTTCCCGCCCCTGATGCCTCCGGTCGTGAAGAAGGAGGTCATGGAATACGAGATGGCTTTCTGCGTGGGGGTGAAACTGCTGTCTGCACGGTCGGGTCCACCAAAGGCATCGCACGGCTCGCGGCGGAGCTCGTCGTCCACGGCCTGCAGGTAACTGCCGGGCAGCACTACGTCGGAGTCGAGAATGATGACATACTCACCTTGAGCCTTTTCCACACCGTAGTTGCGTGCCTTACCCGGTCCGCCGTTCTCCTTGACCAAATAGGTGAGTTGGAGGTTACCGAGTTCCTTATAACGGTCGCAGACCTTGTCGCTGGGCCTCGCTGAGCCATCTTCAACGACTATCACCTCAAAGTCCTTAATGTGCTGAAGTGTGAGACTTTCGAGCAGCTCGGCTGTCTCCTCAGGGCGGTTGTAAACAGGAATGATGAAGCTATATTTCATGGACGATGGAGATTGCGGGGTTCGTTTCTTGTGCTCTGACGGGCAGATTGTAATTTAAAAAGCAGGTGACTTCAGAGGTGTGGGCCTGACCACACACTACTTGAAGTCACCTTAAAGAGTTGGCAATTAGTTGTTGGCACGGCTGAGGTAGCTGCCATCGCGTGTGTCGATGGTTACCACATCGCCTTCGTTGATGAACAAGGGCACGCGCACCTCTGCACCAGTCTCCAGTGTGGCAGGCTTAAGGGTGTTGGTAGCGGTGTTGCCCTTGATGCCCGGCTCGCTGTGTGTCACCTTGAGATTGGTTTTCACGGGCATTTCGGCTGAGAGGATAGTGCCGTCAGAGGTGTCGGTCACCACGTCCACCACGTCGCCTTCCTTCATAAACTCCACGCCGGTAATCATGTCCTTGGCGATAGGAATCTGCTCAAAAGTCTCCTGGTTCATGAAGATGAAGCCAGTACCGTCCTCATAGAGATACTGGTAGGGGCGATGCTCCACGCGCACGTCGTCAAGCTTGAAGCCAATCTGGAAGGTGCGTTCCAGCACGCGGCCGTCGGCCACGTTCTTCAGCTTCGTATTCATGACTGTGTTACCCTTACCGGGCTTGCGGTGCTGAAAGTCGATGCACTTCCAAATGCCTCCGTCCATACGGATGCATGTTCCGATTTTGATTTCCTGAGAGTTAATCATTGCTGTTATTATCTTTATACTTTATATCTTTATACTATAACCTTAGACTCTGTCGGATGTTTCGATAAAGCACTGCAAAGGTACTTCATTTCCCGAAAAAAACCTAAATATTTGAGCTAAAAATGACTTAAGTCTTTGCTATTTTGGAAATAATGCTTAACTTTGCACGCCTAATAGGGGATAAGTAACAATAATAACACATATAGAAAGATGAAAAGAACATTTCAGCCTCACAACCGCAGGAGAGTGAACAAGCACGGTTTCCGTGAGAGAATGGCAACAAAGAATGGCCGCCGCGTGCTGGCTTCGCGCCGCGCTCATGGCCGCAAAAAGCTTACTGTTTCCGACGAGAATCACGGTAAGTAGTATCTCTTTCGTTGTGGTTTACCGTATTCCGCAACCAAGAGAAAACAGCAGGAGAGGTTTCGACTTCTTCTGCTGTTTTTCTTGTATGCTCGGCATGAGCTTATTCTAATGGGTGCAAGTCCCTAGCGAGCCCTAATAGCGGGAATCGTATAGCCAATAGCAAGGGTGTCCACCGCGAGGTGGAATCTGAAAGAAGCTGGCG
>Ga0256406_1000445_pt1 | contig 75932 bp, 61 predicted proteins | sample RumenRJG_03DNA_FD_185986 | JGI IMG/M metagenome (GOLD analysis project Ga0256406, IMG submission 185986) | Bovine rumen microbial communities from Lethbridge, Alberta, Canada - RJG_03 | ecosystem: Host-associated > Mammals > Digestive system > Stomach > Rumen | place: Canada: Alberta | collected... | reverse complement strand
TTCATTTCAATCTTGATCTGTCCGTCGCCCTTGCACGCCTCGCAACGGCCGCCGGGCACGTTGAACGAGAAGCGACCGGGGCTGTAGCCGCGCGCACGGCTTTCGGGCGTGGAGGCGAAAAGCGCGCGCAGGTCGTCCCAGAGGCCGATGTAGGTTGCGGGGTTGGAGCGCGGGGTGCGGCCGATGGGGCTCTGGTCGATGTCGATGACCTTGTCGACGAGCTCTACGCCCTCGAGCTTCTTGTACGGGCCAACCGGCCGCTTGGAGCGATGGACCGCGTTGGTGAGCGCCGGTGCCAGCGTGTCGGTGACGAGCGAGCTCTTGCCCGAGCCCGAGACGCCTGTGACCACGGTGAGCGTGCCCAGCTCGACCTTGGCGGTTACGTTCTTGAGGTTGTTCGCGCTGGCACCTGTGATCTTGATCGCACCGCGTCCGGGCTTGCGGCGCTCCTCCGGAAGGCGAATCTGGCGTCGCCCGGTGAGGTACGCGCCGGTAAGGGAGTCGGGGCTTGCCTCGATCTGCTGCGGCGTTCCGGCAGCCACCACGTGTCCGCCCAGCTCGCCTGCGCCGGGACCCATGTCGATCACGTAGTCCGCCGCGAGGATGGTGTCCTCGTCGTGCTCGACCACGATCACGGTGTTGCCCATGTCGCGAAGGCTCTTGAGAGTTGCGATGAGGCGATCGTTGTCGCGCTGGTGAAGGCCAATCGACGGCTCGTCCAGGATGTAGAGCACACCCATGAGACCAGCGCCGATTTGGGTGGCAAGGCGGATGCGCTGCGCTTCTCCGCCAGAAAGCGTCGCCGCAGCACGGCTGAGCGTGAGGTAGTCGAGGCCCACGTTCACCATGAAGCGCAGGCGCGCCTTGACCTCCTTCACGATGGGGCCGGCGATTGCCTGCTGGCGCTCGGGGATCTCGAGCGCTTCGAAGAACGCCAGGCAGTCACGGCACGAGAGGTCGCAGACCTCGTTGATGTTTTTGTCGCCCACCGTAACGGCCAGGATTTCGGGCTTCAGGCGCGCACCGTGGCACGTGGGGCAGGGCACCTCGTGGATGAAGCGCTCGAGGTGCGTCTTCATGGTCTCCGAGGTGGTCTCCTGATACTTGTCGAAGAGAATCTTGCGCACGCCGGAGTACGTGGTGAACCAGTGCGTGTTGCGGCCGTCGCGGGTACGGTAGTCCACGCGGATCTTGGTGGTACCCAGACCGTCAAGAAGCGCCTTCTGCACCTTCTTTGGCAGGTCCTTCCAGGGCGTCTGGTCCGAGGCGCCAAGGTGTGCGCAGACGGCGGAGAGAATCTGCGGGTAATAGTTGGAGTGCCCGAAGATTGACCCAAAGACGCCCTCGGCAACGGAAAGCGAAGGGTCATCAATCAGGGCCTCGGCGTCCACGACCTTGCGGAACCCCAGGCCGTCGCAGTCGGGGCAGGCGCCGTAGGGAGCGTTGAACGAGAAGTCGCGCGGCTGCAGGTCGTCAATCGAGTGCCCGTGGATGGGGCAGGCCAGGGCCAGCGAGTACTGCAGCAGCTCGCCGGGCATCGCCTCGGGGTCGTCGCGGTCGGGCAGGAGGTAGACGCCCACCTTGCCGGCGGCCAGCTTGGTTGCCTGCTCGATGGCCTCCACGATACGGTTGAGGGAGTTCTCGCGGATCACGATGCGGTCGACCACCACCTCGACCGTGTGCTTGAGCTTCTTCTCGAGACGAACCTCGCCGTCAAGCTCGCGCACCTCGCCGTCGATGCGCACGCGGCTGAAGCCCTCGCGGCGCAGGTCCTCGAAGAGCTTGGTGTACTCGCCCTTGCGGCCGAGAACCACAGGCGCCAGCACCAGCGCGCGACGTCCCTGCCCCTGGGCAAGGACCTTGTCGGCAACTTGGTCGGTGGTCTGGCGCTCGATCACGCGGCCGCACTCCGGGCAGTGGGGCACGCCCACGCGCGCGAAGAGAAGGCGCAGGTAGTCGTAGATCTCGGTGACGGTGCCCACGGTAGAGCGCGGGTTTCTCGACGTGGTCTTCTGATCGATGGAGACCGCCGGCGAGAGACCGTCGATGGAGTCAAGGTCGGGCTTGTCCATCTGGCCCAGGAACTGGCGGGCGTAGCTCGAGAGGCTCTCGACGTAGCGGCGCTGACCCTCGGCGTAGATGGTGTCGAAGGCCAGGCTCGACTTGCCCGAGCCGGAGAGGCCCGTGATCACCGTGAGCTTGTCGCGCGGGATGCGCACGTCGACGTTTTGCAGGTTGTGCTCGCGGGCGCCGCGTATGACTATGGAGTTGGATGCCATGTGAGGTGGCTCCCCTCGTTGTTGCTTGCGTATTTGGTGGCCGACTCTGCGGGCAAGCAGTAGATGCCGTTTCTCGCAGACGTTTTTTGTCAGCCTTTGAGTTTAGCTAAGCGGTGCCCCAGAGCGCAGCCGAGACCTTCTCGCACACGTTGCGGCAACAATTCGTACGATTGAGGAGGACGGACGAGAAGAGGCCCCGCCCTGCTGAATTAGTGATACCTACGCCGCAAGGAGTCCAGCATCAAACGCTAACCGAGAGAGTGTCGAGCACAGGAACGGCAGACATTACTATCGTTGCAGGAGGTGATGAACCCCAAATACAAGCACCCGGCCAATGGGGCCAGGCGCTACGCAAGACAAACTAGCCGGGAAGCCCCCTCTGTTGCTTGCATCATTTGTCATGACGCAGGCAATCTCTTATGTCAGGAGGCACAGATGAATCAATACAGACGTAGGTATTAATGCTCATAGCCCTCCTATACCACTTTCCTCTGCACAGTTTCGGGAGAGAGCTTCAATTGGGAGAGTACCCACGCAACTTATCGGTTGAATGTTGACACTGTGGGCGGAATGGGATCGACAGTAGCAGTTCTCCAGGCACTGATGGAAGGCACAACCCTGCACACGTTGCCAACTAGGAGGTGAGGCTATGAAATACGCAGGCCTGGGTGCGCCTGAGCCACTGATTATTGCGTGCGTTGCCATAGTGGTTGTGGCTCTCCTGCTTGTCGTACGTTCAATCACCAAGAAGCGATAGGTTAGTACCCAAGAAGGACGTAACTTGCCATTTTCCCCAAAGAAGGTGGCCCGCCCCGTAATAATCAGGGCGGGCCACCTTGATAAGCCGTCGTAACGCCGCGACACTACGGAATCCGCTACGCCTCCTTGGCCTCGGCCTTCTTGTCCTTGGAGTCCGGCATGATCCAGAACTTGAGCAACGGGAAGCTCACGACGACGGCTGCCAGCGTGTTCACAAAGGAGGCCACGGTGCCGGAGAGGCCCGCATCCCAGCCAAAGGTGCCCTGGCAGAAAGCCGTCACATAGCTCGGGAGGATGAGGTTGACCACCACGATGAGCACGGCAAGAAGCGCGTACTTCCAGGCCGCATCCTTGAAGGAGGTGTCGGAGTCGAACACCAGGAACATCTGCACGAAGAAGTTCACAACCTGCGCCAGCACCTCGGCGATGAGGAACGTGACAAAACCGCCCAGGTAGTTGGAACCGGGGGTGGTGTAGTCAAACAGCAGGAACTTGAACGGGCTGTTTAGCTGCATCGCATTGATGAAAATCGCGGTACCCACCCACGTGCACACAAAGCGCGTGATGGTGGAGATGTTCGACAGAACGTTGAACTTGATGAACTGCCAGAGCGTCTTGTGCTCCTCGGTCCAGGTCTTGAAGCTCATCTACTTGCCCCTTCCTTCCCGGCCACCCGGCCGATCAACCTACTTCCACACACGGCCGCACCAACCCACCCGGCAGCGCAGCCACTTCGCGAGAACTACTTGCCCGCAGTGTTAAGCGCACTCGTGGTACGCACATTGCCAACGAGGTTTGCAACAAAGGCAAGAAGAATCGGCACGAGGAACCAGAGGAACCACACCAGGATGAAGCCCTCACCAGTCGCGAGCTTAACGAGCAGTGCCGGCACGATACCTGCAAGGCCCCACCACTTTATCTCGCGCACGATGGCGTCGACCATGCCCACCGAGACCATGCCGTTAGTCATCTTGGCAAGCGCGCGCAGCGGCATGTTCCAGATGAACAGCACGTTGAGGTTGGGCTTGCCCGAGGCGTCCGCGGCGCGCTTCATGGCAGCCAGTACCAGCCACACAATCCAGAAGATGGGCGAACGGCCGTGGTTGAGGTCGCAGAAGCACATGTTGCGGTCGATGCGGACCTTGGGGCTGGGGATGGGGTGCCCGAGAAGTGCCGCAAAGTGAGCGTCGTCCACGTTCTGGACCCTGCCCGTCTCGTAGGGCGAAACGTCCACGTTGGCATAGGGGTTGGCCGCATTGGTGCCCGCGACCTCGACAGTCCCCACAAGCCGAATATCCTCGCTCGACGCACCGACGCGCAGCTCGTAGGCGCCGCCCTCGACCTCCCAGGCGTCTGTGGCCACGTTGAAGTAGCGGAACGCCTTGTCGTCCAGGGCGATGCTCACCCGCTTGCTCTCGTGCGGTGCAAGCTCCACGCGGGCAAAGCCCTTGAGCTCCTGGGCGGCACGGAACACGCTGTGACCAGGCTTGGCTACGTAGAGCTGGCAGACCTCGGCGCCCGCGCAGGTGCCGTCGTTGGTGAGGGTGAAGGTCACGCCTTCGGGCGTGGCCTTGAGGTCGCTGTACGAGAAGCTCGTGTACGAGAGACCATAGCCAAACGGGTACGCGACCTCGACGCCCGCCGTCTGGTAGTAGCGATAGCCAACGTAGATGTCCTCGCGGTACTCGGCGCTCATGCCCTGTGCCGGGAAGCGGTCCGCCGTGGGGGTGTCCTCCAGGCGCTTCGGCCAGGTCTCCGTGAGCTTGCCCGAGGGGTTCACGCGCCCGCACACCAGATCGAGCGCCGCACCGGCGCCGGCCTGGCCGCCAAGCGCAAGATAGAGCACCGCGCGGGCGTCGGCGACCCAGTCGGTCTCAACGCAGGAGCCGGCCGAGAGGAGCACCACCACGTTGGGATTCGCCTGCGCGATGGCGTGCAGGAGCTCAACCTGGTTGTCGTTCAGGCGCATGTTGCGACGGTCCGCGCCCTCGGACTCAGCGATCTCGTCAAGTGCCAGGCACGCGATGACAACGTCGGCGTGCTTCGCCAGGTCCACGGCGGCGTCGCGCTTGCCAGCGTCGTCGCCACCATGACGGAGGAAGCCCTGCTCATACCCAACGAGCGTGAGGCCGCTCTCCCCCACCAGGTCGAGCATGTTGTCCACCTGCGTGGAGTTGACCGCGGAAGATCCGGCACCCTGGTAGCGAGGCTCGCGGGCGAAGTCGCCCACGAGGGCCACCTTCGTTCCCGCCGCAAGCGGGAGCAGCGACTCCTCGTTCTTGAGGAGCACCGCGCCCTCGGCAGCGGCCTGGCGCGCAAGCTCGTGGTGGGCGGCCTTGTCGAACTCGCCCGTGGCGCCCTCGACGGCAGGGCGAGTGGAGAGGACCAGCTCAAGCGCGTCGTCCACGCAGCCGTCCAGCACCTCCTCGGAGAGGCGGCCGGAGTGAACAGCTGCCACGAGCTGCCTCACGGAGTCCATGCCAGGCGCGGGCATCTCGAAGGTCGAGCCCGCCTCCACGCCGGCGACGTGGTCGTTCGAGCCGCCCCAGTCCGTCACCACGGCGCCGTCGAAGCCCCACTCGTCGCGCAGGATGTCGCGAAGGAGGTGGCGGTTCTCGTTGGCGTAAGTGCCGTTGATCAGGTTGTAGGAGCTCATGATCGACTTTGGGTGAGACTCGCGCACCACGATCTCGAAGGCGGTGAGGTAGTTCTCGCGAAGGGCTCGCTCGTCAAGCACCGAGTTGGACGCCTGACGACGTGTCTCCTGGCTGTTTGCGGCAAAGTGCTTGGGGCAGGCGGCAACGCCCTTGGACTGGATGCCTCGCACGTACGACGCGGCCATCTTGCCCGCAATGTAGGGATCCTCGGAGAAGTACTCGAAGTTGCGTCCGCAGAGCGGCGAGCGCTTCATGCAGAGACCAGGCCCCAGAAGGGTACCCACGCCCTGGGCGGCAGCCTCCTCGCCAAGCGCCTCGCCGATCTTCTCGCCAAGCGCCTCGTCCCAGGTGTTGGCCACCGTGACCGCCGTAGGGAAGCAGGTGGCCGGCTCGGAGCCCGCGATTCCCAGGTGGTCTGCCGCACCAAGCTGGTGGCGCAGGCCGTTGGGGCCGTCGGAGAACTCCATCTCAGGAATGCCCAGGCGCTCGGAGCCCCAGGTTCCAAAGGTCGTTGCCCCCTGGAGGAGCGCGCACTTCTCCTCCAGAGTCATCTTCCCGATCAGGTCCGCATGCTTCATCGAATCCGCTCCCTCGCATATATGGCGCCCGGACGCGCCCCTCAACTGCCTCAACTGTAGGTCCCCTCTCGGCGAGCCAGCGGAATGTGGCACATTCGGTCTGTCGCATGCCACGAATGGCCATCACCGCGGCCATCCGCTCACGGACAAAAGAACTCGTCGAGACGGGAGAATGCTCTCCATCCGTAACAGTAGGCGGGAGGATTCGCCCCGCCACCCGAAGGTCGTAATCCGTCAAAACTGGGTCGCGGACTGCAACGGCGCCACGCAGACGCGCGGCGGTCGGCAGAAACGACGCCCCGGCAATCTCGCGTGCGCGCCGTCCTTCGCGTACCATGTTATGGGGAATGGAGGGCTTTCATGTATCGCATACTCATGGTCGAAGACGACGAGTGCGAGGCCGAGACGCTTCGCCACAGCCTCGAGCGTTATGCGCGCGAGAACAGCGTGGAGTTCCAGGTGAGCTGGGAGAAGTCCGCGCTGGGAGCCACCTCGGGGGACACGAAGTTCGACCTCATCTTCATGGACATTGGGCTGCCAGGCATCAACGGCATGGAGGCGGCCACGCTCATCCGTACCTACGACTCGGAGACGCCCATCATCTTTGTGACCAACCTCGCGCAGTATGCGGTGCGCGGCTACGAGGTGGACGCCCTGGACTTCGTGGTTAAGCCCGTCTCGTACTACAACTTCAAGATGCGCATGGACAAGGCGATGCGCATCCTGAAGCGCAACTCGGGCACCAACGTGGTCGTGACCTCCCATGACGGTCTGCGCGTGATTCCCGCCGCAGAGCTGGTTGCCGTCGAGGTCTCGAACCACAGCCTGGTCTACCATCTCGCTGACGGCAGCACCTACGTGGTGCGTGGCAGCCTCTCCAAGACGGAGGAGGAGCTGTCGCAGGCGCCGTTCGTGCGCATCTCGAACAGCTGTCTGCTCAACATGGCATACGTGCGCACCGTGACGGGATCGGAGGTGCGCACCACCACGGGCGAGACGTACTTCTTCAGCAGGTCGCGCCGACGCGCGGCGGTCGACGAGATAGCCAAGTACCTCGGCGGATCGATCTGATGGACGCCTCCCTTGCGGCAAGCGCGCTCGAGACGGTCGCGCAGATCGCGGCGGCCATGCTCGTCTTCGCCTGGCCCCTCCCCCGAAGGCCTCGCTTCTGGGCGCGCCTTGCCGGGCTCGCCACGGCGGCCGCCGTGCTCACGCTGGTGGGCGTCGCCATTGCCGGCGCCACGGGCCTGTCCTCCAACATGGGGCCCAATCGGGTACTCGGGGAGCTCGTTCTCTTCTCGCTCGTGCTCGTGCTTGCGGTGCCGGTGCTTCTCGCCCTCTTTGACACCTCGGTGTGGGTCGCCCTCTTCTTTGCCACGACGGGCTACACCCTGCAGAACCTCGCGTCGGGAGCGGAAGGCCTGCTCGTCTTTTTGCGGGGCGCGCGCCCACTTCCGCTTGGGTTTGCGGAGGGCGCGGCCGTGACCTGCATCGTCTACGTCCTGGGATACCTTGCCTTCGCGCTGCCGGTGAGGCGCCGCCGTCTCACCGACGTCGAGGACCACGCGATGCTCGTCGTGGTGGCGGCGGTGATCCTGGTGGTCATCGCCTTCGACCTGGTGAACAAGTCGCTTCCCGCGCTCGGCGCAAGCAGGAACGACGTGGTGCTCCTGCGCGTGGTCCATGGCATTGTCTGCGTGTTCATGCTCACCGTGGAGTTCGAGCTTCTCTACACGAGAAGCCTGCGGACAAACGTCGCCGCCATGGAGCGCGCCCGTACCGACGACGCCAAGGGCCTTGCGGCCTCGCGGGCAAACGCCCAGGCGATCAACGTGCGCATGCACGACATCCGCCACCAGCTGCGCGACCTCGAGGCCTTGGACTTCGTGGGAGCAGACGCCCTTGCGGACCTGGAGCGCCAGCTGAGCGTCTACGATTCCGCCGTGAAGACCGGAAACGTTGCCCTGGACACCGTGCTCACCGAGAAGGGGCTGGTGTGCGAGCGCGAGGGCATCTCGCTTGGCTGCGTGGCCGACGGGGACGCGCTCTCGTTCATGGCCCCTGCGGACATCTACTCGCTCTTTGGCGACGCCGTCGACAACGCGATCGAGGCGGTGCAGAAGCTCGACGACCCCGACAAGCGCGTGATCGACCTGACGGTGAGAAGCACCGGTGGCATGGTGAGCGCGCACGTCGAGAACTACTTCCGGGGAGACGTGCGGCTCTCAAACGGGCTGCCGCTCGCACAGGGGGGACAGGACGCCCGTGGCTTTGGCGCGCGCCACATGCGCGCCGTCGCCGAGCGCTATGGCGGCTCCATCACCACCAGCACCGAAGGTGACCTCTTCCGCCTGGACGTTCTCATCCCGCTTCCGTCTGGAAAGGGGGTGACGGATAGGTGAACTCGCTCGTCGCAGCCATCATGACAAGGGCGGCGCTCATTCTTGCCGTAACCATCTCCTCTCAGCTCATGCTGGCCGTGGGGATGTTCGCGATGCTCCTTCCCCAGCGCAGCCACGTCGTGACGCGTGCGGTTGTGTCCTGCGCGGCATTGCTTCTCGTCTCGTTTTTGCTTTACAGGAACTCCCTTGTGCTCTCGGTCTTATCGACCCGGACGGCATCGTTTGTGGCGGAGGCGCTGGACTTTGTAGCCATGCTCGCGCTTATCGTCGCGGCGCTGGTCTTCTGCTACAAGGTGTCCATATGGACGGCGCTATTCTGTGCGACAGCGGGCTATATCATCCAGAACCTCGCGAGCTGCGTGACCTACTCGGCGTTCCTTCTCTTCGAGGGCACGGGGACCAACATGTCGAGCCCTCTCTTCATTCCACTCAACCTGCTAGGGGTGGCCCTGGTCTACCCGGTGTGCTCCTGGTTCTTCGTGAGGCCAATCCGAAGGAACGGCCTGGTCGAGATCGAGAACAAGCAGATCCTGCTGGTGCTTGCGATGGTTGTCCTCATCGCCATTGTCTTTGACATGGAGAACAAGCACCTGTTCGAGGCGGGCATTCCCATCCAGCTGGTCATGGTCCTGCGCGCCGTGCACGACGTGATCTGCGTCTTTGCCCTGGTGCTTGAGTTCGAGATGCTCTACTCGCGGCAGCTTGAATCTGACGTGGCAACGCTCGAGCGCATGGACGCAGACCAGGAGAACCACTACAACCTCATGCGCGAGAGCGTGGAGGCGGTGAACGCACGCATGGAGACGCTTCGCCGGCGCGTGCGTGCGGCTGCGCGCGAGGGCGGGGCCGACGCGGCAAAGCTCGAGGAGCTGGCAAGCGAGACGCGCATGTCCGAGCTGAGGCTCAAGACCGGAAATGACGCGCTTGACGCGCTGCTCTTCGTGAAGGGCCTGGTGTGCGAGCGCGAGGGGGTCACGCTCTCGTGCATCGCGGACGGCTCGGCGCTTGCGTTCATGGACCCCGTGGATATCTACTCGCTGGTGGGAAACGCCCTCGACAACTCGCTGGAGGCGGTGCGCAAGGTGGCCGACCCCGAGAAGCGCGCAATTGGCCTGGTGGCGCGTCGCACGGGCGGGATGCTCACGCTCAACGTGACAAACTACTTCGACGGCAACGTGACGATGGTGGACGGCTTGCCCCAGACCACGGCGGCCGACCCGACCGGACATGGGCTGGGCTCCCGCTCCATGCGCGACGTTGCCGAGAAGTACGGCGGCAGTGTGACCTTCAGCAGCGACGGCGACGTCTTCCACGTGAACGTGCTGGTGCCGATCCCGGAGGGGTAGCGGTGCGTTCGAGCGACGGGGCAGTTCCCCCGGCCGCCAAACGGCGCAGCAGCTCCCCCAGCCGCTGCCCCAGGAGCCACTGAGAAGGAAATCGACACATAACGCAGTTCTTAGCAATGAAGACGTCAATTTCCTTCTCAGCACTACATCGGTCAATCAACAACGCCAGCTCAGTTGACCCTCACCCCCCAGAGGGACTCCTCGGGCAACCTCCTGCCGTGGTACTATTTGGCCACAGCGAAAGACACTCATTGAAGGAGTGGCGATGCCGAAAACCGTCCCCATTCGCGACCTCAAGGACACCGCAGCCTTCGCGCGGCTGGTCGAGGATTCTAATGCCCCGGTGACCGTTACGCGCAACGGGTATGACGCGTTTGTCGTCATGCGAAGCAGTGACTACGACACAATGAGAGAGGAGCTGGCAAAGGCAAAGCTCCTGCAAATTGTCTCGGGTGCCGATCGCGACTTCGGCGAGGGAAACTACGTCGACGGCGAGCAGTTCGTGAACGACATCAGGTCACGCTATGGCCTATGAACTCGTTCTTCTACCACGCGCGCAGCATGACTTTGAGGAGATAGTGCGGTACCTGGCTGTTGACCTGGCCAGCCCTCAAGCGGCGGGTCACTTTGTCGACGAGTTCGAGAGAAAGACAGAACTCTTGTGCGAGAACCTCTGCCTTTATGGCCTTAGTAGAATTCCCGAGATTGCCGCGAGAGGCTACCGTCCAATGCCCATCTTGCGCTACGTAGCGCTGTACTCGGTGCGTGAGAACCTCATGGTTGTGGCACACATCTTTCACCAATCGCAAGACCATGCGAGGTATGTCTAGAGCCACGGACTTGAGCTGACGGATTGTCCGCCCGTCGGGCTATCTGCGGAGAAGGAAATCGACGTTTTTCGGTGGTACTAAGAACGGCGTCATATGTCGAATTCCTTCTCAGTACCCCCTGCCGGCCCAGAGACCGGCAGGGTGAGGATTCTACACGTCCTTGTCGATGACGCATCTCCCTTGGACGTAGACCTTACGCACGTTGTCCGGCGTCGAAAGGTAGAGGATACGCGCCAGACGGTCTTCCGGACTGTCAAACACCCCAAAGCCGGTGAGGTCCGAATACGGTCTGGAAACGTCTACCATCTGCATGTCAAAGGCACGACCAGGTAGGAAGGCACCAGTCTGCAGGCCAAGGGCCTCCGCTCCTCCGGTGGTCGCTAGGTAGAAGGCCTCAAGAATTGAAAGCCGCGCTTCGCCATAGCCGCGCTCCGCCTCCGGCCTACGCGCATCAACACCTGTCTCAAGGAGGCGTGAGCACAGCACCGCTTGCCGGATATTCTCGTACATGCTGGGGCTGTAGCCACCAGAGATATCCGTTCCTATGCCCACATGTATTCCCTGCTCCCGAAAACGGCGAATGGGCGCCACGCTGCTGGAGAAATACGAGTTTGCCATGGGACAATGCACCACGGCAACGCCAAGCTCGGCGAACATTTCGCCTTCCTCGGGCGTCAGGAAGGTGCAGTGCGCCATGATGGAACGCGGTCCGAGAAGCCCGTAGTCTCGAAGCGCATACGGGTCTTCCTTGCCGCATCTAGCAAGCACGGTGTCGTGCTCCCATTGGCCTTCGTTGCAATGGGTCTGCACATACGATCCGTATTTCTGTGCCAGTTTACCGAGCCCAAACAGAACCTCGTCGGTACAGCTCGGAATGAAGCGCGGCGTAACTACCGGCCAGACGCCCTGAGGCACGCCCGGGCGCATCCCATCGACCTCACGAACGAGGGTCTCGGTGTCTGCAATCGCCTTGGTGGGAGACGCGTCGCGATAGTAATCGGGGTTCGCCACCGGGTCATCCATTACAGTTTTGCCGACAAGAGCACGCTGACCTGCGTCTGCACAGATTCTTGCAAGCTCAAGCGTCGCCTCAAGATGAGCGCTACCCAAGTAGACGGTGGTCGTCGTCCCTCGGGCAAGGAGCTGCTGAACTAGGTCCGAATACACACGGTGCGCAAACTCGATGTCTGCAAACCGCGACTCAAGTGGAAACGTGCGCTCCTGAAGCCAGCGATACAGGGGTTCGTCAAGCGCCAGCGCGGCCTGCGGCCACTGGCAGGAATGAACGTGCATGTCGACAAAACCGGGTAGTCCACAGCACCCCTCAGGGAGCTCGGTTATGGTGCCAGCTTCGCGATGCGTCTGAATGATCCCCTGCTGAGCGGAGTCATCGGCCGTAACCACGCGCGTGATGACACCGCTTCCGTCGACCTCGATGAGGACGTTCTCAAGGTATTCGAATTCCCCATATGTGGGGGCGTGGAAGAACGAGCCAAGATACGCCCGCGTTTTCTCTTGCGACATGGCGCTCACCTAGCTCTCAACTAAAAGAATAGGATCTTCAATCTGCATGGTAAGGACGTTTATGAATCCGTGATCCGTTATTGCCAGAGTGGGAAGAGCGGCGAGACAGATGAACGATAGGAACATGAACGGAATCTTGATGATGCAGCCCCGCTCTGCCATTGCCTCGTTGAGCTTCTCCTTCTTCTCTGCAAGCTCCTCGCAAGACAGGTCTGAGAGCAGGCCGCATATTGGGTACGCCACCTCGGCAACGACCTCTCCTCCGTCCACGAGGCACTGACCGCCCTGGATGTCGACGAGGTGGTTCACCGCTACGGCCATGTCCTCGAAATTGGTGCCCATCACGATGATGTTGTGATTGTCATGGCCAACCGAGCTTGCCACGGCACCACTCTTCAAGTGGAACCCGCCCATGAAGGCCTTTCCAACGTTACCGTTCTTGCCATAGCGTTCCACCTGGGCAATGTAGAGTACGTCCTGCTCGACGTCGCATGCCACATGACCGTCCACAACAGGCAGCACAACCTCGCGCGGCTGGGTGACGGGAATCCATGGGAGCGTATCCATGACCTTGACCCGTACCTTGTGAGCGCCCGCAGGAGCCTGAATCATGAAGCTCTCAGCCGTAATAGGGCTCTTGAGCGTCAGCGTGTTCAGCAGACAAGGCCTGTGCTCCGCCGGAGGGTAGTGGACGAGAAGCCGGTTGTGGTCGAGCACCTGCTTACCCGACGACCACGTGGACACTACGGCAAAGCTGTCTGCCGTGTCTCCGCTAACGAGGTTGATGTCCGCCCGCTTGCCAGGGGCAAGCCCACCGATCTTATCGTCAAGAGAGAACGCCCTGGCGGCGTTGAGTGTCACCATCTGGATTGCCTTTACAAAGGGAAGCCCGGCCTCAAGCGCAACTTTGATGTGATGGTCGAGGTGTCCGGTGCGGGCAAGATCGCAGCAGTGAAGGTCATCGGTGACGATGGAAAGACGGGAGGTGTCGATATCGCTCCCCACAATCGTCTTCAACTGGTCGGACAGGGTGCGTGCTGCAGAGGATTCCCTGAGCATTGCGTGACAACCGTTGCGAAGGCGCTCGAGAATCTGCGGCCCATCGAGAGCCTCGTGATCGGTGGTAACACCTGCAGCAAGGCAGGCGTTAAAGGAAGGACCAGTCATATCAGGCAGATGCCCCTGGTTGGAAAGCCCCGGGGTCTTGTTGACATAGTCCATCGACTCAAGGAGGTCAGGGAATCCAGCCAACACGTAGTGACCAACTACCTCGGAGATTCCAACGGCATCAGGACGTTGTAGTGCCTCGCGAATAATCTTGGCATCAAAGCGACCACCGCTCGTCTCCAAGGCGGGGCTGAAGGGCACGTGCGAGGGGACGACAAAATACAGGTGAAGGTCGGTTGCCTCGTTTTCCTCGATTACCGCCTCGATACCTTCGAGGCCGCTCACGACGCCAATCTCGTGGAGGTCCGTCATGATGGACGTCGTGCCATGGGAGAGAACCGCCTCGGCAAACGAACGAATCGCCAGGTCAGAGCTCTCTGGGTGAATGTGCCCATCGATAAAGCCGGGCGTAATGTATGCACCCTCGGCATCAACAACCGTGGTGCCCTCCCCGATGGCATAGTCGACATTGCCAATGGCGGCAATGGTCTCGCCGCTCACGGCAACGCCACCAGGGTAGACCTCACCGGAATAGACATTGACGATTTGGCCGTTCGTGATTACCAGATCTGCAGGAACCTTGCCAGCGGCAACTCCCAATAGCTTCTCGTCCATCCAAACTCCCTTCTCCGCAACCGTCACAAACAATGCAATGGCAAAAAACTGCCAAGCAACGCTATTTGGGGGAGCCGGACAAAGGGACTTTGAGACGGCTCCTAGAGAGTCAAAGAGCTGAGCAAACCGAGCAGGTCGTACAAGTGGAGCTGAGAAACACAGAGGATGAAGAAGCAAGGGCTTGCATCAACGAGAACACTATCACTGGACGGGTGGTGTTGCGGAACGTGTCATTGACGACAACCCAGCCGACACGAGATGGCCTCGTCGAGCCATTTGCAACTACCCGCAACACCCTCGGACCGCCGCCCTAGGGACTGCAGAGAAGAAATACGACGTTTTTTCGTTGATCCGTACTTTGTTATGTGTCGAATTCCTTCTCAGCAGTACTCGCTAGGCCGAGTTCGGAGGATGCAGCCGCGCCCAGAGCGGATGCTACCTCCCCAGACGTGTCCGCATGTCCTTCTCGAAGTTGGCGAGAACGCTGATATAGCAATTGATAACTGCATGGGCTGCCTGCTCGGCAGCATCGCCATCATAGATGTGAGAGAGCTCGTTTCGGAACTTAAGCATCTCGAGCCAGGTCTCGTCATCAGCAATGAGCCCGTTATAGGCAGAGATGGCAATCACCTCGCGCGGGCTGCCTTTGGGGAAATCGACGATGCCGAGTTCGCCAATAAGAACGTCCTTCATCAGCTTCCAGCTGATGTCAAAGCAAATCTTGAACTTGGAGAGGAGTCCGCTCAGAACGTAGCCGTCAGAAAAGACCGGCTTGCTGGGTGCCTCTGCCAGCTCTTCGTTGAGTCGATGAAGCCGATCAAGCCTGCGCGAATAGCTCAACGCCATGCTCGGCAACCTCATTTGCGATGGCGCTCTCCTCGGAGCAGCGAGTCATGTCTACCAGGTCCCACTGCCTTAGGGTGTCGAGCGCATCAAGCTCATCCACAAGCTCGAAGTAGCCACGGGCAGTCGAGCCGGCAGCCGGCCATATGGCTAGGTCTATGTCGCTATGGGCTTCCGCGCGCCCGTTCACCTGGGAACCAAACAGCACCGCACGCGAGATACCGTGTCTACGCAGCGCTTCGACCACGCGCGGCAGAAGAGCTCGCACGTCAGAAGGGACGCACGTAGCAAGACGAACACTATTGGCCGAGAAGCCACCGGCTAGCAACGCAACACCCCCCTGGCATGGTAACGTTGCCTCAATAGTAACGGAGCCGGACGGCAACTGCGCCCGGCTCCTTTTCGACAAGGTGCTACTTGAATCTCCGGCACTGCGCGCGGGACGCTCCTTCTACGCCAGCGTGACCAGCAGCGCCATCTTAAAGCGCCTGTCGGCACGGACGGCATGACGGCCGCCGGCGTCAAACTTGAAAGTCTGGCCCGCGCGGACGAGGTTCTCGACACCCTCGTAGGTGATGGTCGCCTCGCCGTCCAGCGCAAAGACGAGGGCGTCGCCAGGCGCGGCATGCTCGGAGAGGCCAGTCCCGGCGTCAAAGCTCATGAGCACGAACTTCATGCTGTCGTTGTGCGCCAGGTCCATGTTCACGATGCGACCGTCCTGGTAAGGGATGAGGTCCTTGAGGGTGAACGCCTCGCCCGCTGTAATCACGTTGTTCATGGTGGTTCCCTTCTCGAGCGACAGCTCAACGTACACGGTGTCCTTCTCGGCACGCACTCCCACGGGGACATCCGTGGGCGTGACGACTGCCTGGCCGGCGTTCACGGTGGCGGGCGTGGCACCCGTCAGCTGGGCCTCCCCGGCAACGACCAGCTCAATCCTGTGGTAGCCGTAGAGCTCGGCGCTTATGTCGGTCCCGGCGCCAAGGCTGAAGTACGAGAGGCCGTTGCCGCCCGCCTCCCACACGGGATGCGACACCGTGCAGCCCGCAACGGGCGGGTTGTCGGCTGCGATATCGAATGCGTGACCTGCGGTCTCTTTCATGAGCGCCCCTCTCGCCTGGTGGTCAAGTAGAGGATGCGCCGAAGTGAAAGGAAGGGCTGTTGTCGTGGCAACAAAGTATGCCGTCTGGCGTCAGTTCTCAGGCGAAGGGGACACAGATGCAACGGGAGACTCCAAGGGGAGAAGTCGCGTCGAGGGCTCTCGTTGCAGCACCTCCAAGTACCCGCGAATCTTTCTCTCCACTCCAAGTTGCCTGGAGTAGTCAATGAGCTTCGAAAGGTCGCATATGTCGCTGCGTACGTACGCGCGCATGGCAGGAATCACAATCTGGAGGTCTACGACTTTATGTCCCCGAGCCACGTCACAGAGCGGCCTCTCTGCGTCATACGCCCGTACGACATTACCGTGGGGAGCAGCCACACTGGAAAGGCCGAGGTCGAGTACCTCGATCGCACACGAGCGGCAAATGATACCCGCAGCCTTTGCTGACGAGGTGTGGTAGCTCCGGGGGAAGGTCATGGTGAGCGAGAAAGGCGCTCGGCCTGAGAGGCCCTGAAGCCACAATGCAGTGTCGTCAGAAAATATCCCTCGTGCAAAGCGGTGCTGTGCCACAACCAGGGGATCTTCCCATGTCTCTGGCAAAGCGTAGAGGCCACGCTCGATTGGGATAATCAGCCCAGCCTCGACAGCTTCCGAGAGTTCCCGTCGTGGTATCTCGGCCCTTGTGACCTCTCTAGAGGTGAGATATCCGCCGTTACTACGTGCCATTTCGAGCAGCTTCATCGTCATCTGCTTCACCGCCCCACCGCGAACATACATGCTTTATATGCCAACTAATTAAGCATGTTTGTAGGGAGGACCTCTCTAATGAGATGAAGCAGTTTCCTACCTAGAGGCTACGTGAGGAACGCAGAACACCCGGATAACGTGGCCGAATACTTGCTCAGCTCCCACCGTGACCATGTCCTTCTCATCATCCTTAATGGATTCCGGCGCATCCACATAGGCTGCATGCCAAGCCCGACAGAGGGCAAGCAGGTCATCTTGTGCGCGTCTCAACTCGATGCTCACACGCCTGCGCACGGGCATACGCCACAAGGTCCAGAGGGTAAGCCTTGGAATACTGGCCCCTGCAGATATTCCCAGCGCGCAATAATTAACCTCTAGATTCTACCCTTTTGGGGAAATTCGTCCTTTTACTAACGAAAAAGGTCAGGACAACATGTATCCTGACCTGCGAGAACACTGGAGCCAGCAATCAGACTCGAACTGATGACCCCCGCTTTACGAGAGCGGTGCTCTACCAACTGAGCTATGCTGGCCTGCGCTTGAGCGCTCAACTACTATACGGGGACGCGCTCCGCTTTGCAAGCGTTACGGCAGATTTCTCCATGGATTCCCTCACCGGATGGACGCACACGAGCACCTTAGCGTTTCGCACGCGGCACTCAGCACCCATCAGGGTTGCCGAGGAGCACCTCCCTGCACAAAAATCGCGGTTGCCGGCCCATTTTTGGCAAATCGCTGAGTACGAAAACACTAACTTTTTGCGGGGCTGCAGGTAAAAAAATGGCACCTGCGGGGTGATACTAATCGAAACTCCGAATTTTGACCGGCAACCGCGATTTTTGTGCACTCCACCTTCGCAAGCGCGATTATTGCCCTCCCAATCGCGCCCAAGCAACTGGCACGGCACTAAAGCGACCAGCTTCCAGCCCCGCGCCGTCCAAGCACACCCCTCACCGCTATGATGGTGAGCCTACGCAGGCAACAGGCAGCGGGAGGGATGACATGAAAGACAACTCAAACGGCCACTTCCCCTCCCCCGCCGAGCTTCTCCCGCACGTGGTGCGCACGCAGTCTGGCCTCGCACTCGTTCACACCTCGCGTGTTCATGGCGTCTGGCAGCGAATCCTCAGCACAGGAGGCGTCTGGCAGTCCGCGACCTTGCTGGGTCCCCACCGCATGGACCCGCCGTTTGCCTACCACAGAGCTTTCTGCCGCGTCTTTGACCTGGTGCCCAACGCACAGCGACTTCTCGCCATAGGCGGCGGTGGCTTTGCGTTTCCAAAATACGTTGCCGAGAAGCACCCTGAAGTCGTGACAGACGTGGTCGAGATAGACCCGGCGATCATCGAGGCCGCGCGACGCTGGTTCTACCTGGACGAGGCCTGCGAGCTGCAGAGACGCGCAGGTGGCCAGCTCAACGTCATCTGCGCGGACGGCCGCCAGGTGCTCGATAACGCCACGTACTCCTCGTACGACGCGATCGTCCTCGACGCCTTTATCCGCGACGCTCCCGTGCGCACCCTTGCGACGGTTGACGCGTTTCGAGCTGCACACCAGGCGCTTTCTCCGCATGGCGTCCTTCTCGCCAACGTTGTTCCAGACGAGAACGACCCAGGAAACGGTTTTCTGAGGAGCGTGGTCGCCGGCCTGTCGGCGACCTTTGCGCATGTGGCGATTACCCTCGTGGTGGACCACCGGAACGTCGGCGAGAACTACATCGTCTTCGCCGCCGATGACGCACTCGACCTGCCGGATGCTGTTCCCTTTGACAATGACTTTCTCGGCGTAGAGCTGCATGACGACGAACTATAGCCTACGGCCTGTTGTGACGCCAGAGGACCGATTCCTGCAGACGCAGCGGAGAAATAAGCCCTTCCGGCGAGAAAATGGCGCCGAAGCACCGGTTACCGACGGGACTCCGTACGAGATGCGCCCTCCGGCGTCGAAATAACGCCGGAGGGAAGGTTGCCGTCGGCGCTACTGCGAGAATGCGCCTTCCGGCGAGAAAAAGGCGCCGGAGGGAGGGCTCCCGACGGGATTCCGTACGAGATGCGCCCTCCGGCGAGGAAATGACGCCGGAGGGAGGGGTTCCGTCAGCGCTGTCGCGGTAATGCGCCTTCCGGCGAGGAAATGGCGCCGAAGCACCGGTTACCGACGGGATCCTGTACCGAACCCGCCTTCCGGCGCCGAATTCTCGCCGGAGGGTGGGTTCTCGCAGCAATCGCGTCCAAAAGGTACCCTCCGGCGCCGAAATGACGCCGGAGGGCGCGAGCAAGAGCAATCGCGAGAAAAGCGCGCTACTCCACAACGAGACAGCCCATGTTGAGTCGGTGCGTCCACTCGCCGATGACGTTGCCCATGCCACAACGGGTGAAAACGCCGCCGAACTTACCGTTGAAGAGGAAGAGCCCCTCCATGTTGCTCATCTCGGGCGCGTCGAGAGGGTCCTCGCCGGGCTTGAGGATGCCGCCGCGCAGGGTGGGCGTGCGGTACTGGGGCGCATACGCCTGCACGACGCCGCCGCTCTTGGCGCATGCGGCAAGAGCCCGATCCCACTCTTCCTGGGTCTTGCAGTCGAGACCGGCCACCACGCCCACAGCGTTGTAGCCGCCCGCAGGCTTCACGATCCAACGGTCCTTCTCGGCGAAGGGGGAAAGATCCGAATCGGCGTCGAGCAGCACCGTCTCGGGAACGTGCGCGGCGACGAACTCGCGCTCCTCGGGCGTGAGAATGCCGTCGACCGCGCTGGAGCGCATAACCGCAAAAACCGTCTTCGTGGCGCAGGGCCAGGTCCTGTAGCCGCCAATCACGCAGGCAAGGCCACGGCGCGCTGCCTCGGCAAGGGCGTCGGCACCGGCGCAAGGCTTCTCGGCGATCTCGGAGGTGACGGCACGGCGGTACACGCAGGATACGGGACCATCCGGCGCCATGAGGAGGTCGGTGCCGGCAACGTGCTCGATCCGCAGGTCGCGGATGTCGCAGAACTGCGCGTAGATACCCTGGTCCGAGAGACGCCAGAGGAAGTCCTCAAGCTCGTCGGTCGACGCACTCTCGGTGTAGTCCACGATGCACAGCGACGGATGGTCCTCGGTGCTTCCAAAGCGGTCGGAGTTTGCCCAGCTCGCGTAGGTGTCGCGAAGGGCATCGATTGCCTCGCCCACCAGGTCGTACGTCTTGATCGATGGGTGCTTCTCGGCGAACTTGCGATAGGTCTGGGTCGCCTGAATGGCGCGAGTGACCTCAACCGTCGTGGTCATGCCCGCAGAACCGTCAGTGTTGAGCTCGCAGAACTGGTAGTCGCCGGTCTCCTCGTTAAAGAAGACGTCAACGCGAGCGATGGGGATCAGCTGCTCGTAGCCGGTGGGAATGAGCGTGAGCTTCTCAAGCTCTGGAGAGAGGCGAAAGAGCGCACGGAACTCGGGGTTGCGCAGGTATTCGGCGGTGATCTTGTCCATGATGCGACCCATGGTCTCTGCCGCGTCACGGAGAAGGTCAATCTGGGCGGCGTCAAAGATCTTAGGCGTCATTGCCCAGGACACGGGCCCACCGTGGTAGAGCGCGTGCGTGGTGAGAAGGTACCGATCACCAGCCTCCCTGCTCTCGACGTCTCCGGCAAGGTCGCGTGCGGTCGAGAGGAACTCGTCCTCAAGCGCACGTCCGTTAAGGCTAGTCATATGTGTCACTTCCTGATCACCAACGTCGCTGAGCGACAATTCGGCGAACGATGCGAATATGTCTGTGAAGAGCTATCCAATAGATAGCTGCCCGATTGTAGACGCTCGGATGCAGCATCATTGATTCTGCACAGAACATGTCTGGTCTTCACGCGTCCGCACGGAGGGGGCAAGACCCGGGAAGACGCCCGAAGCAGGCAGAAGGTCTACGCCCGGCTCAGGAAGTGCATGCCCTTCTCCGGGTACACCGTGAGGCCAAGCTTCTCCTGGAGGGAGATGGACGCCTGGTTGTCTGGCCACACCTCGCCCCAGGGCACAAGGCCGCAGTCGAGCTGCTCGTTGATCTTCGCGGACTCGAGGGCCGTTGCCCAGCCGCGTCGGCGCTGCTCGGGGAACACCTCCAGCATGCCGATGGCGCCCTCGGGGTGCTCGCCGATGAAGGCGCAGAGACGCCCTGCCTCAAAGCCGCCCAGCACAAGGCCGCGCGCGAGAATGTCCTCGAGCTCGCCCGGGGCCAGGTACTCGGGGTGCGAGTAGTGCGCAGCAACAAGCTCGGCATATGCCGGCGTGAGCACGCGAATGTCGAGCGTTGGGTCGACCTCGAGATGCTCCTTCTTCTCGTAGATCACCATGTTGCAGGGCGCGTCATCGGAAAGGCCCAGGTCCCGGCGGATGTCATGCACAGGCGCGGATCCAAGCGCACACACCAGGTCGCGAGAGGCAAAGACGTCGAGCGCCTCACGCAGCGCCTTTCTCGACGTCCCCCACACAAAGGTGCCGTGGCGTGGGACCTCCAGGAGGCACGCGCCTTTCTTGGCGACAAGGACCTCGCCAATGCCTCGGCGGGCGCACTCGAGAATGGGAAACGCTTCCTGCGGGCCATCGAAGAGAAGCTCGATGGCGCGGGCCCGGCGGGTCTCGGCAGGTTCCGCCAGAGCTTCCATGATGTAGGCGAGGCGCTCTGCAATGGTCGCCGAGCCGTCCGCATTGGGGTGCTCATAGCCGTCGGCCATGAGGACGGGGCTTGCCTGAAGAAGACGAGACCCCTCGACCAGGTGCATGCCCGGGTTTGCGGACACCGCGTTGCGGATGAGGTCGGGCACCACGGAAAAGCAGCTGCCCCGGTGCGTGGGGTGCGTCTCGTCCAGATGCCAGAGCGGCGTCAGGGTCCAAATGGAGGCCTCGGGCCACGCCTCGGCGACCTCGAAGAGGCTCGTGCGGATGTCGCGCGAGATGCGCGTTTCCTGGCAGGGCTCGTAGCGGTAGTTCTCGCCCAGCTCGACCACCACGGAAGCGGGCGAGACCTCGTCGGCGAGGCCCACCGTCGAGCCAGGGAGAAACACCTGTCCGCCGATGCCCTGGTTGAGCACGTCCATGCCAAGCTTGGTGGCGAGAAGGGCCGGCCAGTTGCGCGCCGGGTCACCGGCAACAAAGCCCTGGGCGATGGAGTCCCCAATCACAAGGAGTTGGTCGCGAGCCGCAACGGGTTCGATCGCATTGCCATCACCCACAACGCGACGCAGGTCACAGCTCGTAAGGCACGGCAACCATATGCGCACGTGATGGTGGCGGCCCATGCCCGGTAGGCGCTGGAGGTTGCTCTCCGGCGCCTCGTCGGGGTCGTCGAGCGCAAACTCGACCCGCGTGACGCCGTCGCCGTTCTCCTCGGGAAGCGCACAGGGCAGGTGTCTGCCATCGACATCGCAGGAGAAGCCGTCAAGTGGGCCGTCTGGTGCAAAGGCGCACTCCGCGGCCTCTGTGAGAACCTCGCGGGATCCGCGCGGGAATGGCTCAACGCGCGCCTCGAGCACGACCGACGAGGAATCCGTCTCGAACTCGACGGTGACGCCCGACGTGCAGGCGGCCATCGCACGGTAGAGGCCGGGGTGCCATGCTCGGCAGCTGCCGATGGCCTTGAGCTGGCTCTTTGCGAAGCGCCATGGGTGAACCCACCCGTGGCCCAGAGCCTCCGCCCACACGGCACCGTGGAGCAGTCCCTCTGCGGGAACGCTCACGAGCAGGTCGGCCATGTCCTTCTCGTCCATGAGTTCACTGACGCTCATCGCACGTCGCCCCTCTGCGATTCAGCCACGTTGTGTGCGCTGCGATTGGTGTTTGGGCATCCATTGTGGCAGAAAGTCGGGGCGCCGTGGGCCAACGGGAACGCGTCTTCCGGAGAGAAGCAGGCGCGCGAGTGGGGATTGTGTCCGCGCTTGCTGCGGAAACGCGCCCTCCGGCGAGGAATTGACGCCGGGAGCGGGGGTTCCGACGCGATCCTGTATGAGAAGCGCCCTCCGGCGAGGAAATGACGCCGGAGCTGGGGTTGCCGACGGCATTACGTACGAGAAGGGCCCTTCGGTGCCGAAATGACGCCGGGGCGAAGGCTTCGTACGCTATCCCTGCGGGAATACGCCTTCCGGCGCCGCAAGCGCGTCCTACTCCCCCTCCGCTGCTCGGCGAAGGGGCTCGTATGCAGCAATCAGATCTCCAAGCCGCATGCGCGCATTCGCCGGACTCGTCGAGGGAAGCCCCACGCACGGCATGCCGCACGTTGGCTCAACCAGCCGCTGGTAGAGCCTCGTAGCGGTTCCACCCGTGCAGAACACGTGCGAGATGGGCGCTGCCGAGAGAATCCTCCCCACGTCGTTGGGGGCCGGATCGCGAATGGACGCGTCACTCGCACCCGAAATCCTGCAGCTCGCAAGCACGTCCCAAAGCGCGATGCGATGGCGGAGGCACAGGTCACGGCGGCCATCGTTTGTCGTGGGAACGGGCTCGTCCCACAGCGCGGCTATCACGCGCCAAAAGCGATTCTGGGGGTTGCCGTAGTAGAAACGCACCTCGCGCGACTTGGGGCTGGGCATGGTACCGAGCACCAGCACGCGGCTCTTCTCATCAAATATCGGCTCGAGAGGGTGAACAACGAGCTGAGAGGACCGGTCGTCCTCACCGCAATATGCACTACTCGCCATCGCGGATAGGCTCCGAGAACTCCTCGCCGTCGTCCAAGCGAACGACCGTGACCTGGCCAAAGCCAGCACCACCGGCTGCACCGGAGTCGATGTCCCAGCGGTCTGCCACGCCTCCGGTGGCATCGCACGCACCGACGCGCACCATCTGGGCGATGCCGTCGTCGTTTCTCGCAGGTCGGTCAAGCTCGTCGGTCATGGCCGCAAGGTAGGGCGTTGGCGTGTGCCCGGCAACGACGATGGGGCCCTCTCCCCTCTCGTCGAGAAGACCCGTGGGAACCGACCAGAACTCGTCACGAATCCACAACAGGTCTTCGGGGGTCTGCGCGGCGAGAAGGCCGTCGACTGCGTCATTGTTCCAAGTGCCGTCCGCAGGCAGCTGGCCACCGGGGCGAATCCCCGCGTGGACGAGGATGAAGCGACGGCCAGCGACCTCGGTGTGGGCGAGGAGCGGAAGCCCGCGAACCCAATCCACAAGCTCGCGCGTCTCATCATCCTCGAGCCCCCGGAGGCCGGAGAGCGTGGCCATGCCGCCGTTGATCGCCCAGTTTGCCTGAGAAACGACGTCGCTCTCGTGGTCGAGGGCGTCGAGCATGAGGTCCTCGTGGTTGCCCTTGAGCACGCAGACGTTGGGGAGCGTGCGCGTGACGCGCATGACGCCAACGGGATCTGGGCCGCGGTCGATCATGTCGCCCAGGCAGAAGACGGTGTCCTCCGAGCCGGGGGACACGCGCTCGAGTACGCGTTCGAGCGTCGCGCGATGCCCGTGGACATCAGAGAATACGTATGTCGACATGGCGGCACCCCCCGTCGTTGGCCATGGACACAAGCTTAGACCTGCGGCTGGTTTAGCGCAAAGCATACCGTGAGCGTAGCTTTTGCCGCTCTCGGCGAAGCCTCCAGGGGCGAGCGGAGCCTATCTCGACCACGCGAGCGACGCGCGGGGCATCCCCGCTCGCCCGGTCGAGCTCGAGGAGGATCTCACGCATGGTGTCCTCAAGCCGCCCCTTCTTAAGCATGCACTCCCATACCACGAGGACCGTCCATCCATCCTGAACGAGCAGGGCGTTGTCCCGAGCGTCCCGCGCGCGGTTGCGCTCGAATTTCGCCTTCCAGAACTCCACGTTGCTCTTGGGAAGAGGAAGCGCGCAGTGGGGGCAGCGGTGCCAGAAGCAACCGTTCACGAAGATGGCGACGCGCCTGCCGGGAAAGCAGATGTCAGGCTTGCCCGGCGCTTTCTTCCAGTGAAGGCGGTAGCCGGTGTAGCCCGCCGCGCGGAGCCTCGCCCTCACGAGTAGCTCGGGTTTGGTGTTCTCGCTCTTGTTCGCCTGCATCACGTGGCGCGTTGCCTCACTCGTCAAAACGCGGCTTCCCCACCCTACTCGAGTGAGGCGCCTGCAGGAGCGGGCGCGCCTTCGAAGTTGAGGTCGTGCGTGAGCAGGCAGGACGCCTCATCGTCAAACCCAGGAGAAAGCACGGACGAGACGGCCGAGGGAGCACGGTCGAGCGCGCGCTCGTAGAGGTCTTCAAACGAATCCCTGCTCACGGCACCCGTTGCAGGGCTTGTCCATGCGTGGTTCTCGGCATTGTCAAACTCCGAGGATGCAGATGCCCGCACACGGTGCGAGAGCGCGCGGTACGTTGAGTAGGGGGCGCCGGTGATTGCGCACTCAAGCGTGGCGATTGCGTTGCGATGAGGGTCGCGCGTGGCATAGAGCAGGCGCAGCATGGTGCGGTAGCAGCTCACCGAGACCGAGAACGTCGTGGGGTCGATGGGCCTGTCGTACGTCCACAGAGCGGCATAGAAGTAGAGCTTGTCGATGATGGCAAGCGTCTCTCGCGACGCATGAAGCGTGTTCGCAAACGGACGATAGTCCGCTATCGTCTGGCCCGTCTTGCGGAAGAGCACCGCCTCGTCAAGGTCGCGCTCGACCTCCATGTGCACCTTGCCGTCGAACTCCGGGCCCAGCCCGGGAACGCCGGCGTGCGTGAGGTCGCGTGCCCACGCGTTCACAAAGGGGTGCACCGTCGAGTCAAGCAGCCAGTGGCACGTGAAGCCCGCCAGGTACGCCGCGCCAACACCCTTCTCGCGCTTGGGAAGGCGGTCGACGGCCTCGCGCATCGCCGCAAGAAGCCGTGCGGGGCGCCTCTCGTGCATGAGGTTCCCCACCTTTGCCCACTTGGCCATGAGGGGATACATCGTGATGTAGAAGAGCGGGTCGGGACCTTGGCTTCCCAGGAGGAAGGCGTCGCGTTCGTCCAGGGTCGCGAGGGGAAGCTCCGCCTTCACGCGCTCGGCGACATCACGTGCAAAGAAGTCGTGCGTGAGAATGTCTGGCATCATGACCCCTTTCCGGTTCCGGCGGGCAGGCACTGTCTCGCGCGAGAGACATGTCGCGCCCATTCCGCCATTATGCCCCAACCCGCGAGAAGCGACCACGTGCACGCCCGCTGCGGCAAGCGACCGTTGCGTAAGGCGTGGCGCACGGGGCGCACGCTCAGGCACGCTTCTGACGTCCAGCCGTCACGCGCCTGCGGCAACAACGCGTCCGAATGGCGGCAGGTTGGCAACACGGCCGAGAAGCCATTACATAATCCTGACAGACGCCGGAACTTGTGACGGTACTCAAACGATAACGTGTTGAAGTGTCTGCACGCACGGCGAGAAGACCCTACAGAAAGGATTGCCATGTCTTTCAAGATGACGAAGGCCGAGAAGAGCTGGGTCATGTACGACGTGGGCAACTCGGCGCTGGTCCTTCTCGCCACAAGCGTCATTCCCATCTACTTCAAGTCACTGGCAGACGGACCGGCCCTTGTCGCCTGGAGCTACGCGGAGACCGTCGCATCACTGCTCATCGCCCTGCTCATGCCCATCCTGGGTTCCATTGCCGACCAGCAGGGCATGAAGAAGAAGTTCATCGTTGGCTCCGTGGGGACGGGAGCCGTCGCCTGCGTGGCGATGGGCTTCCCTACCGGCGCGATGGCGTTTCTCGTCATCTACGTGATCTCTTCCGTTGCGCTCAACACGTCGTTCGTGTTCTATGACGCGCTGCTCGTCGACGCCACGACGGACGACCGCATGGACGACGTCTCGAGCAACGGGTACGCATGGGGCTACATCGGCAGCTGCGTGCCGTTTCTCGCCTGCCTGGCGTTTGTGCTGGTGAGGCCATTTGGCATGGGCTTGCAGACGGCCATGCAGATCTCCTTTGTGATCACGGCAGCCTGGTGGGTGGCGTTCACGATTCCCATGCTCAAGAACGTCGAGCAGACCCACTACAAGCCGCGCGAGGAGCACGCATTTGCCAACGCCGTACGCGGCATTGGCACCACGGCGAAGCGCATCTGGCGCGACCCCTCCATCAGGAACTACATCATCGCGTACTTCTTCTACATCGATGGCGTGCACACCATCATCAAGCTCTCGACCTCATACGGCGCGGACCTTGGGATCGACGGCACGCAGCTGGTGCTGGCGCTGCTCGTCACGCAGTTCGTGGCGTTTCCCTCGGCCATCGCCTACGGCAGGCTGGGACACAAGTTTGGCACCCGCACGATGATCCTGGTTGGCATTGCCGGCTACACCTTCATCACGCTGTTTGCCGCGTTCTTCCTGCGAACGGCCGTCGAGTTCTGGATTCTGGCCATCATGGTTGGCCTCTTCCAGGGTGGACTGCAGGCGCTCTCGAGGTCCGAGTTTGGCAAGCTCTGCCCCAAGGAGCACGCAAACGAGTACTTTGGGTTCTTTGACATCTTCGGCAAGTATGCCGCCATTCTCGGCACCTTCATCGTGGGAACCATGACGGCCGCCACCGGCAACGGATCGCTGGGCGTGCTTTCGATTGTGGTGCTCTTCATCATCGGCTTCATCGTGATGCTACGCGTGCCCGAGCGCCCAAGTGCGGCAACGGAGGAGTAGGCACTTCTTCACCGGCACTGCGCGCGCCTTCGTACGGTGAACGCCTTCGTACGGTGCACGTGCACACGTTTCTGCAGGTAACGCGTCCGTAGCAAACGCGCCCTTCGGCGTCATTTCGGCGCCGGAGGGCGCGTTTCCGCAGCTGTGGCGTAGGCAATCGGGCTTCCGGCGAGAATCCGGCGCCGGAGGGCGCTTCTCGTACGGGATCCCGTCCAAGACCCACGCTGCGGCGTCATTTCTTCTCCGGAGGGCGCTTCCCGTACGGGATCCGTCGGGAACCAATACTCCGGCGTCTTTTTCTCGCCGAAAGGGAACTTTCGTACGTGACCGCCGCGGTAACCCAAGCTTCGGCGCCATTTCTTCTCCGGAGGGCGCGTCTCGTACGGAATCCCGTCCGAAGTCCCCGTCCCGGCGTCATTTTCTCGCCGGAGAGCGCGTTTCAGCACCCAACCAACACCGGAGGGTTCCGACTTGTGGGGCGAGAAAGCCGCGCGTATTTCTCGTCGCGCTTTTCTCGCCCCGAGTTTCTGTTGAGAGACCCTTTGCATTCCCAACGAGAAACACCGCCTCCCACCAGCGACAACGCGACAGCGTGTCAGATGTCTGCCCGCTGCGTGCAAGTAGCGTGTCCGTACGGTGTCAGAAAGATGCAAGCACCGTGCGCTAGTCTCCCTTCACCAAAGGCAACCGTGAGGAGGCACCCATGGAGATACTCGTTCTGGGATTCGAGACCGCGGCCATTCTGGCAGAGAGAAACGCGCGGAGGGGATTTCGAGACTTCGTTCCAACAATTATCAACGACCTTGACAGCGCAATTGCAAACCGGAAGGAGATTCTCTCGTTCCCTCTCGGCGAACTTGGCTTAGAGGAAGAAAACCTTGATGTGCTCGTGCCGCGCAACGCATCGAGAAACTCGCATTCCTCGCTGAGATATCACAGGACACCCGACAGGCTGCCGGAAAACTCGTTCCTTCGAGGGCGAGGAAACGTGTTCATAGCAAGTCCGGAACTTACGCTGCTCGAGCTTTCGCTTACGCTCGACGAGTATTCCTGGATCAAGCTGGCATATCGCTTCACAGGGACATACTCGAAGGACATGACCGAGATGTACGGCCTGGCAGAGCGCCCTCAGCTCACGAACGTACCCAAGTTGAATGCGTATTTCTCTGCCGCACACGAATGTGGAATGCGAGGAGCGAGAAGGGCTTCTCAACTGCTCAAGCAGGTATGTGACGGTGCCGCTTCTCCGCGCGAGGCCGAGCTTGAGATTGCCCTGTCGCGTCCTCGGCGTCTGGATGGCCTTGGGTGCCCTCACGCGTTGCTCAACAGCAAGGTACCCTTTGATGAGTTTGCCGCGAGCATCACCGGAACTACCTTTGGCAGCATTGACCTGCACTATCTCATGGCGAACTATGGGCTGGAGTACACCGGGAAGGAGCCTCATGAGTGGAGGATTCCGGAGGATGTGGCCCGGCAGAATGCTCTGGAGCACATGGGAGTCGAGATAGCTTTTGTAACTACAAGACAGTTGCGGGACGCGCGTGAGCTTGAGCTTGTTGCGCAGAAGGTGTCGAGAAAGACACGCGGCTACTGGAGACCAGAGGGCCTCTCGTCCATCGAAAGACGCCAGGCGTTTCTCGACATGCTTCTCATAGAGAGGGAGTTTCCCTCTGGTGCGGGGACTCTTGTGGTGTGACAACGGACTGCGGCAATGCGCCCTCCGGCGAGATAATAACACCTGAAGCGGGGTTACAGACGGGATTACATACGAGACGCGCCCTCCGGCGAGAATTTGACGCTTGAAGACGGGTTCCCGACGGATTCAGTACGAGAAGCGCCTTTCGGCGAGAAAATGGCGCCGGAACCCGGGTTCCCGACGGGATCCCGGACGGGAAGCGCCCTCCGGAGAAGAAATGACGCCGCAGCGTGGGTCTTGGACGGGATCCCGTACGAGAAGCGCCCTCCGGCGCCGGATTCTCGCCGGAAGCCCGATTGCCTGCGCCGCAGCTGCGGAAACGAGCCCTCCGGCGCCGAAATGGCGCCGGAACCCGGGTTCCCGACGGGATCCCGTACGAGACGCGCCCTCCGGCGTCGAAATGACGCCGGAGGGCGGATTATAACCGTCAGAACCTCGACGTCGCCCTATGCCAGGAGCGCGGCGAGCTTATCGGCCACCTCGTCTACCTGGTCCTCGGTGATTACCAGCGGCGGCAGGAAGCGCAGGATGGAATCGCCGATGTGGTTGAGGACGAGCCCCGCCTCAAGGCCCTTGTCGACCAGCTCCGTTGCCACCGGCACGTCCAGCTGCGCACCGAGCATAAGGCCGTGCCCGCGCACCTCGGTCACGTGGGGCAGTGCCTCAAGCCGCTGGTGCAGGTGGGCGCCGCAGGCAATGACGTGCTCCCCCACCTTCTGCGAGACAAGCGCCTCGACCGTGGCGCGCCCGGCAGCTGCAGCCAGCGCGTTTCCACCAAAGGTGGAGCCATGGTCGCCCGGCCCCATGAGGTCGGCAACCTCGGCCTTTGCCGCGACGGCACCCATGGGGAAGCCGTCCGCGATGCCCTTCGCCATGCTCACCACATCCGGTTCGATGCCCGCCAGCTGGTACGCAAACGGAGCCCCGCAGCGGAAGAAGCCGGTCTGGACCTCGTCAATCACGAGAAGCACCCCGCGCTTCTTACACTCGGAAGAAACAAACCGCAGGTAGTCATAATCGGCAGGCCACACGCCACCCTCGCCCTGCACGCACTCGAGCATCACGGCGCACACGGCACCGCAACTCGCCGGCGGGTTGTCGAGCGCCTCCACCAGCGCATCCCCATCGTTCAGCGGCACGGAAGCAAACCCGGCGGGCATGGGGAGAAACGCCTTGTGGAACACGTCCTGGCCCGTTGCCGCAAGCGTCGCCAACGTACGGCCATGGAAGCTCTTCTGTGCAGTGAGAATGCCGGTCGCACCACCGAGCTTCTTCTCGCCCCACCGACGTGCAACCTTGATGGCGCCCTCGTTTGCCTCCGCGCCGGAGTTCGCGAAGAACGTCTTCCACGTGGAACCCGTGGAGCCAACGACGTGACCCTCCTCGTCGCACGCAGACGAGAGGAGTTCCGAAAGGTCGCGGGCAAGCTCCCCGCGGTTCTCGACGTAGTAGTAGTTGCCCACCTGCCAGACCTTGTCGATCTGCTCGTGCAGGGCGGCGGCAACCACGGGATTGCGGTGCCCCATGCTCACCGAGCCAATGCCGCCCAGGCAGTCGATGTATGTCTTGCCGGTGGAATCGGTGAGCGTGGCGCCCTCGCCCGAGACAAACTCGACGGAGAGGCGACCGTAGGTGTGCATCACGAAGGTATCGTCTAGGGCCTTGGCGCTCTGGTAACTGGCATCCGCCATGTTGTTCTCCTTGTCCTGAATGAGACTAGGGGACACTCCCTTTGCCTCATGCGCTATTCCTGGGTGAAGAGGGTGCCCACGCCGGCGTCGGTGAAGATCTCGAGCAGCAGCGAGTGGGGGGACTTGCCGTTGAGGATTACGACCTCGGACACGCCGCGGTCCATGGCCTCCACGATCGAGCGGACCTTGGGGACCATACCACCTGCAAGCTCGCCTGACGCGAGGATGCTCTTGGTCTCGGCCTTGGTGAGCGAGCGGATGAGGCTTCCCTTGTCGTTCACGTCGGCAAAGAGACCGTCGACGTCGGTGAGGTAGATGAGCTTGTCGGCGTGGAGCGCCTCGGCCACCGCACTTGCCGCCTCGTCGGCGTTCACGTTGAAGAAGCCGTCCGGACCGCACGCGACGCTCGCAATAACGGGAATGTAGTCGTCGTCGAGAATCGTCTCGATGAGCTCGGGGCTCACCTCGCGAATGTGGCCGACGCGGCCAAGCTCCGGCGAGACGGGCACCGCCTTGAGCGTCTTTCCGTCCGCGCCCGAGATGCCCACCGCGTTGTGGCCATACTCGTTCAGGGCCCAGACCAGCTGCTGGTTGACCTTGCCGATAAGGACCTCCTGCACGGCCTCCATGGTGTCGTCGTCCGTGACGCGCAGCCCGTTCTTGAACTGCACGGGCATGTTGAGGCGGCCGAGCATCGCGCTTATCGCCTTGCCGCCGCCGTGTACGAGCACCACGCGCATACCCATGAGCTTGAGGAGCTCGATGTCCCCGAGCACCTGCACCATGAGCTTGGGGTCCTCCATTGCGGAGCCGCCATACTTCACCACCACGGTCTTTCCGCGCATCTTGTTGATCCACGGGAGCGCCTCGGTGAGAACCTCGGCCTTCCTCTGGGCAAGCTCCAGCTCGCCCTCCTCGCGACCTTGCATGCGTACCTCCTGCCTTGGGTTCCTGTCGGTCGTGGGGCCGCGACGTGCGCGGCCAGGCGTCGTGGGGGCCTAGGTGCGATACTCCCCGTTGATCTTGACGTAGTCGTGCGTGAGGTCGCAAGTCCACACGCGCGAGTGGGCCTCTCCCGCGCCAAGAGAGATGGCAATGTCTATCTCGGGCTGCTCGAAGCGACGGAGCATATCGTCCTCGTCCATGGGAACGGGAAGGCCGGCGCGCAGCACAGGCACGCCCATGAAGTCGATGTCAACGTCCTCCTGCGAGAAGGGCACCCCGCACTTGCCAGCGGCGGCAGCCACGCGACCCCAGTTGGCGTCGTGGCCAAAGATGGCGGTCTTGACCAGCGGGGAGTTAGCAATGGCAAAGGCCACCTTGTCGGCGTCTGCCTGCGTGGCCGCCCCAAGGACGTCCACCGTCACGAGCTTTGTCGACCCTTCGCCGTCCGCGGCGATCTGGCGGGCGAGGTCGGTGCACGCCCCCTTGATCGCTGCGGCAACAGCCGGAAACGCAGGAGACGCCTCGTCGATGGCATCGCCGCCGGCAGCACCGGTGGCAAAGAGGATGCAGGTGTCGTTTGTGGATGTGTCGGAGTCCACCGTCACCTTGTTGAAGGTCTGGCGCACGGCCGAGAGGAGCGCGGCATGCGCGGCCTCGGGCGTGACCGGGGCGTCGGTCGAGAGCACGCAGAGCATGGTCGCCATGTTCGGCTGGATCATGCCGGAGCCCTTCACGAAGCCACCCACATGCACCGTTACGGTGCCGCCATCCGCCTGGGGGACGGGGCCAGCGAAGGCAACCTCCTTGGGATGCGTGTCGGTGGTCATGACCGCGCAGGCGGCATCGTGCGCGGCCGCGGGCGATGCCGCGAGCGCATCCACAATCGCGGGAACACCGGTCACGTAGGGCTCGAAGGGCAGCTGCACGCCGATAACGCCCGTCGATGCAACCAGCACGTCCTTCTCATCGCAGTTCAAGGCCTCGGCGACAAGGGCGCAGGCCTTCTCGGCGCACCGCAGGCCAGGCTCGCCCGTGGCTGCATTGGCGTTGCCCGAGTTGAGAACGACGGCGCGGGCGTGCCCGGAGGCGGCACGCGCACGGCTCACCTGCACCGGCGCTGCGCAGAAGCGGTTCTGCGTGAACGTAGCGGCGCAGACGCAGGTCTTATCGGAGACAACGAGCGCCATGTCCTTGCGCTCGGGGTTCTTACGAAATCCGGCCGAGATGCCTGCGGCACGCATGCCCGCTGCGGCGCAGACTCCCCCCTCACAGGGAGAAAAACCAAACGACTGGGGTGCGTCATCCTGGGTTGGGATGGCAAGAGGCTTGTAGCTTGTCATGAATAGTCCTTCTGGACGGGGACGCGCCGCATGCGCGCCCGGGGCGGACGGTGCGGATGGTCCTTGCGCCAGTCGACGGACTCGGCTATGAGTTTAGATGAGAGGGGCGGTGGCTCCGATGCCCTGGGTCTCCGGAAGGCCAAGCACCAGGTTTGCGCATTGCATGGCCTGGGCGGCAGCCCCCTTGCCGAGGTTGTCGATCGCGCAGGACGCGATGATGACCCTACGTCGTCGGTCATCAAGGGCAACGCCAACCTGGGCGCGGGCAGTCGCCGCAACAGAGGAGGTCTGTGGCATGTGGCCAGCGGGAAGCGTGGAGACAAGCGCCTCGTTGGCATAGCGACGCTCGTAGGCGTCCTGGATGTCGTTTGCGGTCACGCCATCGGCCGCCGTCATGTACACCGTGGCGAGAAGCCCGCGGGTGAGCGGTGCCAGGTGCGGCGTGAAGACCACGTTCATCTCGCGTCCCGCAACCTGGGTGAGGGTCTGCTCGATCTCTGGCGTGTGGCGGTGGTGGGCCACGCCGTATGCCTCGACGGACTCGTTAGCGTGGCAGAAGTGCGTGCGCGCGTTGGGCGTACGGCCCGCACCGGAGACGCCGGAGATGGCGTCGGAAATCACGAGGTCACCCGTTGTCAGTCCAGCCTCGAGCGCCGGGATGGCGGCAAGCGCCGTCGCCGTAGGATAGCAGCCCGGCACGGCCACAAGGATTGCCTCGCCCTTCGCGTGGCGCTCCCCCAGCGCGAGAAGACCTGCACGGTTGAGCTCGGGAAGACCGTAGACCGTCTGGTCGAGAAGCTCGGGGCTCGTGTGCGGGGTGCCATACCACTGCTCGTAGACGGATGCGTCATGCAGGCGGTAGTCCGCCGAGAGGTCGATGACGGTGACACCCAGCGAGAGGAGCTGCGGCGTGATGGCAAGCGAGGCGGTGTGCGGAACGGCGAGGAAGGCAACGTCGGCGTTCTGGGCAATCGCCTCGGGCTCGGGAAGCGAGAGGACCAGGTCCGTTGCGCCCTCGAAGGCGGGGTAGACGTCGGCGAGCCTGGTGCCAGCAGCCTTGCGGTCCGTGGCCATCGCAAGCTCCATGGCGGGGTGCCCCAGGACAATGCGGCAGACCTCGACCCCAGCGAACCCGGTTGCCCCCACGACGCAGGCCCTTATGCGCTCCATTCCCTCAATCACCCCAGAACAATGCATAAACAAAATCTCGTATGCAGGATTGCTTTTGTTATTGGGTGCAGAATAGCACAGGGACGCCGAACCACGCCGCCCGGGGCAATCTGTTCTTCTCCCGGACACAATTTGAAAACTACCCAGTCGCGCTATCGACGCCCGCGAAGGCCACGACCGATTGACTTGAGCACCTCTCGGCGTGCGCTTCCCACAGGTGCGATGGGGTCGACAATCTGCCGAAGCGGGTTATCCTCGCCCACCGCACGCGGAGGTGTCCCCAAAGAATGGAAGCGCCCGTTTTCGAGATAGTTTCTCATGTCTGTCTCGACTTGGTGGACGCCTGCCTGCTGCAGGCCCGCGAGAATCGCCTCATAGAAAGGCGTCTCGCGAGCATAGCCCCAGAAGTGATCCGAGAGGTCTATCCACCCGTAGGTCCATGGCTTTGCGGCGCCGGCGAAGTGAACGATCTTGGGATCGCGACGCGATGCAAGGTAAGCATCATAGACAGCGGCGGGCGCGTTGGGGTAGAGCCCTGTTGCCCTATGGAAGATGTCGTTCGTGACATTCCACGAGGCGTCGAGGTACGTGACCCGTCCCTCGCACTCGGAGTTGAGGATGTCCTGGTCGTTGTAGATAAAGTCAGAGCGCTGTGAGACCCCAAGCCACTCGGGCACGGTATGAAGCTCGCGCATGGCACGCGTGTTGAGTACCAGGACGCCAGCCTGGAAGTAATCATAGGGATTCTTCATCTTGAGCACGCCGCGCGTGTAGCGCAGACGGTCACCGTCAGCGAGGTTGAGGTTTGCGAGGTAGTCCACATCACGCGTTGCGGCCACCAAGTTGTCGCCCATCAAAGTGTCGAAGAGCTGCGCAACGTCCCCCTCGACCACGAGATCCGAGTCAAGGTAGAGGACCTTGTCATACGAGGAGAGAACATCCTGCACTAGGAAGCGGTAGTAGGTCTCGACCGAGATGTGCTCGTTGTTGGTGTCGAGGTCATAGCCAGAGACCATTCGCCAGACATTATAGAAAGTAATGCGGACATTCTGATGTCGCTCGAGGTAGTCGCGCATAGCAACCTGGTGCTCCCAAGAGATGTCACGCGTAAGTATCACGACGTCGTAATACCGCTCAGGGCTGGCATTTCTTAGCATAGATTCGATGGCGACCGTAAGCACGGGAACATAGGCGTCGTCAGACGCAAAGACCACGGGAACTACCTTGGACGCTATTGCGGTCTCGCGTTCGAGAAAGACCGGAGTAAACGACTGGGCCGGCTCGGGATGCTCGAAATGGACGCACTGGAGCTGCTTGGTCTTCCACGCTGCACCCTCGCCCGTGCGCATGGCGTGCATGAACCACACGTTGAAGAGACGCTCCGCCAGGTGACCCGGTGTACGCACCGCCTCGCGGCTGTAGGTGGACATGTCCGTCTCGCGTACGAACTCGTCCAACACGGGGAACAGGAACTCGCAGTAGGACGAGAAGATCTCGCGACGCATGATGTACATGTTGCAGAAGCAGGAGCGCTCGCCAGCAAGGAAGGCGTCAAAGTCCTGAGCGTACTCGGGGAAGAGCCGGTGCACGATTGCCGCACAACGATTGAGGTCCTCAATGTGGAGCGCTGGTGCCGCAGCATAGTGTTCACGCGGAGTGGCGAAGTCCCCAGGGAAATCCGCAAGTCGCTTGAAGCCAGTGGTGATTACGTCGTAGCCCTCAATGCAGGAGCGAATAGTCGCATCGTCCAAGCCATAGCGCTTGATCGCATCGTCGTCGATGAAATCATCCATCACCTCGCCATAGGGGTTCTCCTCATAGACATTCGAGGTGAAGTTGAAGTAGCGGCGATAGTGGCAGAAGCCCACATAGGGAGAGGTGGTGTTCTTCCACGCCCAGTACTGCGTCGTGAGCTCGCAGTACATGGGGTTCTTGTCCGAGATGTTCTCGCCCTCGTCGTCGTGGAGCGCCCAGTCAAAGCGGTTGGACTTGTTGCCCGGACCAACCTGGATGGGCTGAAGAATCTCGCCCTTGGGCACAACGACGTCCTTGTGCGTAGTTACGAGAATTCGAATGTCCTGGGAACCAAAGCTGGCCACATGTTCGACATGGGCAATCTGGGAAAGGTGCGTCTCCGCTCGAGCCCGCATGTTTCGCTCACGCGAGTAGTCCACGCGGTCCGCTGATGTGGGGTCGATGGCTTCCTCTGTGCGCTCAGCCAAAGAGCGCAGCAGGTAAAGCCGGTCGTCCGTTGGAGGGAGCTCTCGGGTAGCCACAAAGTGATATGCACGGTCACGCACAAAGCGCCAAAGCTCGCGCGCCGCAGCGGCAGGGCCAAAAGTGTCGGCAAGGTGGGATGCCGCCTGGTCCCACCCGGATGCAGGCACTCGTTCGACAAGATCGTTTGCGAGAAGCTCGAGCATCTTGTGCCGCATGCCAACGAGGGAGGAAGCCAGCTCGGGGCGTGCCTCAGGTGCGGCGTAATCCGCTGTCGCATCGATGCACGCTCCGAACTGATCGCAAAAGTCACCAAAGCGAGCAGCGGTGATGTCACTTGCGCCGGTAACGCCCACGCCGTAGTGGTAGATGTAGCCCCTACACTGCTCAAGACCAACGGACCGCTTCGCCATGTCCGAGACCACGAAGACTTCGTAGCCGTCCTCGGCGCGCTCGAGTCGCTCGCTGGTCATGGCGGCGAAGGCGCGCTTCAGGAGGTCCGTCCTGTAAAGGCGCTGCGTAGCACGCCAGTCAACAAGCTGGCCGTGAGACTCGTCGAAGATGTCCAGCAAGACGTCCGCCCCCTCGGCCACGCCGCTGGGACGGTTGACAAATGCCGCGAACGAACTAGCGGCATCGTCTGTGACGCCGTTCTCGCCTACCACAGTGATGCCAACATGGAAGACGTCTGCATCGTTTGCCCCGGCTGCTTGGTCAAGCTCCGAGAGGAACTCCGGCGCCAGCTCGTCATCGCCGTCGAGGAAAAACGACCACTCTCCCGTTGCCGCCTCGACGCCCGTCTTACGCGCCAGGTGAAGGCCGCGGTTCTCGTTGTGATGAATCACGCGGAAACGAGGGTCTGCCTGGGCGTAGGAATCTGCGATGGCCCCGGAGGCGTCCGTCGAGCAATCGTCCACGACGATTGCCTCCCAGTCCTCAAACGTCTGGGCCTTCAGGCTGTCAAGGCAGCGCTCGAGATAGGCGGCCACGTTGTAGGCCGGGACGATCACGGAGATTCTGGGCATTGTCCCTCCAAAGGACTGCATGTCTGCAGGATAGTTCTTGAGCCATGATACCCGACTAGTCCACGCTCTTCAGGCTCTCCACCATGTCAACGGCGTCCAGCCGGCGGCGCATCGCAAGCATCACGAGCAGCGCGAACGCCATCGTGAGCGCAAAGGCGAAGCCGTAGCTCGCGGCATGGATGGTACGCCCAAACATCACATAGTCGACCTCGGCGGTGGTGACCACGAAGTTCTCGAGCCAGGTCCCCAGGAGCAGGCCAACGGCATCGCCAAGAACCGCGGTGATGGCAATCTCGCGGAAGATGTAGGCGTGCACCTCTCGGCGCGTGAAGCCGAGCACGCGCAGGCTCGCAATCTCGCGTACCCGCTCGGCCACGTTGATGTTGGTGAGGTTGTAGAGCACGATGAAGGCAAGCGCCGCAGCCGAAACCACTAGCACAACCACGACCGCATCCACCACCGAGAGCATTGACCGGTAGAGTTCGATCGTCTCGGACGAGAAGGCCACGGTCGAGACGGCACCCTCGTCGTGGAGCGCCTCGGAGAGGGCGGCGCGCCCCTCCGCGCCAAGCGTGGTTGCCACCAGAACAGTCGAGAAGGGCGGATCGGCCGCATCGACGCTCCTCCAAGCCTCGCGTCCCACGTAAACGCTGTTCCCCACGTAGTTCTCGCAGACGCCGGTCACCGTGAGGGCGTGCCCCTCGCCCGTGGCGTTGCCCACCTCATCGACGTCGCGAAGCACCACCTTGTCACCGGCGCCGATCCCCAGACGTGTCGCAAGCTTCTCGGTAATCACGACGGAGCCGTCGTCGAAGGGGATCGCCTCGTGCGTGATGCGGTTCCGCAGCGTCACTGCGCCTTCGAAGGTCGACGCGTCCTGAGGCACGACCACGCTCACGCGCAGCGTGTCCGTGGTGCCGCTGCTGGCGCCGGCGTGCATGGTGACCTCCTGCACGCGGTCCTCGCGCATCACCTGGCCGGTCGAGGCAAGGATCCCCTCCACTGCTAACATGTCCCCATCGGTCACGCCGTCCTTGAGGCCAACGGTGGTGTCGTAGTGGACGATGGGCCCGTACTGGCAGTCGATGATGTCCCAAATGGCATCGTGGAGGCCAAACCCCACCAGGAGCAGTGCCGTGCAGCCCGCCACGCCGGCAACCGTCATGGCAAGGCGCCGCTTGTAGCGGAACAGGTTTCGGCAGGTGACCTTCCACGAGAACGAGAGGCGGTCCCAGATGGGTCGCATGCGCTCGAGAAGGATTCGCTTCCCCGGCTTGGGCGCCAGTGGGAGCATGAGCTGGGCAGGCGTCTCGCGCAGGCTCGAGACCACGGCGCCCCACGTGGCAACGAGCGTCACGCCCACACCCACGCCGCCGGCGAGAAGCGCCACGGAGGGGTCCACGGGAAGTGGACACGCCATTGCGGGCACGGCATAGATCACGCCATAGGAGGCCATGATGATAAAGGGAAGCGCCTGCGAGAGAACGGCGATACCCAGGACCGCCCCGCCCACGCTGGCGATGGCGGCGTAGACAAGGTAGCGCGATGCAATGCGACCCTTGGAGTAGCCCAGTGCCTTGAGCGTGCCGATAAGGACACGGTCGTCCTCGACCATGCGAGTCATGGTGGTAAGCGCAACAAGCGCGGCAACAAGGAAGAAGAACACCGGGAAGACGTTTGCGATGCCGTCCATGCGGCGCGTGTCCTGCATGTAGGTCTCCACGCCCTCGTCCTGCGTGCGGTCGAGCAGGTAGACATCGGGCTTCTCCAGGGCGTCCACCTGCGCCTGGGCGTCATCAATCTCTGCCTGTGCATCGTCGAGCTGGGATCGGGCGTTCGCCTCCTGCTCCTGGTAGCTTGCAAGGCCCTCCTCGTAGCTTGCCTTGGAACTTGTCAGCTCGTCCTCGGCCTCTGCGAGCTTGGCCGCGTTCTGGTCGAGCACGGCCTGGGCGTCAGCAAGTTGCGCCTCGGCACTCGCCCGTTCCTGGGCGAGCTGGGCCCTGGAAGCGTCGAGCTGGGCCTGTCCGTCCGCAAGCTGCTCCTGCGCCGTCTGGAGCTGCTCCACGCCGGCCAGCGCCTGGTTCACCTGGTCGAGCGACGCCCGCGTCGCAGCAAGCCGCGAGCGCAGGGCCTCGAGCGTTGTCGGGTCTGCAGCGTAACCCAGAGCCTCCAGCGCGGAAATCTGCTGTTCAAGGGCATCGATACCCGCGCTGGCCTGCTCCCTCTGGGCTGAAAGCGTGGAGGCGGCCTCGTCGAGCGATGAGGCGCCGGCCTGCGCGAGCAGGGCAGACGTGCTCGCCTCGAACTCCTGACGCTGCTGGTCGAGCGTCGCCTGGTTGGCGTCAATCTGGTCCTGAGCCTCCTGCAGCTGCGAGGTTGCCTCGGCACGCTTCTGCGCGAGCTGGGCTCTGCCGTCCTCCAGCTGCGCCTTGCCGGAAGCAAGCTCCTTCTCGCCGTCCTCTATCTGCAGCGCGGCGTCATCCAGCTGCGACTTGGCATCCGCGAGCTGCGACTCCGCGTCCTCGCGCTTCTGGTCAAGCTGGGCCTGCGCATCGTCCACCTTCGCCTGTGCCTCTTTTCGCAGGTCATCGAGGCGCGCCTGTGCCAGCTCGCCAAGACGCGAGGAGAGCGCCTCCTTTGGAGCCGAGACGGCATCCTCGTAGGAGGGGCTCCCGCTCAAGGCCGCGTCCGCCCCGTCGACGCTCAGGTAAAGCGTGGTCCAGGGATAGTCGTCCGAGAAGGCAGAGGGCAGCACGTAGGCTACTTGCTTCACGGAGCCGTCGCCCAACGTCGTGGTGCCAAACGTGCCCGTGTAGGGGTAGCTCGGCGAACTCATGAGCCCGACCACAGTGAAGGTGCGCACCGAGAGCGTGCCGTCGAGGTCGTCGGTCCCATAGAGGACTTCCACCGTGTCCCCCACCTCAAGGCCTGGCGTAGCCGCGTCGCCATCGAGCAGGCACTCGTCTGCAGCCTGCGGCCAGCGCCCCGCCGTCAGGCGCACGCGGTTGAGGTAGGACACGTCCGGGGATTCGATCTCGTCGTCAGAGACGACCATCGCCTCCTGGGCCGCATTCACATCGAGCGACGTGACGCGCACGGCCATCTGCTCGTTGCCTATGCGCGCCATCACGTCGGCAGAGCTTGCCGGCATGACCGACGTGACGCCCTTGGTTGACGAGACACGCTCGACGTCCTTCTCGGAGAAGCCCTTTGTGGAAACCAGTCGCAGGTCATAGAGGCTGCACCCATCAAACCAGCGGTCCGCGGCAAGGCGCATGTCCCGCCCGGACATCTGAAGGCCGGCCAAGAAGCCGCAGCCCAGTGCCACGATGCCCGTGATGGCGAGAAAACGCCCCAACGAACCGCGAATGCTCCTCCACACGCTCTTTGTGAACGAAGAGGCGGCCACCCCTACCACTCGACCTCTGCTGCGTCGAGCGGATGCGCGTTTGTCTCGACGCTCTCGGCACGTCCCTCTCGCACGCGAATCACGCGGTTTGCAATCTGGGTGAAGGCAGAGTTGTGGGTCACTATGGCCACGGTACGGCCGCGCTCGCGACAGGTGCGCTGGAGAAGACCCAGGATCTGCTTGCCCGTCACGTAGTCGAGCGCGCCGGTGGGCTCATCGCAGAGCAGAAGCTTGGGGTTCTTGGCGAGCGCGCGGGCGATGGCAACGCGCTGCTGCTCGCCGCCAGAGAGCTGCGCCGGGAACATGTCCTTGCGAGAGGAAAGGCCAACCTCGTCAAGCACCTCGGCGGCCGGGAGTGGGTCCTCGCAGATCTGGCTTGCAAGCTCGACGTTCTCCAACGCCGTGAGGTTCTGCACCAGGTTGTAGAACTGGAACACGAAGCCTATGTCGTGGCGTCTGTAGAGCGTGAGGTCGTGCTCGGAGAGTCCCGAGACCTCGCGGCCGGCGAGCCGGATGGACCCGGAGGTGCAGGAGTCCATGCCTCCGAGCATGTTGAGCACCGTGGTCTTGCCTGCGCCCGACGGGCCCACAATCACGCAGAGTTCGCCCTCCACGATGTCGAACGACATCCCCGCCACGGCGTGAACCTCGACGCTACCCATGCGGTAGGTCTTGCAGACGTCCCTGAACTCAACGAATGCCATGTCACACGCCCAATCAACGACGGCCTCGGGGTTATCGGTCTACTTCATTATGACCGGGACCGCAATGAATGGCAGGTGACGCCGGGTGAGGCCACGGTCTTGGCCCGTGGGCGGCCCCCTCCTCCTGCTGGCGCTCTCGCTCGGCGAGCATGGCACGATACCCCTTGAGCGGGTCGAACGGCGAGAAAATCTTCGCGCGCTCCGAGAGGGGCATGGGCTGGCGGGTCGATGAAGTTACATGTCCGCTGGTAGCGTTACTCGCCACTTCGGTGGCCCCCAATCTGGAGGTTGCGCTCGCGCGTGGTGGCTTCCGGAAGAAGGTCAACGCCCTTGAGCAGCGAGTTCTTGCCGAACTTGCGTTTCACGGCGCTTATGGCCTCCTGCCTGCGCCGCTCGCGGGCGTCTGCCTCGGGCGTGGAGAAGAGGCTGTCTTGAACGCCAGGCGCGTCCTCGGGAAGTACGCCCGTAGCCGTGAGCCCCAGGCGGTGCACCGGACGCGAGCGATCGACCTCGGCGTCGAAGATGCGCGTTGTCGCTGCGAGGATCTGCTCGCGCGAGTTCGTTGGCACGAGAAGGTGCTCGGTACCGCCAGCAGAAGCAACGGCACGATACCACGCACGTGGGTCGGAGCGGTCACGGATGCCCGCGCGCTCCTCGGCCGAGAGGTCATATCCCACGTACAGATTCACACCGCTGGCAACGATCCGCTGGTCAACCAGATCGAGTGCGAGGGAGTCTGCCATCTCGCGAGCAATGATGCGCGCACCGGCGAAGTCGCGGTTGCAACCGAGCACCTGCGCCGTCGAGACGGAGTGCGAGCCGGAGCGGTAGGCCTTGATGTCTGCCATGGTGACGGGCTCCACGCCCCAGGCATGGTCGATGAGAATCTCGGCGTCCACGCCAAACTCCCGGTAGAGTGGCTCCGCCGGATACGTGGCAACCTGTCCCATGGTGTGGATGCCCATGGCTACAAGGCGCTCGGCAATGCCCCTGCCCACACGCCAGAAGTCCGTGATGGGGCGGTGGTTCCAGAGCGTGGCGCGATAGGTCTCCTCATTGAGCTCGCCAAAGAAGTCCCTGCTGTGCTTGGCGGTGATGTCGAGCGCAATTTTGGCAAGGTAGAGGTTGGTGCCCAGCCCGCAGGTGGCGGGGATGCCTGTGGTCTTGACCACGTCCTCGCGGATGCGCTCGCCAAGCTCTCGCGCCGTGCAGCCGTAGAGGTCGAGATAGCCCGTGATGTCCATGAAGGCCTCGTCTATCGAGTAGACGTGGATGTCCTCCGGAGAAATCCAACGCAGGTAGACGGAGTAAACGTCACACGAGCGCTCCATGTAGAGGGCCATTCTCGGCGGCACCATGAGGTAGTCGATGGTCTGAGGAATCTCGAAGACGCGGCAGCGGTTGCGCACGCCGAGCGCCTTCATGGCCGGCGACACGGCAAGGCAGATGGTCTTCTCCGTGCGAGAAGGATCTGCCACGACGAGCCGCGTGGAAAGCGGGTCGAGACCACGCTCCACGCACTCGACGCTGGCATAGAAGCTCTTGAGGTCTATGCAGAGGTACTGCCGCTCTTGTGTGCGCGGCGCGGGGACGTCTGCCACGCTATCCCTCGAGCACGATGCGGGGCTTGAGGTCCTCGACGGCGGCGTCTCCCAGGAACCAGCGAACGATCTCGAGGCCAAAGGGAATGGCCGTCGCCATGCCCTTGCTGGTGATCACGTTGCCATCGACCACGGCCGGCTCCTCCGAGAGGATGGCACCGTTCTCGACAAGAACGTGCTGGAAGTTGGGGTTGGATGTGGCGGGGCGGTTCGTGAGGATACCCAGCTCGGCTAGGATGGAGGGTGCGGCGCAGATGGCTGCGACACCCTTGCCAGCCTGGTCGAAGGCCTTGACCGCCTTCGTGAGCGGCTCGCACGCCTTGAGGTTGGGCGTCCCCGGAATGCCTCCGGGGAGCACGAGCATGTCGTAGTCGTCGAAGGAGAAGCCCTCGTCCGCAATCGAGCGGTCGCAGGTGATGGTAACCTGGTGCGAGGAGGTCACGGCATGCTCCGGAGTTATGGACACGGTGTCCACGGGTATGCCGGCACGGAACAGAAGGTCCGCGACCGTGAGGCCCTCAATCTCCTCGAGTCCGTTGGCCACGAACACCGCGACGCGCTTGTCGGTCGACTGCCTGAACATGTGCGCTCCTCTCATAAGACAAAGGGAGTTTCCCTTCGTCTCATCATAAGAAGGGCGGCACGCATGCGCGGCCGCCCTCAAAATCCAACAAAAAATGACCGAGGGGAATGCCCCCGCGTCACGCACGCTAGTCCTGATCGTCGATGCCCTTGTTGATGGCGTCAGCAATGACCTGGGCGTCATCGGAGCCACGCACGAGGCTCTTGAAGTCGTCCTTCATAAGGAGGACGGCAGTCTTGGACAGCAGCTTGATGTGCGTGGTGCCAGCCTCGCCAGCGGGGACCAGCAGCGAGATGGCAATGTCGACGGGCTTCTCGTCGAAGGAGGGCCAATCGAGGGCATGATCGTTCTTGAAGACGATGACGGCGGCCTTCTTGATGGAGGCGTCCTTCGCGTGCGGCACGGCGAAGCCGTCGGTCATGCCGGTCTCGCCCATGTCCTCACGGGCGATGAAGGCCTTGTAGACAGCGTCGGCATCATCGGTGACGCCAAGCTCGACAGCCTTCTGGGAGATGAAGCGCAGCACCTCGTCGCGGCTCTCGGCGTGCTGGTTAACGAAGACGTCGTTGGAAGATACGAAATCGCTCACTGGGTGCTCCTTTGGACGTAGGAAAACATGGGCCATCACGCGGACGCGATAACCTCTCTACATAATAGTAGCAGGGAAGCCCAACACGCCCAAGAATCGAATCTGAACGGGGAATCGTCAGGGCTTGGGCAGGCCCATCCCAATCGCCAGGAGCGAGAAGACCCTGGCCGCAGCGAGACGATAGTTCCTCTCGGCATGCGCAAGTGCTTCCGCCACGTCACCGCAGTCGATGACCGTGGGCACGAGCGCATCCACCCCCAAGTCCATGAGGTCCAAGGCTCCGGGGTCCATGCCGCCCACTACTGCTACGCAGGGCACGCCCGCCCTCTTGCAGCGAGCTGCCACGCCCGAGACCACCTTGCCGTGAGCCGACTGCGCGTCTGCGTGGCCCTCGCCGGTGACGCAGAGATTGGCGCCGAGAAGTGCCTGGCCAAGCCCTACGACATCGAGGACCCAGTCGATGCCCGGAACTGACTCCGCCCCAAGGAAGAGGCGGGTCGCCGCGCCGAGGCCACCAGCAGCACCGTCACCCGGCTTGTCTGCGGCGCGCCCCAGAGTCCGCTCGAGGACTCGGGCGTAGGAGGCCATGCCCCGCTCGAGCTCCTCGACCTGCTCGGGAGTTGCCCCCTTCTGCGGAGAGAACACACGAGTTGCTCCGCGCGGGCCAAGGAGCGGGTTGTCAACGTCGCAGAGCAACCGGAAGCTTGCCCGCGAGACGAGGGGGTCAAGCCCTGAGATGTCAATGCTGGCCACGCGGCCGAGGTCTGCGCCGGTACCTTGGAGTTCTCCGCCTGCGCCGTCGAGGAACCGCACGCCCAGCGCGCGCATGGCTCCCATGCCGCCGTCGTTTGTTGCGCTGCCGCCAATGGCGAGCGTTACCTCGGCGGCACCGTTGCGCAGCGCGTGGAGCACGAGCTGCCCCGTGCCGTACGTGCTCGTGAGCATGGGGTTTCTCTCCGCGTGCGTGAGAAGCGGCAGTCCCGAGGCAGCGGCCATCTCGATGATGGCACGGTTCCCGGGGAGCATGCCGTAGATTGCCTCGACCGGTCTGCCAAGGGGGTCCTCGACAGTCGCGTCGATGCGAGATCCTCCGAGAGAGGCAACTACGGCATCGACGGTCCCCTCTCCTCCGTCTGCCACGGCAAGCCTGGTGCAGGACACGCCGGAAAACACGCGCGTGGCCTCCTCCTCGAGAATGGCAGCCGCGCGAGCAGAGCTGATGGTGCCCTTAAGCGAATCGGATGCAAAGACAAATCTCATGTGCGCTCCCCCTCTGTTACCTCTCTCGTCGCTACACGCCAGGCACTTGACACTGTCAAAGAGAGAGTCCTTCCGCAATAGCACGCCGGACCCTCACTATCATCTTCCCCATATTGGTTATAAGAAGCGGGCCGCCCAAGGAACAGAGGCGGCCCGCGTCACATACCGTTTGTCTACCTTGCGTTTTTGAGAATGTTCACGATATCCTCGACGTGTAGCTTCATGAAGTTGCCAGCATGATCGCCACCACGCGCCTCGACGGCACCCTCGGCCATCTCCTGAATTTGCTCGTCCGTGGGATTAACCCCCAGCTCATGCAGATTTGTGGGCATCCCGATGGAATGGCACCACTGATCCCAAGCCTCAATACCGCGCAGGCCAGTCGCCATGGGATCGTGGAAGTCGTTCTGAACGCCCCACACGTTGACGGCAAACTGGGCAAAGCGCTCGGGATCAACATGGATAACGTACTTAGCCCAGCTAGACCAAATTGCCGTGAGTCCGGCACCATGGGCAACGTCAAACATTGCGCCAATCTCGTGCTCGATAGCATGGCAAGCAAAGTCGCCCACCCTGCCAAGCCCCGTAAGTCCATCATGAGACTTGGCGCCTGCCAGCAGCAGATTTGCACGTGCTGTATAGCTCGTGGGATGGGCAAGGGCCTCGGGAACCATGGTCTTGACGGTGCGGAGAAGACCCTCTGCAATCTCGTCGGTGAGCTCTACGTCACGCTCGGTCGTGAAGTATCGCTCCATGGTGTGCATCATGATGTCAGCTCCAGGCGCAGCCGTCTGGTAGGCAGGCAGCGAATAGGTAAGCTCAGGGTTCATGATGGCAAAGAGAGGACGCGCGCACTCATGGTTGTAGGAGCGCTTGAGAGTCTTGGGACCCATCGTGTCAATATCGATGACTGCCGAGTTCGACGTCTCAGAACCGGTACCCGCCAAGGTCGAGATGGCGCCAATCTTTGCAATCTTGTCCGTCGAGACCTTGCCAAGGAATAGGTCTTCCAGGTCAAAGTCATTCGCAAGGCCATAGGCGATTGCCTTGGAGGAGTCAATGGCAGACCCACCTCCAATGGCAAGGATAAAATCGACGTCCTCTTGCTTGCAGAGTTCGACACCCTTCTTGACCAAGGAAAGACGCGGGTTGGGCACAACGCCGTCAAGGTCTACGTATGTAATCCCCGCGTCCTCAAGCCCCTTGTGCACACGGTCGAGAAGGCCGGTGGTGCGAACGTAGTCCCCACCCCAATGGATGAGTGCCTTATGTCCGCCAAACTCCTTGATGAGCCTACCGGCTTCATTCTCAGTTCCCTTGCCAAACAGAATCTTTGTGGGGACGAGATACTCAAAGTTGACCATTATCGGTTCCCCTTTCGTGCTTCAGCGTTTGCATCTAGTCCTTCGTGAAGTACATCGAGATGCCCTGTCCGCCTCCGATGCACATCGAGACCATCGCATCACGCTTTTCGGTGCGAGCGAGCTCATAGGCACACTTAATGACGAGGATGGCACCAGTAGCTCCAATGGGGTGCCCCAGAGAAATCCCGCCACCGTAGATGTTGAGCTTCTCGGAGTCAAGGCCAAGGTCGCGGCTCACGGCAACCGACTGAGAAGCGAATGCCTCGTTAAGCTCAAACATATCAATTGCTTGCGCATCAATTCCGAGCTGGTTACAAAGCTGGGCCGTGGAGAAGTAGGGGCTGTAGCCCATGAGGGTAGCATCATAGCCCGCAACGGCCCAGCCACGGATGGTCAGCATGGGAGCACATCCCAGCTCCTCCGCCTTCGAGCGCTTCATCATAACCACGGCGGCAGCCGCGTCGTTCAAGCTCGAGGAGTTACCTGCGGTTACAGTACCCGTGCCATCTGTCACAAAGCAGGGCTTGAGCTTGGAAAGACTTTCGACCGTCACGCCCTCACGCGGGCCCTCGTCGGTGTCGAAAACCGTCACGGCGCCATGGCGACCCTTGATCTCAACGGGAACGATTTCGGTCTTGAAAACACCGGAAGCAACTGCATCACACGCGCGCTGCTGCGAGCGAGCGGCGAAAGCATCCTGCTCCTCACGGCTTACGCCAAACTTCTTAGCAACGTTCTCGGCAGTAATTCCATTGTGGTTTCCGTCAAGCGGCCAAACGAGGGCGTCGATGACGCCATCCTCGAACTGCTTGTGGCCCATGCGCGCACCCCATCGCGCCGACGGCACATAGTATGGAAGTGTGGAGAGGGACTCCGCGCCGCCTGCCACAACCACGTCGCGGAAGCCCGTCTGAATCTCCTGAAGACCGTCAGCAATTGCCTGAACAGACGAACCGCACTGGCGGTTCACGGAATACGCGGTGCACTCGTTGGGCATCCCTGCCTTGAGGGAAATCGCGCGAGCAAGAAAACCATTGGGACCCCAACCACCAACGTTGCCAATGATAACCTCGCCCACCTTGCTCGGGTCAACACCGGAGCGCCTGACCGCCTCTTTGACCGCAATGGCCCCCAGGTCAATGGTGGGGACGGTCTTAAGACTTCCACCAAACTTGCCGATAGCCGTACGTGCGCCCGCAACAATCACGACGTCATCGGGGTTCTTTTCAAACTGCCTGTTGCTCATTGGTCTTTCCCTTCGTAGTGTCTGTCTTGAACATGGAGGAGCTACGCCAGCGACTGAACTTCTCTACTCGTAGTCATAGAAGCCATGACCGGTCTTCCGACCAAGCTTGCCGGCGTCCAGAAGCTCCTTGAAAACGGGAGCAGGACGGTACAAATCATCGTGGTCATAGCCTTCGTAGAGATTCATGAGTGAGGCGTACACCACGTCGATGCCCGAGAAATCCATGAGCTCGCAGGGACCCATCGGGTGGTTGCATGCCAGCTTCATTGCAGTGTCAACGTCCTTGGGAGAAACGCCCTCGGAGACGAGCCAGGCACCCATGTTCTCGTACGGGTTGATGATTCGGTTGACAATGAACCCAGGTGTGTTGGGAGCGTCCACGGTCGTCTTGCCGATGGCCTCAGCAAACTCCTTGGCCTTCTCGTACGTCTCCACAGAGGTCTTCTCGCCACGAACCAGTTCGACGAGCTTCATAACGGGTGCGGGATAGAAGAAGTGCATCCCCATAACCGATGCTGGGCGCTTGGTCGCCGAGGCAATTTGGTCGATGTCGATGCCGGATGTGTTGGTCAGAAGAACTGCATCCGCATCGGCAACCTCGTCTACCTTCTCGAAGGTCGACCGCTTGAAGTCGAGTCGCTCGGGAACGGCCTCGATTACATACTTGGCGCCGACAAGCTCACCGTAGTCTGTCGAGTACGTAAGGTTACCAAGGATGGTGTCACATTCCCCTTGGGTAATCTTGCCCTTTGTAACCTTCTTCTGTACAAGCTTGTTGACAAGCGCCTTTGCCTTATCGAGCGGCTCCTGGGCAATGTCGATGTTCACGACCTGGAAGTCAGCAGTCGCGCACGCCTGGGCAATACCAGCACCCATGAGCCCGGACCCAATAACAGCAACCTTTATAGTATCCATCTCTGAATCCTTTCCGTGAGTATCCAAAGCTTGATAGCGATAGTCCAACGGCCTACTTTTTGCCGAAACTCTCCAGGAGCCCACAGGGCCCGTCCTGAACGAAGAGGCTTGGACTCATAGTCTTGAGATCGTCTGCGACGATGGGATCGAAATCCATCATGTCTAGAACCTGCGTCTTGAGGTCGATGCCAGGGGCAATCTCGACGAGCTTGACCCCCTCTTGCACCAGTTCAAAAACAGCGCGCTCGGTTACGACGACCACTCGCTGGCCGCTCTTGCGAGCTCGTGGGCCATTGAAGGAGATCTGCCGCACGTGGCTGACCATCTTCCTCACGGCACCCTCTTTGAGGATGTGCAGTTCGTTGCCATCAAAGGAATACTCGGCACCCTTGGCCGTGAACGTTCCAAGGTAGACAACGCACTTCGCATTCTGGGTGATGTCGACAAAGCCCCCTGCGCCGGTGCACCTCTCGCCCATCTTGGTTGAGTTGGCGTTTCCCTCTCCGTCAAGCTCTCCCAGCCCCATGTACGTGACGTCAACACCAGCCCCGTCGTAGTAATCGAACTGCTCGGGATGGCTCACCATGGCATAGAGATTCTGGCCTATGCCAAAATCGATGCCGCCGAGTTGCACACCGCCATAGATGCCGCTCTCGACAGTAATCATGACCTTGTCGGAAAGGCCCTCCTCAGCACAGACCCGTCCCACCATGTCGTTGGGGATGCCTGTGCCGAGGTTGACGACGCAGCCGGGGTACAGCTCCTGGCACCCTCGCCGTGCAATGAACTTACGCACGTTGAACGGAGCGGGATCAATCGCGGCCATCGGTCGCCTGAGCTTTCCCACATACGAGGGGTCGAAGTAGATTGAGGAAGTCATGCGATGGTCTTCCTCGGGATTGGGGCAAACCACCACCTTGTCAATAAACACGCCAGGAACCGTCACGTCCTTGGGGTTGAGCGTGCCGGTTTGGGCAACGTCGCGTACTTGGGCTATGACCTGCCCGCCATAGCGCTTGGTTGCGAGAACCGCGTTGAAGACCTCCAGCTTCATGGCTTCGTCCGTGGTGGTCATGTTGCCCATCTCGTCGCAGGTGGTACCGCGGATAAGAAGGGTGTCGATGGGTACCTCGTTGTACATCATGTATTCTTCGCCATGGTAGGTGACGATTTCAACGATGTCTGGCTCGCCTTGGGTTCGCTCGTTCATCTTGCCGCCCTCGATACGCGGATCGATGAAGGTGCCCAGACCAACCTTGCTCATCTTTCCTGGCAGTCCGCATGCCATGGCTCGGTAAAGCTGGGCAATCTGCCCCTGTGGGAGGCAGTACGCAACTACCTTGTTGCTCGCAATCATGTCCATCCACTTGGGCTGGAGACCCCAGTGCGAGCCGATGATGCGCGTCACGAGTCCCTCGTGCGCCAAGTGCTGAATACCACGGGCCCTATCAGACTGGCCGCACGAGTGCAGAAGGGTGAGGTCGCGCGGATGTCCAGTCTCGATAAACCGCTTCTCAATCGCCTTAAGGTTGGACTCAGAGGCGGAGACGAGCGTCATCCCAATTGTGCAAATGGTTGTCCCATCTTCGATTGATGCTGCCACCTCCTCAGGAGCGACAAAACTTGCCCGAAGGTCCCTGTTAGCCATGAATCAAGCCTTTCTCGGTGTCTTCTCCAAAAGCGACTGGCGAACTAGCTCAAGCGCAGCGCGCCTATCAGGCTTTTCGCCTCTCGTCTGAGGTATTTCGTCCGCAAACGCAACGTGGACAGGAATCTTGAAGTGAGCAAGCCTCCCCTTGAGCGCCATCTTGACCTCGTCCTCTGTGACGTGCGACCCCGTCTGTCTTACGCACAGGGCAACGGGAACTTCTCCGTAGAGGTCATCGGGCATCCCGCAAGCACAGGCCCCATTGATTCCCGGAACCTCGCAGAGTACCTCCTCGAGGGCAGAGCACCACACCTTCTCGCCACCGCGGTTGATCATGTCCTTCTTGCGGTCGACTATCCAAATCATGCCCTCACTGTTTGCGTAACCCATGTCTCCCGTAAGGAGCCATCCGCCGGGGAGCAGGTCGCTTGACTCATGGTGAAAGTAGCCCTCGGTAACGCACGCACCGCGCAGGGCAAGCTCGCCCACCTCTCCAACGGGAACCTCATAGTGATCTTCATCGAGAAGAACGGCGTCAACTCCGGGAATCGGCTTTCCCGTAGCACCAGCATAGATTGAGGTTGCAGAGTCCCAAGGAAAGAGGAGCGCTGGCGAGCTTGTCTCGGTCATGCCATAGACTACCTGGAACGTAGCCGTAGGCATCCACTCGTGGAAGGCACGCATCTTTGACACCGGCTCATAGCTCGATCCGGAGAGCATGGCGCGCACACTTGGGAGGGAGGGGAAGTCCGACCTCAGAGGTTGAAGCTCGGCAAAGCTCGTCGGGGATCCGTGGAGGTAGGTTATCCCCTCGTCACGGATGCACTCGAGCACCCTCCTAGCATCGAACCTGCGATGGAGGAACACGGTTCCCCCAACGTAGATGAACTGTGCCAAGAGAGCAATCAGACCCGTAACGTGATAGATGGGGATGGGGACAAGGCAGGAATCTGCCGGAGTCGTTCCCATGAGCCTCTGGTAAATCATGGTAGCAAATACGAGGTTGTAGTTCCTAAGAACCACCCCCTTCGCTGCTGAGGTTGTTCCGCTCGTAAACATCATGATTGCTGGATCCGATGGACTTCCAGAGCCGTTGGCCGCAGGATGGGAATAGCCGCAGACCCCATCGAAACCATAGCCATGCTCAACATCACGGGACCAGATACACTTTTCTGGGTCAACGGGGAGACTCGCCGCCCAACCCTCGAACTCCTCGCCAGCAATCATGGCGCTTGGTTTGGCGATGTCCAGGAGCGAAGCCGCCTCGCGCACACGATACTTGGTGGGTATCGGCACACAAACAGCACCGAGCTTCGATATGGCATATAAGGCAACCACAAACTCGAGGTCTGCGTGCATGAGAAGAGCGATGAGCGAACTGTGCCCAAGGCCCTTCTCGGAAGCAAGGTAAGCAGCAAGATCATCCGTCAGGGAGAGGAGACGCTCGTAAGTCGTTGGACGTCCCCAGTCATCAACAACTGCTGTAGCTTGGGGATTAGAGGAAGCTGATTGCACGAGCTGATGGTAAAGACTAGGTGCCATGTCATCGAAGGCGTACATCGTTCTGCCTGATACGGAATGTGTCGACATTCCTCGCTGAAGCGTCATGCTCCAGCAATCCTTCCCGGATATCATCGTTGACCACCTCCAAGATGCATTGGTGTTCCTGCAATCCACTTCCAAAGACCTGCGAGCATAGACGGGCTAGTCCGTTGCCTCAAGCGTCTCAGTACCGAATTGGTAGCGGTTGGACGATCCAAACAACCTCATGTAGTGCCTGAGCCAATCGGAAGCCTTGCTCTCAACGGCACGAGAGAGAAGCATGTAGTCGGGCCTCTCCTCGGTGGCAAGCTCTTCGCGCAAGCCGCGAACGTATGCGGCAGAATAGTCAGTCCAAAGGTTTACCTTGTTTATGCCGCCATCGACGGCCTTCTTGAAGTTCTCGTCTCCCGAGCCAGATCCACCATGCAAAACCAACGGATAGTTTCCAACCGCATGCTTGAGCTCCTTCAGGCGCTCAAAGTCTAGTTTGGGAACAAAGTCTTTAGGGTAGTTGCCATGTGCGGTCCCAATGGCAACGGCCAGGGCATCGCACCCGGTCCTCTCGATGAATTCGACGGCCATGTCCACATTTGTGTACATGTCCGCACTGCGGCCGTCACCAGCCGCAGCCTGTCCGACGTGCCCAAGCTCCGCCTCGACACTCACTCCATGGGCGTGGGCGAGAGAGACTATCTGAGACACGCGGCGAACGTTCTCCTCAAACGGAAGGCTTGAGGAGTCAACCATGACTGACGTATAGCCAGCCTTAATGCACCGGCAAATGTCCTCGAACTCGATTCCATGGTCAAGTTGAAGGGCAACGGGCACGTCGAGGGGTTCTGCAGCAGCGCGCACCATTGCAGCAGCAACCTCTGGGGCAATGTGCATGTTCATCTGCCTCGGCGAAATGTCGATAAGGACGGCAGAGTGCTCCTCCTGCGCTGCCATGAGAGCGGCCCTTACGGTATTGAAGTCCGGGCAGTTGGGAGCTGGAACAGCATAGTTGTTAGTGCTCGCATGCTTGAGCATTTCGCTAACTGAGACGTACATGGAATAATCCTTCCGATGTTTGAGCCAGCCTGTCTCTCCGGCTGTACATCAGCGAATGTGGGAATGCCCTGAAAGAATGGAGGCGCCCGCAGGCGCCTCCATAACATCGCTCTTGGTTAACCCAACAGCTTGTCGAGGACACCGTTCCGTCCCATCTCCTGCTCTTCTGCAACAGGCTTGCGAAGGAGGAAATACAGGACACCAGTAACCATTGCGCCGATGAACCAGAACAGAACGAACTGAAGCGGGTTACTCATAAGGGCAATTACGAACACACCACCGTGAGGGGAGGGGGACTCGAGGCCGGCCATGCCCGCCAGGCCACCGGAAATCGCACCGCCAATCATGCAGGGAACGAGGCAGCGCCAGGTGTCCTGCACCAGGAACGGAATGACATACTCCTGGATGTAGCAGCACGCGAGGACAATGCCGGAGATGGTGGTATCGCGCTCCTGCTGGGTAAACTTCTTCTTGCCCGTGAAGCGATCGATAATCTGCGCGATGCAAATGCCAAGCGGGTTCTGCATGCCGCCACACATCTTGCAGGCGGTAGGACCATAAATGCCGTCAGCATTGAGACCGTTGGTCACGAGGGCAACTGCCTTAGAGATGGGGCCGCCCTGGTCAATCGACATGCCAGCGCCAATAGCAGCGCCAAAGACAAAGCCGCCAACACCCTGCAGGTTGGTGAGAGCAGAGGTGATAATCCCCATAAGCCAGCTAATGGGCACACCAATCACATACCACATAAGCAGAGACGTCGCCGCAGTCGCCACAACGGGAATGATCAGAATTGGGAAAATCGACTGAAGCGAATCGGGCACGTTCTTAGAGAGCCCTTTCAGCCATATGACAAGATACCCAGCGATGATGCCGCCGAGAACTGCACCAAGGAAGCCGGCCTTAATGGTGTTGGAAATGACGCCGACGGCAAAACCTGGAGCAAGACCGGGCTTATCAGCCATCGCATATGCAATGTAGGCGCCGATGATGGGAACGCAAACGTTAAAGATGGCGCTACCGATGGCATACACGACCATTGCCGGCGTGTACTCGGTGTAGGCAAGGCCCGCCATCTCATTACCAACGTTATATCCCCCCATTGCCTTCGCGATGCCCCAGAGCACACCGCCGCCAACGATAAAGGGAATCATATAAGAGATGCCAGTCAACACTGCGTCCCACACAAACGCACCTTGAGACTGCTTCTTGGCACCCTTGCGCTGAATCTCGGCCATCTAGCCAATCGCCTCCAATAGCTCCGCCACGACTTCCGCGGCCTTGTCCTTTGTCATGACTTCCTTGGTCTTGCAGCTAAGCGTGGGAACCGGATCAAAGCGCTCCTTGCCCTTGATCTTGACGTCTGCGGCGACGATTGCACCGTCCGCACGAGCAATGTCCTCGTCAGTAATGACATGCTCGGCACCAGTTGCCCCTTGGGTCTCAATCTTTGCCTCACAGCCAGCCTCCTCCAGAGCCGCGCGAAGAGAGTCTGCTGCCATGAAGGTATGCGCAATGCCAATCTGACAAGCGGTGACGCCCACGATGTACTTCTTCTTTGCCATCTGTCTTTCCTCCTCTCCCGTAACACTCGTGCTTGAACATCCCTTATGCGCTTGCGTTTGTGCCGACCATTAATGGACGGCCTCGCATGGCTGAATCATATTTCCTTCACAGTATTTGAGGGCTGAAATCCCCTATTTGGTATTGCTTACATGTTTTAACCATTATTTGTTCTTATTTTTGTTCTGATTTTTAAATTCTAACGTGATTATTGTAGGGTTTGTTCATATTTTCTTCATATTTATGGCTATCTAACGTCTTCTTGATGGGCAACGCACTTAGAATGCAGACACATGGAGTTCAGAATCCTCGGAAGGAGATAGTAGTGAGGGTCGAGAAACAAGTTTCTGACACGAGCTTCGCGGTGAACAACGATGTCGTCATCCATCTGCTGCTGATATTCATGGGTGTATGTATTCTGGTCGCAGCATTCCTCGCGGCAACGCAAGATTTGCCCTTCGCGCCTAACCCGATTCTCATGAGGTACACCACGGGCTATCTGGGCATACCGTTTGCAATTCTCTTCATCGCATACAACGTCCACAGAATAGTGAATCGACACAATGCCATCCTCATTGATGAAAACGGCGTGACCGACCACACGACATCGTTCTCTGCGGGATTCATCGCTTGGGATGACATCAAGGAGGTCTACCTTCTCCGCCTTCACGACGATGACTACATGTGCGTGGTCCCTGCCGATTTCGACACCTGGTATGCAACGCTCAACAAACGTCAGCAGCGCCTCGCCAAGGCGAACATGGACGCGGGCTTTGCGCCCATTCGAATCCAGTTCAAGAAGGTAACCGAGAAGGTCAAGTCAAAAGAGGGCGTTGCCTTTTGCAAGAAGATTCAGCCTAAAAAGGTCTCACGTGTCAGAAAGCCAAAATACTAATGCAGGAAGCTTTTCTTAAGGTTCTATCGTTTGCCATCGTTATCTGCATAGGCATCGTCTTCTCCAAACTTGGTTCTCTCGGTGACGGTACGGGGCGGCTCATTTCCAAGGTCGTGTTCAACCTCACTCTGCCCTGCGCCATCGTAAGTGCCTTTGGATCTGCCGAGTTTCACGCAGAGCTACTTGGGCTAGTGGCTCTTGGTCTAGCAGTAACCGTCCTCCAGTTCTTCCTGTCCCTTTTTATCTATCGGTCCTTGGACAAGAAGGAGCTCACATATCAGCTCTCAAACGTCACTGGTTACAACATTGGGTGCTTCGCGCTCGCGTTTATCCAAGAGTTCTTTCCTCCGTCGGCAGTTATTGCAGCATGCCTCTTTGATGCGGGAAACGCACTCATGGGAACTGGGGGGACCCTTGCGCTGATAAAGTCCTTGGTTCTTGGTGAAGAACACCAGGACAAGTGCAAAGTCTTCGCAAAGACACTATTCTCTTCTGCTGCCTTTGACGCTTATGTGATACTCATCATCCTGGGAATACTTGGTATCAAGATTCCAGGCGAAATCATTCAGCTCATCTCACCCATGGCAAATGCGAACGCCTTTCTCTCTATGTTTATGATTGGCCTCATGTTCAAGCCATGCGCTGATTCCGCCGGACGGCGAGAGCTCAATAGACTCCTCACCTGGCGCTATGCATGTGCCGTGCTACTATCATTTTCAGTCTTTCCGCTCCTGCCCATAGGCGATGAGGTTCGCGCTGTCCTTACGATTTTGGCGTGGGCACCCATGCCTTCCACCGGGCCGGTGTATACGCTTTGGTGCGGCGGGAACGAGGGATTGGCAAGCATGGCGAACGCAATCAGCGTTCTAGTTGGTATCGTAGCGGTCACGATTATCATTACTTCGACGGGGGCCCTCGGTTGAACATTCTCTGCTTTGGTGAACCCCTCATAAGACTTGCAACCACAGGCTATGAGCGTCTTGAGGACGCCCATAATCTCGAGGTCACCTACGGTGGCGGTGAGACAGTCGTTGCGGCATCTTTGGCGTCCCAGGGAGAAAACGTTGCCTTTGCTTCAAAGGTTTCAGCAAACAGACTGGGCACCAATTCCCTCATGATGCTTGCGCGCTGTGGGGTCGACACCTCGCGCGTACTCAGATCAAACGAGCGCATGGGGCTCTACTACTCCGAACGCGGCCGCTCAATAAGACCTTCTATTGTCACATACGACCGCAGTGGCACAGCCATGGCCATGGCATCCCACACCGATTTCGATTGGGACCGCATGCTCAATGGCGTCGATCTGTTCTTCTTCTCCGGCGTAACTCCGGCCATCTCGGAGGAGATGTACACGGCATGTAAGGAGGGCCTCTACGCATGCCGCGGCCGTGGAATACACGTCGTGTGTGACCTCAACTACCGCAGTACGATGCTGGAGCCAAGCGTTGCCCTAGAGCGCATGCACCAGCTGCTGCCCAACATTGACGAACTCATTGCCTCGGAAGACGATATCCTCTCGATAACAAGCGCAAGCATCTCAAGGGGCGAGACCTTTGACTACTGCCACACCAAGCTCAAGGGACTGTTCCTTGATTATCCACTCCGTGAGGCATGTTTCGTCGTTAGACAGAGCGACCGCTATGACTTTGGCAGCTTCCGAGGCGCACTGATCACCCGCGATGGAGAGTATCTCTCCAAGACCCAGAGGGCTGCAATAACGGACCTCTCGAGTAGCGGAAGCATCTTTGCTGCGAGCATGGTTCACGCACAGTGCTGCAAGTGGGATCCACAGTTCTGCATCGATTACGCAACCATGGCAAGCGCCTACAAGGCAACCGTCGCAGGAGACCTTTGCTTTGCCACCGAGACCGAGCTGGCCAGCCTCCTGGCAGATACCGCCCAGCCCTCAATCCGACAGTAACCCTACCGACACAAATCGGTCCCCACTGCCCCCGAGGTCCTACTCGCTCCTGAGCGCCTCGACCGGGTCTTCGCGCGAAGCCTTTGCCGCCGGAATGAGGCCGGCGATGAAGGTGAGCGCCACGGAGATCGCAATGAGGGCTACCGCCGCCTGGGGCGGGAGCTGCGCGAGGTTCGCCACGTCGAAGTTGCTCTCGATGATCGCGTTTGCGGGAACGAGCAGCGCCAGAGTGATGAGTATGCCCATGGCACCGGCAACGAACCCCTCAATCACGGTCTCGGCATTGAACACCTCGGAGATGTTGTGCTTGCTCGCGCCAATCGAGCGCAGGATGCCGATCTCCTTCTTTCTCTCGAGCACCGAGATGTAGGTGATGATGCCTATCATGATCGACGAGACCACAAGCGAGATGGACACAAACGCAACCAGCATGGCGGTCACCATGTTGAGGATGTCCGAGACCGAGCTCATCATAGCCCCCACCATGTCGGACCAGCTCACGACCTTGCCATCCTCCCCCGCTTCCCGCTGCATGTCGTTGTAGCCGTTGAGAATCGAGATGACGTTGTCCTTGGCCGTGAAGTCCGTGGGATAGATGTCGATCTCGGAGGGCTTCTCGAGATCGGCGTATCCCAGCTTGGAGAGGTTGCTGTCATAGGTCGCGCTTCCGGACCCCATGAGCGAACTCATGATGGCCTTGAGGTCGTCCTCAGTGAGGCTGAACTGGAACGCGCTCGCAAGCTTGGACTCATCCACCTGCATCGCATTTGCCATGTTGCCCATGAAGTTCTGCATGGAGGCGGTGAGCGCACTCTTGAGACCAGCCTCGATCTGGGCGGCTGCCTGTGTCATGACCTGCGTCATCGCCGCCTGCAGGTACTGGCTCACCGCGTTAGTGATCGCCGTGGTGAGAGCGTCCGCGACCTTGTCCTGGTAAAGTCCGAGCACCCTGTTCACAACGTCCTCGCCTACCCCTTCGGGCGTGGTTGCCTCGGAGCCCGTGAGCTTGCCCACGGCGGTTGCCAGCTGCTGCTTGAGGTCATCCGTGTCGATGGCATCCACTACCGCCGCACGGATCTTCTCGCTCACCTCGTTTGAGGCGAGGTAGTCGGAAACGCTCCCCTGTGGGTTCTCCTTCTGCCAGGCTGCCCAGCCCTGCGCGACCTGCGTAAGCGCCTGGGCAAGCCGCTCCTGCCCCCCATCCTTGAACTTTACGCTCACTTCCGAGAGCGCCTCGCGTATCTGTTCCTCCGTGAGATCGGGGAAGAGCTGCTTGAGGTCGTCAGCCGAAAGCTGCGGGATGTCGGCGGTGTCGAGTTGGAGTTCCGAGGGGTCCATCTGGGGCACGGTGATGGACGAGAGGTCCATCGACGACAGGTCGAGGCCGGAGAGATCCAGATTCGACGCGCTCGAGGCAAGCGCAGCGCTATCAAACGAGAAGGCCGACTGGAACTTGGTCCCGTCAACGGTCACAAAGGACGAGAAGTCCAGCTTGCTCGTGTTGCCAGCAGCCTCGTTCTCGAAGGTCTCGCCGGTGAAGACGTCCACGTCGGGATTGGCAATCTGGTCCTGAACGATCTGGGACCCCTTTGCCGCCTCGATGACCTGCTGCGTGAGCGCCTTGGTGTAGTAGATACCCGAGGAGAGCGTATGCGCGCGGTCCCCCTTCTTGGGCTGCACCACGCCCACGATATGGAGCTTGGTGCCGTTCTCGACGAGGGACTTCATGTACTCATCGTCGTCAGAGCGATCTGACCACACGCCCAGGCTGTCCTCGTAGCTGTACATGTCGCTGGCGTTCACGAGCGAGAAGGTCGGCGACATGAGCTGGTCGTAGGTGTAGGTGGCCGAGGTGTCGTCCGTTTCGACCGCCTCCCCCGAGACGAACTCGTTCACCATCTTCTCGAGCTCCCCGTGATCTCGCAGGCCCATGTCGTAGGCAAGGAGGTCGAGAAGCTTCCCCTTGGAGTCGAGCACGAGCACCAGCTCGTCCGCCGACTCCGGCCAGCGGCCGGCCTTTACGTTGTATTGGTCCTCGAAGAGAGAGAGCGAGCCAGGAAGCTGGGAGAACACGTTGGTCGACATACCCATGGACGAGGAGCCCGCCGAGCCCATGCCTAGCGACGAGAAGGACGACTCCGGGTTAACCTGTACCGGACCGTTTGTGGTGTCCGCGAGGAAGATCTGTGGCGTGACGTTGTACTGGTAGTCGACGGCCGAGACCTGGCTGTTGATGCCGCCCCCGTTGCCGTCGAGATACTCCTTGAGCGACGCCGTGTCGTTGGTGCCCACGTTTGCGGCCATGTTCGACACCATGGGCGTGGTACCCACCGTGCCGTCAGGGCTGTCGCTGTCGTCACTGGACGAGTCGCTTCTCTCCGCGCTTGCCGAAGAGAGCATCGACGCCATGTCGACGCTCTGCTCGGAGATCTGGACCGGATAGGCCGAGAGGGTCTCCTCCTCAACGTTGTTGATGTAGTTGTTGACGCCGTTGGCGAGCGAGAGGATCGCGGCGATGCCAATGATGCCAATCGAGCCCGCAAACGCCGTCATGAGCGTGCGGCCCTTCTTGGTCATGAGGTTGTTGAACGAGAGGCCAAGCGCGGTGAGAAACGACATCGAGGTCTTGCGCGTAGGCTTTGCAGGGCGGCGCTCCTCCTCCGGACCTGGCTCGAAGGGGGCGGAGTCGTTCGTGATGTGGCCGTCGCGAAGCTCGACGATGCGCGTGGCGTACTGGCGGGCAAGCTCGGGGTTGTGCGTGACCATCACCACGAGCCGGTCGCGCGAGACCTCCTTCAAGAGGTCCATCACCTGCACGGACGTCACCGAGTCAAGGGCGCCCGTGGGCTCGTCGGCGAGAAGGATCTCGGGGTCGTTGATGAGGGCGCGCGCGATGGCCACACGCTGCATCTGCCCGCCCGAGAGCTGGGCCGGCCGCTTGTCCACGTGGTCTGCCAGGCCCACGTCCGCTAGCGCCTTGAGGGCGCGCTCACGGCGCTCGGACCGAGAGACACCCGAGAGCGTGAGCGCCAGCTCGACGTTCGCGAGGATGGTCTGGTGCGGGATGAGGTTGTAGCTCTGGAAGACGAAGCCAATCCGGTTGTTGCGGTAGGCGTCCCAGTCGCGGTCGCGGAAGCGCTTCGTGGAGATGCCGTCCACCAGAAGGTCGCCGGAGTCAAAGTGGTCGAGGCCACCAACGACGTTGAGCATTGTGGTCTTGCCCGAGCCAGAGGGGCCGAGAACCGCCACGAACTCGGAGTCGAGGAAGGCCACGCTCACGTGGTCGAGCGCGACCTGCGTGAAGTTCCCGGTTACGTACTTCTTTGAGATGTCCCTGAGTTCGAGCATGTGGTTCCTGTCAATCGGTGCGATTCTGGCTCATCCAAGCTTACCCAAGGCGGCCTTCAGGAAACACCCCCGCAAATCGCGCAAAGAATATCGCCATTTCTTAAAAACTGCTCGCGTTTGCGCAGGTCGGCAGCCTCACGCTTAAGAAATGGCGATAAACTACGCGCCTAAGGGCGACAGTTGGCAGATCACGAAAGCCCCCGGCTGTCGACAATCGGCTGCCTTCCCATTGTCGACAGCCGGGAATAAGCGGCAAGCCCCGCAGGCGGCACGACCCTCTCGCCTCCTGCGCCCTTGGGTAGAATTGAGCGTGCAATAGACGCGCCGCGCAACGGCGAGACGAGAGGAACGCAATGTCCAACGAGGATCAGATCAGGCAGGAGATGGACGAGGTTCTCCACGGCCACTCAAAGGCCGCTCAGGGCCCTGCCGGCTTCAAGCAGAACGAGTACACCAAGATCCACCATGTGATTGGGGTCATTTCCGGCAAGGGCGGCGTGGGCAAGTCGTTTGTCTGCGGAAGCCTGGCCATCGAGCTGGCTCGCTCCGGCGCTCGCGTGGGCATCCTGGACGCAGACATCACCGGCCCCTCCATCCCCAAGATGCTGGGCCTTGCAGGCGAGCGTGCCACGGCTGTGAATGAGGTGCTCGTCCCCGCTGTCACCAAGGGCGGCATCGAGGTCATGAGTGCCAATCTCGTACTCGAGAACGAGACCGACCCAATCGTGTGGCGCGGGCCCGTGATTGCCGGCGCTCTCAGGCAGTTCTTCGAGGAGTGCGCCTGGGGAGAGCTTGACTACCTGCTCGTCGACATGCCTCCGGGAACCGGCGACGTGCCCCTCACGGTCTTCCAATCCCTTCCCATCGAGGGCGTCGTGGTGGTCTCCTCCCCGCAGGACCTCGTCCAGATGGTCGTTGGCAAGGCCTTCAACATGGCGTCCATGATGAACGTGCCGGTCCTCGGCCTGGTGGAGAACATGGCCTACGTGGCGTGCCCTCACTGCGGCGAGAAGATCTGGCCATACGGCCCGAGCCACCTCACGCAGACGGCAGACGAGTACGGCATCGACGCGCTGGGCGAGCTGCCCATCGACCCCGCACTTGCCGCTGCCTGCGACCACGGCACCCTCGAGGAGGAGCTTCCCCAGGGATTCCTCCCCAAGGCGGTCGCGGCCGTGGTCTCCACCTGCGAGTTCGATGACGCCAAGGCGTCGTCGGGGGCGGCGGAGTAGTTCATGTCCTCTCGGCCGAGAAGCGCGTCTCGCGCCAGCCGCGCTCCGTCGCGCCAGGCGCGGGAGCGGGAGCTTGTCGCACAGGCACGCGCGGTTAGTCTTCCTTCCCAGGTAGACGTGGCTGTCGTGGGTGGCGGAGCTGCCGGTCTCGCCGCCGCGATAACTGCCGCCGAGGTGGGAGCGCACGTTGTTGTCGTGGAGCGCTCGCTTGAGTGTGGGCGAAGCATCCTCGCCACCGGCGGTGGACGCTGCAACCTGGCAAACACGCGGCTTTCGGCCGAGAGGTACCGGCATCCCGGCTTTGTGTCCGCGGTCTGCGGTGAGCGCTTCCTCGCGGACGTGCTGGGGTTCTTCTCGGCGTCCGGCCTTGCCGTGGCCGAGGAGGAGGGCGGGAGGCTCTATCCCGTGACGCGCGAGGCGTCCTCCGTGCGAGAGGTGCTGGTGGCGCGAGCACTCAGGGCTGGCGTAACGCTCGCGTGCGGACGCGAGGTCACGGCTGTCACCCAAAGTACCAGGGGTTTTGCGCTGGAACTGACTCCTGCGTTCGGGGACGGCGGGAAAGGGCATCTTGGGGCACGAGCGATCGTGATTGCCACGGGAGGCGGCAGCGGGTCCCTAGCTGGATGCCTGGGACTCCCCGTTGTTCCGCCGAGGCCAGTCCTCTGCCCGCTCGCGTGCGAGGGACTCGACTTCCCCGCACTCGACGGGCGTCGCACACGGGTCTCCGCCGCGCTCGTTCGAGGCGGCGAAACGATTGCGAGGGAGGCCGGGGAGCTGCTCTTTAGGCCATACGGAATCTCTGGCATCGTAAGCTTTGACCTCTCGCGCAACGCGCTGCCGGGAGACTGCGTGGTACTCGACCTGCTTCCCGAGGTAGATGCGCATACCGCCCAAGAGCTTGCGATGCTCGGGGGAACCGCAGGGCTTCTCGACGGCTCGGTGGCAGCCCAGCTTAAGCGGCAGGGGGGAACACCCGAGGACGTGGTGAGACGCGCCAAGTCAGTCAAGCTGCTCGTGAAAGGCACGGCAGACGAGAAGCGCGCCCAGGTCATGGCGGGAGGCATCGACGTGACGGCGCTGGACGTCTCGACGCTCGAATGCCAGGGGGTGCCAGGGACGTTTGCCTGCGGCGAGGCAGTGGACGTCGACGGAGCCTGTGGGGGCTACAACCTTGCCTGGGCGTGGAAGAGCGGAATGGTGGCAGGCCTTTCGGCGGCCCGCCATGCTGGAGGGAAACGGCGTGATTGAGGTATCCGGCATACGCGTGGCACTCTCGAAGCTCGACGGGTCAGACGCACGAGAGCTGACGGTACTGCGTCGGGCTCTCGCACGCCGCCTGCATGTGCAGTCGGACGAGCTGACTCACGTCTCAAGGCGCAAGCGCTCCATCGACGCACGCAAGAAGGGCGATATCCAGCTCATCTTCACGCTGCGTGCGGAGCTTGCAGGCGGAGACGATGCCGAGAAGGCCCTTCTTGAGAGGCTCTCGTCCAGGCGCGAAGCGGGCGGGGTGCGCCAGGTTTCCGCAGCGGAGAAGGGCTTCCCCATGCCTGTGGGGCGAGCGCCTCACGACCAGGGTCCCATCGTCGTTGTGGGCGCCGGGTGCGCCGGCCTCTTCTGCGCGCTCTCGCTCGCGCGGGCCGGTCTGGAGCCGCTCCTCGTCGAGCGCGGTGACGACGCCGCGCGAAGGTCGCGGGTGGTACGCGCTCACAACGAGACCGGCAGGCTCGACCCCGAGAGCAACATCCAGTTTGGAGTCGGCGGAGCCGGGACCTTCTCCGATGGAAAGCTGCAGACTGGTACGAAGAGCCCGTTCCACAGGCTGGTGCTCAAGACCTTTGCGGAGGCCGGGGCCCAGCGGCGCATCCTCTGGGACGCCAAGCCACACATCGGTAGCGACGTCCTCCCCGACGTCGTCACTCACATCGTTGAGATGATCGAGGAAGCGGGCGGCACCGTTCGCTGCCGCTGCCGCTTGGTCGACCTCCACGTGAGCGAGGGACGCGTTCGTGCGGTGACGCTGCGCTCCGAGGATCCGGAGACCGGCATCGTCACCGAGGAGCGCGTGCCCTGCTCGAGGGTGGTGCTCGCCTGTGGCCATTCTGCCAGGGACGTCTTCGAGCTGCTCCGCGACCGCTCGGTTCCCATGGAGCGAAAGACCTTTGCGATGGGCGTGCGCATCGAGCACCTCCAGGCAGACATCGACCACGCGCTCTACGGACCATCCGCCGGCAGTCCTGCCCTGGGCGCCGCCCCGTACAGCCTCGCCGTGCACCTCCCCTCGGGACGCTCGGCATTCTCGTTCTGCATGTGCCCCGGAGGCTACGTGGTCTCGGCAGCGAGCGAGCAGGGCGGGGTCGTGACCAACGGCATGAGCTATTCGGACCGCGCCGGCGAGAACGCTAACTCCGGGCTTCTCGCCAACGTGTTCCCGGAAGACCTCCCCGGAGACGACGTCCTTGCGGGCGTCGACCTGCAGCGCTCGTGCGAGCAGGCGGCGTTCGAGGCAGGCGGTGGCGCGTTTGTCGCACCGGCGCAGCTTGTTGGGGATTTCCTGCACGGCAGGCCCTCCTCTGCGGTCGGCGGTATTCAACCCACCTATCCACGTGGCGTAGCATGGGGAGACGTCTCCCGCTGCCTTCCCCCATACGTCACGGAGACCATCCGCGCCGCCATCCCCGAGATGGGACGCAAGCTCCACGGGTTTGACCGGACAGACGCCGTTCTTACGGGCGTCGAGACCAGATCAAGCTCGCCCGTACGCGTGACTCGTGGAAACGACCTGCAGAGCGTTGGCGTTCGTGGGCTCTGGCCCGTTGGCGAGGGTGCCGGCTACGCAGGCGGCATCATGAGCGCCGCCGCCGATGGTCTGCGCGTGGCAGAGGCCGTTGTGGCGGACGTCTCCGACGAGTTGCGCAAGTAGAGCTAAGGGCGCCGGGCGCCGCCAAGTTCTGGGTTAGCGCTGGCGAAACGTCACCGACCTGTTGAGGATAAACTGCATGAGCCCGGCGGTCACAAGGGCAACGAGCTTTGCCACGAACGGAGCCGAGAAGGGCGCCGCAGCATACGTGGTAAGGACAGCAATGACCAGCTCCTGCACGCACATGCCGCAGAGCCCCACGCAGATGAAGACCACATAGCGACGCGCCGGCCTATCCGTCACATGGAACGTGTGCCTGCGGTTGAGGAAGAAGCTCAGCGTAAGGCCAACCGCCACGCTCGACACGTTGGCGATGAGGGGCTCCCATCCAACCCACGTGGTGAGCGCGAGAAAGACAAGCATATCGACTGCAGAGCACACGCACCCAAAGAGCGCGTACGAGACGAGCTGTCGAAATGCCTGGCGCATGGCAACGCTATCGCTATTTGTCCCTCACTGCATCGGCAAGGCGCTTGAGTTCCTCGTCCTGGTTCATGCCCGTGAGGAATGCGACGCCGTTGAACACGGGGACGTCGAACTCGCCCTCAGGGCGAACCACGGCGACGTAGGCGTCAGCATCCTTGAGGGCCTCGTCAAGGTCGGCAACCGCGACTGCCTGGACGTCTGCCTCAATTCCCTCGGCAGCAAGCAGCTTCTGGACCTTATAGGCAACGGTCGCAGAGGTTGCGACCCCGGAACCACATGCAACGACGATCTTCGCAGCCATGATGCCTCCCTAATCGATGAATAAACGGACGAACCGTGACGCAATTGTCCTGTCGACACCCATCATACCGCAGGCAAAGTTCACGTCCTCCGGACGACACGGTTGCCGCATTCGACAAGCCAGCAAGTCAGGCTCTAGTGCTTTCCGCGGTACTTGCGCCTTGTGGCGTGGGCGCTCCCCTTTCTCGCGCCGGCCTTGAGGCGCTTCATGACCTCCTCCTCGCTCGTGCCCTCGAACTGGCTCTTGAGCTCGACGAGCTGGTCGCGGATGCGTGCGGCCTGCTCGTACTCCATGTTCGCCGAGGCGGTTGCCATCTCCTCCTCAAGGGAGGCGATGACGCGCATGACCTCGTCACGTGGCAGCTTGGAGAGTTCGGCGGCCACCGCCTCTGCGGTGGACACCTCGGCGGGAGCACCTTGCTCCTCTGCGCCCTCCCCCGACGCCGTGTAGAAGGCCCCGTCCTTGCGCTGTCGCTTGCCCACGTTGGCCTGGGCCTCGGCGAGAAAGCCGGAGATGTCGTTTATCGCCTTGCGAACCGTTTTTGGTTCGATGTGGTGCTCCTCGTTGAACTTCTCCTGGATGGCGCGTCGGCGGCGTGTCTCGTCGATTGCCTCGCGCATTGAGTCCGTGACCTCGTCGGCGTACATGATGACCTCGCCAGAGACGTTTCGCGCAGCTCGTCCCATGGTCTGGATGAGCGACCGGCGGTTCCGGAGGAAGCCCTCCTTGTCCGCGTCCAAGATAGCAACGAGCGAGACCTCGGGGATGTCGAGACCCTCGCGCAGGAGGTTGATGCCCACGAGCACGTCAATCTTGCCCTCGCGCAGGTCTCGAATGATGTCCACGCGATCGAGCGTGGCGGTGTCCGAGTGCATGTAGTTGACGCGGAAGCCCTCGTCCAGGAGGTGATCGGTGAGGTCTTCGGCCATGCGCTTGGTGAGCGTGGTCACAAGCACGCGCTCATGCCTGCCCACCCTCTCTCGAATCTCAGAGATGAGGTCGTCGATCTGGCCGTGAACGGGACGCACCTCGATCTTGGGGTCGAGAAGGCCCGTAGGACGGATGATCTGCTCAACCTCCTGCTGCGTCACAGACTCCTCGTAGTCTCCCGGCGTTGCCGAGACGTAGATGAACTGGGGAATGCGTGCTTCGAACTCGTCGAAGCGTAGCGGCCTGTTGTCCAACGCCGAGGGAAGGCGGAAGCCGTGCTCCACAAGCGTCACCTTGCGCGAGCGGTCCCCCTCGTGCATGCCTCGAATCTGAGGTACCGTCACGTGGCTCTCGTCAATGATGCAGAGCATGTCCTTGGGGAAGTAGTCAATGAGGGTATAGGGCGGCTCGCCTGGAGCGCGGCCGTCAAGGTGGCGCGAGTAGTTCTCGATGCCATTGCAGTAGCCCATGTTCTCAAGCATCTCGAGGTCGTACGCGGTGCGCTGGGAAAGCCTCTCCGCCTCCAGCAGCATGTTGTTGGCCTTGAGCTCGGCCACGCGCTGCTCGAGCTCCTCCGAGATGGTCTTGAGTGCATGGGTAATCTTCGGGCGCTCGGTCACGTAGTGGGATGCCGGCCAGATGGGGATGGCGTCATACTCGCGCACGACCTCGCCCGTCATGTTGTCCACTTCGGCGATCTGCTCGACCTCGTCCCCGAAGAACGAGATGCGCAGGGGGTTCTCGGCATAGGGAGGGAACACGTCGACGGTATCCCCGCGAACGCGGAAGGTGCCGCGTTGGAGGTCGTAGTCGTTTCTGTCGTACTGGATGTCAATGAGGTTCTTGATGAGGTCATCTCGCTCGAGAGGAACCTCCTTGTCCACGTTGGGTGCAAGGCCGGCGTAGTCCTGGGGGCTGCCGATGCCGTATATGCACGAGACGGACGCCACCACGATCACGTCGCGGCGCGAGAGCAGGCTCGAGGTTGCCTGGTGACGGAGCTTCTCGACTTCTTCGTTGATCGAGGCGTCCTTCTCGATGTATGTGTCGCTCTGGGGGACGTAGGCCTCTGGCTGGTAGTAGTCGTAGTAGCTCACGAAGTAGACCACGGCATTGTTTGGGAAGATCTCGCGCATCTCGCTTGCCACCTGCGCGGCAAGCGTCTTGTTTGGTTCCATGATGAGCGTGGGACGCTGTACTGCCTCTATGGTCTTGGCCATGGTGAACGTCTTGCCGGAGCCAGTCACGCCCATGAGCGTCTGGTAGCGCAGGCCCGCTTCTACGCCATGCGCGAGCTTCTCGATGGCCTGTGGTTGGTCTCCGGCAGGCTCGAAGGGCGAGACGACCTTGAGCGGCGTTCCCGCGCGCTCGACGCCAAAGCGCTTGAGCTCGCCACCAAAACGCTCACCCGTGTTCTGAGACACCGCCATGGCCCTGCTCCTTTCCTCGGAACTCGAGTATAGCAGAACGCTTGTTCTAATTCTAGGTCCCGCACTTGTTTTCTCGGAGGCTCGGTCATGCTCGGGGGCGGCTCCACCAAGCCTACTGGTCGACCAGGAGACCATTCGGGTAGCTGTCCCGATAGCCCTGGTAGGCCTCGCTGACACGACGCAGATACTCACGCGTCTCGGAGTAGGTAATGTTGTCGGCAAGCTCGCCGGGCTGGGCAAGCCACTCCTCGACCTTCCCCATACCCGCGTTGTAGGCGGCGATCACCTGGTCTGTCGAAGAGAGGTTCTTCCCGAGAAATGCCAGGTAAGCAGTGCCGTATTCGATGTTTGTCGCAGGATCGAGGAGGTTTTCCGGATCGTAGGTGCCAGAGTCGACAAGGCCCATGCGCGCAAGCTCGGAGGACGTCTGCGGCATCACCTGCATGAGGCCAAGCGCGCCCGCAGAGGACTGCGCGTTCTCGTCCCAGTCTGACTCACACTTGATCACGGCCGCGACCAGCAGCGGATCTACGCCATGGCGCTCGGCGGAGTCCTGGATGTCGTTCGCATGGCTCACGGGATAGAGCGCCTTTCGCGCAAGCGTGGTAGGTGTTGCCGCGAGAATGGCACACGCAATGAGCACCGCGCCGACGAGCACCAGCGGGACCACGCGATACCAGCGCCAGAAGCTCTGACCGCGCCTGCGGCCGCGCCTCCTGCGAGGCTTTGCTCCCCTGCCACGCCGGGAACGCGCGCTCATCGGCACGCTCCCTCGTTGGGGGATTCGGCCTTCGCACAGCGCTTCCAGCCTGCGTTCTCACGAACCGTCCACCACGCATGGACCTGGTCTGCGAGGTCCTTCTCGCCACGGGCATTGTCGAACACGGTGTCCGCGTGAGAGCGCAGGTACTCGTCGGAGGGCTGCAGGGCCACTCGGCGATCGAAGTCTGCCGGATCCATGCCGCGACCCTGCGCGCGCACGCGTCGCACGTCGAGCGGGGTCACGACGCAGAGCACCTCGTCAACCTGGGAAAGCATGCCCTCGACTCGATCGAGTAGCGGGACCTCAACCACGCAGACGGGAGCATCGCCCGCACGCTCTGCAGCGTCCAGCTCCTTTGCAAGCGCTTCCGAGATGAAGGGCAGCTCAATCGCCTCAAGCCTCGCGCCCCCCTCTGGCGTGGCAAACGCCCTCCTGGCAAGAAGGGCACGGTCCATCTCGCCCGTGTCGGGATCGGCGAGGTCCTTCCCAAAGGCATCGGCGACTGCTGCGGAGCATGCGCTTCTCGGCGAAAGCACGCTGCGCGAGACCTGGTCGAGGTCGATGCGCCTAGCCCCCAGACCCTCCAGGATCCGGGCTACGGTCGACTTGCCCGAGGCAATGCCTCCGGCGAGAAACACCTTGTACACGGGTTGCCTCCTGCTGCGATTGTGCTGCGTTCAAGGGATACTATCATCATCGCACGCGCGACGGCGGGCAAGCCCCCTCGCAACGCAGACGCACGCCGCAAGCGCACAGCCTAGGACTTGACCTCGAACTTCTCATGGCACTTGGGGCAGGTCACGCGAAGCTTGCCCTTGCCACGAGGAACGCGCACCTTCTGCCCGCAGGAGGGACACTTCGCATGCTTGTAGGCACGCAGCTCCTGAGCGGCGCGACCAGGGTTCTGCAGCCACGGCTTCGCGGGGCCAAGGGCCTTGAGGAAGGCTTCGTTCTCATTCATGCGAGCGTAGACGTTCTTGGAGCACATGCGCCAGACCGCGTAGATGACGATTGCCAAGGAGACCCAGCTCAGCCAGCCCGTGCGGGCAAAGAGATTGACTATCGCGAGAATGACCGCCACCCAGACGCAGAGGTTTGCCAGCTCATCCGGCCCGCGACGGCCCCTCATGAACTCCTGCACCTTGCGGTTATAGTCGCCCTGCGCCATGTCTCCCCTATCGTCATTCTCGCCCGTTGCGGGCATGCACCAGCAGAAATGCCAACGCAGACATGTCTACCCAAACCGCAAGGCGACAAACGGCGTGACCGCCTCGCGTGGAGGGCTCATGAAGCCGCGTCGAGACAAAGGCCACACGGCTGCGGACTGGGGCGTGACACTTCTGGCTCCGCGTATTCCGGACAGTTAGGACAGCCTAAACGTCGAGACAGCGCGCCAAGATAAGGACTTCGCGGATTCCGGACGGTTAGAGCTGCCTAAACGTCCGGAATCCGCGTCATTAGCCGAGAAGCTCGCGCCAAGAAACCCGCAGGTGTCCGCCGGCCGAAAAAGTCCGGCGTACCTGTCTAGTGCCCCTTGATCGAGTCAAGGAACTCGCGTGCGCGCGCGGAAGTGGGATGCTCGAAGAACTCGTCGGGCTTGCCCTCCTCGACGATCGCACCATCGGCCATGAAGACCACGCGGTCGCTCACGCGACGGGCGAACCCCATCTCGTGCGTGACCACCACCATGGTCATGCCGCCGCGGGCAAGCTCGACCATGACGTCAAGGACTTCGTTGATCATCTCGGGATCGAGCGCAGAGGTGGGCTCGTCGAAGAGCATCGCCTTGGGATGCATTGCCAAAGACCTCGCGATGGCCACGCGCTGCTGCTGGCCACCGGAAAGCTGCGCGGGCATCTTATCTGCCTGCTCCGCCACGCCAACGCGGCGCAGCAGCTCCAGCCCCTCGGCACGCGCCTTCTCGCGCGGCACGCCGAGCACCTCGACCGGGCCCATGGTCACGTTGTCGATGATCGAACGGTGCGCGAAGAGGTTGAAGGACTGAAACACCATGCCAATCTCGGCGCGCATGGCGGCAAGCTCCTTGCCCTCCTGCGGAAGCGGCTTGCCCTCGATGAGCACCTCGCCTGAGTCGATGGTCTCGAGCCGGTTGATGGTGCGGCAGAGCGTCGACTTGCCCGAGCCGGACGGGCCGATAACCACGACGACCTCACCCTTGCCAACCTTGAGGTTGACGTCCTTGAGGACGTGGAGGCTGCCAAAGTGCTTGTCCACGTGGCGAAGCTCGATGACGGGGGTGCCCTCTGCGGCGATCGCCTCGCCGGTTTGCGTCTGTGTCAACGTAGCCTCCTTTGGCTAGACGGGGTTCTCGCTCGTGCGTGAGATGATGCTGGTACCAGAGCGGCGCGCCAGCGAAACCGCAAGGTGGTTGATGGCATAGTTCACGAGGATGTAGAGAATCGCGACGACAAAGTACACCGAGACGAGCGCGTCGTAGTTGGTGATGAGCACGCGCGCGTTCTGCAGCATGTCGGGGAAGCTCACCACGTAGGCGACGGTGGTGTCCTTCACGACAACCACCAGCTGCGAGATGAGCGAGGGGATCACGTAGCGCACGGCCTGCGGGAACACGATCTTCATCGTGACTTTCATCTTGCGCATGCCCAGCGAGTACGCAGCCTCGGACTGCCCCTTGGGCACGGCGTTCATGCCGCCGCGGAAGACCTCGGCAAGGACGCCGGAGGCGGCAAGGCCAACCGGCAGCGTTATCATCCAGAACGAACTCATCTTCACGCCGTAGGTGGGAACCACCAGGAAGAAGAAGTAGATGAGAAGAAGGCTCGGCACGCCGCGGAAGAAGTTGATGATCACGCGGCACACGGCCGAGAGCACGCGAGACGAGCTCATGCGGCCAAGCATGAGCAAAAAGCCCAGCACGATGGCGATGACGCCGGCGGTGAGGGAGACCTCGATCGTTCCCAGAAAGCCTCGGCCAAGGAAGATCCACGTGGTCGGGCGCGTGAAGAGCTCCCAGTAGCGCGGGGCAAGCTGCCCCGTGATGTAGAAGCGTCGGATGACAAGCCCGATGCCCGCGGCAACGAGCACCAGCGAGACGGCCGTCCAGAATCGGATGCGCCTGCGCGTGCGAGGACCGGGTGCCTCGTAGAGCGCGTCACGCATGGAGGTCTTTGTTGCACTCATCGGGCGATCCTCACCTTCTTGTCAATGGCGTTGCCAACAACGCCAATCACGAACGCGGTGCCCGCATACAGCACGGCGGAGATGACAAAGGGCAGGATGCCGCCGACGGTGCGCGTGTTGATGTAGGAGACGAGGCCGGTAAGCTCGGGCGGGGTGAGCGGGACCTGCGACCCAAGCGCCGTCGTGAGCAGCACGGCAACGGCGAGGTTGGTCATGGGCAGCACGGCCGAGCGCAGCGCCTGCGGGATGACCACAAGCCGCAGCATCTTGCCAAACCCCATGCCCAGTGAGCGCGCGGCCTCGATCTGACCCACCCCGATGGTGTTGATGCCGCTCATGAAGTTCTCGGACCCAAAGGCAGAGGCGACGAGAATCACCGTGACGATAACGCAGAGGCGGTAGTCCATCACGAGCTTGAGGTACGGCAGCGCGTACACCAGGATGATGAGGAGCGAGACGCCGGGGATGTTGCGGAAAATCTGCACGTAGAGGTCGCCCACAACGCGCAGCGGCTTGATGGGGCACACGCGGAACACGGTGACGACAAGCGCAAGCAGCATGGCAAAGACAAACGACACGAGCGACATCCACCACGTGCCGAGAAGCGCTTGGCCATACATGTCCCCGAACTCAGACAGAAGCTCCGAGATGCTCAAGGCTCCCCCTCTCCGATTACGAACCAAGGCCCTCCGCGCCACACGACGCGGAGGGCCCATGCCAAACGTTGCCTGGTGCTAGGCGCTGATCGCAGGCGGCTCGGGAACGGTGTCGATGCCCGTGCGGTCACCGATGCAGATCTTCCAGAGCTTGCCCCAGGTGCCCTCGTCCTCTATCTTCTTGAGCCAGGCGTTCACGAAGGCAACGCCGTCGGAGTCGAGCGGGAGGCCAATGCCGTAGGGGTCCTCGGGACCAAAGGACTCGCCAGCGAGGCGATACTTGCCGGGGTTCTTGACGATGGAACTCATCTGCATGGTGGCGTCGATGACGTAGGCGTCAACGCGGCCCTGCTCAAGAGCGGTGCGGGCCTCCTCGTCGGTGCTGAACTCCTGGACCGTGGCGGTGGGCGCGTACTCGGCGAGGATGCTCGGGCCCGTGGAGCCGGACTGGGCGGCAACGGTCTTTCCGGCGAGGTCGTCGACGGAGTTGATGTCGGTGTTGTCGGCCTTCACGAGGATGCCCTGCTGCGTGGAGTAGTACGGGCCGGCGAAGGAGATGACCTCCTTGCGCTTGTCGGTGATGGAGTAGGTCGCGAAGACGGCGTCGACCTGGTCGTTCTGGAGGACGGACTCGCGCGTGTCAGACGTCACCTTGGTGAAGTCGTACTTGGACTCGTCACCGAGGATGTAGCGGACGAGCAGCTGCGCGAGGCCGGCGTCAAAGCCACGGAGCTTGTTGTCCGTCTCGTCAAGCGAGGCAAAGAGCGTGGAGGTCTGGACGCCGCCCAGGCGGAAGCTGCCTGCGTCCTTGATCTTCTTGGCCCAGCTGCTCGAAGCGACCGTGGCGTCATCGGCAACCTCGCCAGCGGCGAGCAGGCCGTCGAAGGCCTCCTTGTCAATCGCTGTCGAGGCAGTGGAATCGGTGCTCGACGAAGCGTCGGACGAGGTGCCAGTAGTTGCGGCGGAATCGGAGCTGGTGTCGGTGCAGCCAGCAAGGGCAACAACACCCGCAGCGGCAACGCTGCCAAGGCCGAGACGAATTGCCTGGCGACGGCTCACGGAAGTGCTCGAAAGTGACTTCATAAGAGTCTCCCCTCTCTAGGCGGTGCGATGATCCCTCTCCCACCCCTCCGAGGGCAGCACTGACAGGGACATCTCTCGTTTTCCTAGTGTACCAATTGGAATTGATACCTTCTCGAACGGAATTCCGATAGCTAACCATTTGGAAACCAGATACCGGAACCCTATGTCTATACCCCAAAACAAAGTCGTTACTAACCCTAACGCAAACGCAGGGCCGAGGAGCTCGACCCTGCGCGATGACTTGGCGTGTTCAGATTGTCTTTCTAGGCGCGCTGCTGGCGAATCATCCAAAGAGTCTTCGAGAGGTTGGCAATGTAGTCGTCCATGAGGGCGCTCACCAGGTAGTTGCCCTCCTCGTCTGCAGCAACCTTAATTGCGGTGACCTCATCGAGAAGTGCCGAGAAGTCGCCAAGGACAATCTCGAAGACCTGCGAGCTCCGAACGGGAGCGTCCTCGCGCTCCTTGATGCTTGCCGTGGCGAGAACCTCGCCCAGACTTGCGATGGGCTTGCCGCCCAGCTGCAAGATGGTCTCGGCCACGTCGTCGACAATGGGAAGCAGGGAGTCGTAGAGCTCCTCGAGCTTGGCATGGACCTGGAAGAAGTCGCTGCCCGAGATGTACCAGTGAAGGTTCTGGAGCTTGTGGTACTCGACGGTGACGTTAGCGAGAAGGTGGTTGAGTCTGGTTTCCATGATGTCCTCCTGTTAGTTTTGATAGTACTTATTACTAATTGCTGTAATTAGTATTCCACAGGAGGGTGCTATTATTAATAAGATTCATTCCTATTAATGTTCTACACAACTTGCGCACAAAAAAAGGGAGCCACCCAAAGGCGGCTCCCCAATGACGCACGTAGGCTCGGCACGCAGCCGATGAGATCGTCCTACTCGGCAGCAGGCTCAGACTCAGCCTCGGCAGCCTCGCTCTTCTCGGCAGGCTTGTCGCTCTCGGGCAGAGGCTTGACCTCAACCTCGGTACCGAGGGTCTCGGCAGCGGCCTTCATGGAGAGGGAGATGCGACGACGGTCGAGGTCGATCTCCATGACCTTCACCTGGACGGTGTCGCCAACCTGGCAGACCTGCGAGGGGGCGTCCACGTGGCTCTTGGCCATCTCGGAGATGTGGACCAGGCCCTCGACGCCCTCGCCGAGGTCGACGAAGGCACCAAAGGTGACGAGCTTGGTGACCTTGCCCTCAACGATGGCACCCACGGGATACTTCTTGACGAGCGTGCGCCAAGGATCCTCGGTGGTCTGCTTGAGGCCAAGGGAGATACGCTCGCGGTTGAGGTCCACGTCGAGCACCTGAACCTCGACCTCCTGGCCAACCTTGACGACCTCGGAGGGGTGGTTGACGTGGTTCCAGGAGAGCTCGGAGATGTGAACCAGGCCGTCGATGCCGCCGAGGTCCACGAACGCGCCGAAGTCCACGATCGAAGAGACGGTACCCTTGAGGCGCATGCCGGGCTTGAGCTTGGAGAGGATCTCCTGGCGCTCGGCCTTGCGGGCCTCCTCGAGCACGACGCGGCGAGAGAGGACGACGTTGTTGCGGTTGCGGTCCATCTCGATGACGCGGGCCTCGATGCGGGTGCCGAGATAGGCGTTGAGGTCCTTCACGCGGCGAAGGTCGACGAGGGAGGCAGGCAGGAAGCCACGAAGGCCGATGTCGAGGATAAGGCCGCCCTTGACGACCTCGATGACCTCGCCCTCCACGGTCTCGCCGGAGTTGAACTTCTCCTCCACGCGGTTCCAGGCGCGCTCGTACTCGGCACGCTTCTTGGACAGGACGAGACGGCCCTCCTTGTCCTCCTTCTGAAGGACGAGAGCCTCGATCTGGTCGCCCAGCGAGACGACGTCGGCAGGGTTGACGTCCTTGCGGATGGACAGCTCGCGAG
>Ga0256406_1000444_pt1 | contig 76088 bp, 59 predicted proteins | sample RumenRJG_03DNA_FD_185986 | JGI IMG/M metagenome (GOLD analysis project Ga0256406, IMG submission 185986) | Bovine rumen microbial communities from Lethbridge, Alberta, Canada - RJG_03 | ecosystem: Host-associated > Mammals > Digestive system > Stomach > Rumen | place: Canada: Alberta | collected... | reverse complement strand
GGATGGATGGTGGCGTGCCGCCCCTACCCGTGCCTGCCGTCGCAGTGTGCGCTCTCTGGCGTGCCATCGCTCCCGTGCCATCGCCATTGGCTGGCGGGATGCGGGTCGTGCCACCGCCCGTCGCAGTCCCACTCGTGATAACCCTGTGTGCCATTCTCTTCATTCCCCTCGTATGCTCGTCAGTCATCATACTTATACGCAATGCGACGCGTCAGCACCATGATCGGCAAGTAGCAATCGCTGCCCGTTATGCGTCGGCATCCGCATGTGCCCTCACAGCATACCCCATCTTCGGTGCGAACGCAAGGGAGAACGGCGATATGCACTAAAATTGTCTGTAGATGCCGAAGTGGCTGGCTGCCTCAAGCGGAGGAACAGCCAGCCACCATCATGATCGATGCTCTACGTCGTTACCATGACGATAATCATGTCACCAAGCTTGGAATCGGCTTCTCCGTCCTGCCAACACCGCCTATCTTGTCTGCGTGCTGTCACCCGTTCTGTTCTGCGTACTGTTGTTGACAGTGCCGGTCGTGCTAGTCCCATTGGACTGTGTCGCGCTCGTCGTCGTATTGGTTGCATTGCCCGTGCCGCTGTCTGTGGTCGTACTGGCGCTCGCGTCGTTGCCCGTATCGGTGGGGGCGATGTTGGCGTTCCCTGTCTTCTGCGTACCGTCATCGAGCGAATAGACGTTCGTGTTCAGGCTGTCCATGATGCTGCTGCCACTGTCCTGTGCGATGCCGAACAGGCGTGCGAAGAAGTTGCCAACCGACTCGAAGAACGACTGGACTGCTCCGACGAAGCCCTCTGCCTGTTCAGACGTGCCCATCCTATCGAGGGTTGCCTTTGCACTCTCTAGTGTCTTCGAAAAGGCATCCTTGCTGTAACCGCCTGACTGCACCTGCTTTGCGATGGCAAGGATTGTGTCGATGTCCTCGTCAGTGAGGGTTACGCCCTTCGCGGCAGCGGCCTTCTTGATGATGTCCCTGATTTGGTCATCGGTGAGCTGCGTGTTGCCCGCGACTTCGTTCTTCACGTCGCTGACGATTTCTGGTGCTGCCTCGCCGTACGCGCTCTGGAGGTTGGCGGTATCGACCATCTCCTTCGTCGCTGCTTGTTCCTTCTCCTGGTCGAGGGCGTTGCCAGACTGCTCATACGCCATGAACACGCCGGTGAGGGCTCCCGTGCCACTCACCTCGTATGGAGCGGTGACGACGAGGTCGCAGTTCTCCACGCCTGCCGTCTGGAGGGCATTGTAGAGTACTTCCTTCGTGACATAGGTGAGGTTCGCCGTCTGGACGTTGATGCCACCGCTCGACTTAGGCTGGATATACGAGCATGACAGCGTCTTTGTTCCGATTTCCGAGCTTGGGACGGTTGATGCGAGGTACTTTCGCTCGTCCTGGTTCGTGACGGTAATTACCTGCATGTTGTCTAGGTCGCTGTCAGACAGCCCGAAGAAGCTGAGGACCGTCTCCCTCTGCTTATCGGTAAGATCGGCGCCGATGGTTACCACCCTGCCAGAGTCGGCGTATGCCGGTGTCGGTGCTGCCAGTCCTAGCGTCATGCCGATGGCTGCCACTGCTGACATTGCGGCTGACGCGATGCGTCTCATGATGCCTTCCTTTTTCATTGGTGTGTGTTCCTCCTTGAAATCTTGCCTTGCATTGCTTCCTGCCATTCCATTCTATGGGTATCCCCATGACTGTATAGATGCCATCCATCAGTACCCGTATTCGTCTATCTCGGAGAAGTCGAGTGGCGTATCGTCATCGAATGACGTGCTGAGATCGTCTATCACAGGCTGCGTTGACTTTCCAGTCTGCTCAGCCGCGTCGTTACGCGTCTGGGTTCCGCCATTCTGCCCGCCGTCGTGCGTGTTCTGCGTCCGCTGCTGCGTCTTCGCCGTGTCTATGTGCTGCGTGGCGAACGTCTCGCCCTTTGGCGTCGGCGTCACTCCCCTGATGACGTTGTAGTCGGAGTCGACGTACACCATCTCTTGGTTACGCAGGTGGCGGATTGCCTGGAAATCGCTGACTGGCAGCTTGTCCTTCGGCATTGGCCAGAACAGGTCCCGTCCGCTTCTCGTGTTCACGTAGTACTTCTCGAAGAACACGTCGAATGGTTCGTTGCCGAGCCTGTGCTCGTCCGATTGTGTGCAACAGTATTGGAACTCGTAGTCGCCGATGACATCGCACGTTCCCTGCCGTCCCTGCCTGTTCTTTGCCACGGTGAGCTTCAGCCGCATCTGGTCTCTTCGGCATGCGAGCTGCTGGGCGAGCGCGGTGTCGGCGCTTGGCGGTACGTCCGTGTAGTCCTCTGGCTTCTTGCCCTTGTTCTCTCCCCATAGGAACACGACCTTGTCGGCGTCCTGCTCAATCGAGCCTGACTCGCGGAGCATTGACAGCGATGGCTGCTCCCCGTCCTGTGCTTGTCGGTTGAGCTGTGCGAGGCAGAGAATCGGTATGCCTGTCTCCTTGGCAAGCCGCTTCAGCCTGCGGCTCATGTCACCAACCTCGTCGGTTCGGTTAGTGGAATGTGCGTCGACCGGTGACATAATCTGCAGATAGTCGACAATGATCAGCCCAACTGGCGGGATGTGCCTGTCATGCTCTATCTGCCGCTGCTTCTGAAGGACCATCGACTTAATCTCGTTGGCGTTCAGTGCGGGCGTGACGTCCGTGAATATCGGGAGCGACTCATAGTATTCGAGCGCCTTCTGCAGCCGCTCGTTCTGCGCCATGAGCCGCTGCCTCATCGCCTCATCGATGATGTCGCCGTTGCGGTACGCCTTGCGGTAGAAGCCGCTCACGACGCGCTCGTAAGTGCCCTTGAACTCCTTGATGTTCACCCTGCCGATGTTCGCTATCGCTCGCTCGCTTATCTGGTCATCCATCATCTCGAGTGAGAACATCATCACCGATCTCGGGTCTTCAGCCGTTGCGACGTTTATCGCTATCGACGAGGCGAGCATCGACTTGCCGTACCCGGTGGATGCAGCGAGCACGCACAGCTCACCCTGGTTCAGTCCGCCGAGGATGTCGTCGAACGCATCCATCCCCGTCTTCAGCCCGACGTCGATTGGCTGCCAGTCCCTCATGCGGGCAAGCTCCCCGCGCACGTATTCCGTCGTGTCAGCGACGGGTCTCAGCCCATCGGAGTTCCTGACGCTCAGCGAGAGGTTGTTCACCTTCGTCTCGTAGTCGCTCACGAACTCGTCCATTCCGGAGTATGGCGTGTGCCGTGCGTCGTTCGCCATCGCCGTGCCTATGAGGATGTACTGCGTCTTGTCGTGGTTCCAGCGGATGCGGTTCGCGTAGTCCATATACGCGTCCATCTGCATGCCGGGCATGGATCCCGTGCCAAGCGAGTACACATAGCGCTGCACGTCGGTCTCGCTGCGGAAGCTGCTCGCATACTTGCCGTTGCCCTTGGTGGCGTCACCAGACACGTGCTCCCATATCTCATTCGCTATGAGCAACGCGTCGTTGGGGAGCTTGTCGCTCACGCTGAGTTCGCACAGTATCTGGTACGTCGCGCGATTGTCGGCGTTCATGAAGAACTCGCCGCACTCCCCCTGCGGAATCACGCGGATGACGTCCAGCATACGTTCCCTTGCGTTACCGTATATGATGCTGCCAAGCAGGAATCGCTCGTAATCCTGCTCCGTCGCCTGTTCGAGGCTGCTGTTGTCGCTACTTGCTGCCAAAGCCGATGCCCCTCGCTAACACAATCGTCAGCATGGATGTACCATACCGACATTCCCATTCCAATATATTCACAACCCATTCTGCCAGTTTTCCATCCGAAAAGCAAGCCAACCTGTTAGGTTCGCACGAGAAAACCAGAGACTGAACAAGGATAAGCATCGGGAGGATGCCCCACGAGCATCGGCACGTACACGGGAGCGAATACATGGCAGACACCAAGGACAGCAAGGATACGACAGAGGATACCAAACAGGCATCCTCAAAGACAACAAACGTGAAGGAAGAGAAAGTGACAAAGGATTCCGAAGCAGCGGAACAGGCTGATAATACCACCGCTGGCACAGTGAACGTCACAACGTCAGATGACGCAGACCTTGCTACGGCACAGAGGAAATGTGAATCGGCACGTCAGCGCGTCTATCAGGATACAAAGAAGTACCCCGAACTTAAGCTCCTATATGTCGCAGGCGGAAAGGGCGTAATGCCTCAAGTGCGCACACCAGAGACGCCGTTCGAAGACGAACAGATGTCAAAGGCGTACGACAAGCTCAAGCGGGATGTTGATAGCTTCATAGAGGCAAGAAGAGCTCTCGATAGGCTTCGGGACGACAGGAAGACACAGAAGAAAGAGACCAAGAAGAGGACTGGCGACAAGTCCAAGAAGCCAGCAACGGAGGGCAAGGTATCCACGACAGGTGCTGCAGCGACGCAGGGAGCCATGAAGCCACATAACGACAAGACAGCAAAGGATGGCAGGATGACGAAGATTTCAGCGGCTGGAAAGCCACAAGATAAAGGCAATACGAAGAAAGGGGATATAAATGAACCCCATCGCGCTGAAACGGCACAGAAGGAAGGCATGGCAAGCGTGCCGAATGCAACGCCGACGGAGAAGGCACCCGAAGACAAACAAACAGGCAAGGGAAGTGCACATGCCAACCCCGCGTCACGGCAGAAGCCACATCAGGAACATGACGTGACGGCAAAAACAGACGATACAAAGGATGGCAGTAAGCCGTCTGACAATGGAAAGGCGTCTAGTGGCAAGCCGATTGCACAGCGTGTTGCGAAGAGTGACGGCACGGCTGGCACTGACACACAGGCACTTGCCAAGAGGGATGCTTCCAAGCCCACGCCAGAGGCAAGCAGCAATGTGCCAAAGAGACAAGCCGAAAACGCAAAGCCGCATGGCAAGAAGGCAGGCACGGGTGACGCAAAGGATACGAAGAATGTAGACGGTACAAAAACTGTGGGAGCTGATACCGTCAAGGAAAATGATGACACGAAGAAGGTACCTATGAAGGCGAAGCCGTCAGAGCCGAAGCATGATGGCAATGGTGATAATGGGGCATCTGTCGTTACCGCAGGCAACGACAAGCCGCAAGCATCAAACGGACGTAAGAGACCGCCTGTGACGCCAGCATCACAGGAAGATGCCAAGGCAACGACCGACAAGTCCTCAGCGAAAGATAGCACGGAGCATGCTGATAATCATGACGTGCCAACACAGCATGGCAAGAACGATACTGTCGTACCTGCAGCGGAAAAGCAGCGTCAGCAGGGGGCAGAAAACAAGCAGACGCGTGGCAAGGGACAGCAAGAGACGGTACCTCCTAGCCATGACAATGCAGGCAGCACCACGGAAGTAAGCATCAAGTCAGCCATAGAGCAAAACATCAAGCCGATAGCAGAGGCAGATCACGCACATGATAGCAAGGAAGTGACAGCTGACGTGCCCGCTCCGGTGAAGGTTAGCAATGAGCATGCCACAGCCCCCAAGCAGGATGAAAACAAAGCGGGCATTGGCGATGATGACAAGCAGAACGCCAAGCAGCCTGATATCGAACAGCATACGGCGAGCGATGAGCCTGCTGCTGCCGCCGCAGCGTCAGACGCAAAGCCGGCAGAGCGTAAAGCACGAGAGGCAAGCCAGAAGAAGACTGCCAAAAAGCAAGATGTCAAGCAAGAAGATGACGCGACGTCACACGCAGCGGAACAGAAAGTCCGCAAGGAACAGCCAGTCGTGGCACCGTCAGATGACGCAGAGAGTCATGACGCCGCTGAGAAGCCAGCAGAAACCAGCGTGGATGTTGCCGAGCATGAAACGGTGAGCGAGAACAGCGTAACCGAGCCAGACCGCATGTCCTACCATGACGACACACAAACGTACTCGTTTGATAAGGCGCCTGATGAGGTAATCGAACGTATCGGCACGCTAGACGAGGACGCCATGCATGGCGTGCCCGTGTACGCCCACAGGTCGCGAGCGCAGTGGAGCCATAATGGAATCACCGGGCGCACGAGGGTGCATGCAAGCACCGAAGTGGATACAAGCGTGCGCAGCGCTCAGCATATGGCGACTGACGGCGGGCTTCTCGGAAGAATCGGCAGGGCATTCAGAAGCCTGTTCGGGCGCTAGGCAGTAGGATACTGCAAATCGCGAAGACCATAGCGAGAAACACGCATTGATAAGAGTGGGGCACGAGTCTGATGGTTCTGGCTCGTGCCCCACTCTTAATTACTCGGATGTGTGCTTGATGACTAATTATCGCAGGATTTCCTCGCACGTCCAGAGATGAATGCCACGCCATCGAGCACGGTAGCAATGAACGATAGCATGTACCCAAGCAACTTCAGCGTGAGCAACACCCCGATGGAATTCGTAAAGAAGTTGAGGGCGGATAGCACTATGAGAGCATCGCCAATCACGACGTTGAGCCTGCCGATTGACAGGATGAGTCCGACGATGAACTCAATCGCGTTCATTGCGATGACGACGGTCACAAAGGTGTTCGTTCTGACGTCCCCCTCTTTCCATCGCCGTGCCGTTATGTGAAGCTTTTCGATGAAACCGATGTCACTTGCTGAGGCGTTTGCACCATTGTCGCCTGATTGGATGCCGTCATCTATGGTTTTGTCGGATTGCTCCACCTCACTGGCTTTCGAACCCTGCTGATTGCTTGACGTCCCGTATGTCTTCGTGTTATGCGCGTTGCTTGTCGCCTGTCCATGCATGCCATATGCCGCTGCTGCGATGTCCCTGCTGCTTGGCATGCGGACGTTCCCCATGTCAATATTCCTTGACAGTGAGGCTAGCAGTGCCTGGCACTCGGAGTTCACTCGCTTCATCACGAGCTTCCGTCTGGCTTTGTCATATTCGTCAGTTGCCAGGTCTGGATGGTATTTCCTGGCGAGCCTGTGATATGACGCCATTATGTCAGCATGAGTATACCCGTCATGAAGCCCGAACTCTTCCATTGCCTCTTGGAGCTCTTCCGGGGTGATTTCCCTCTCGTTAATGTTATCGTTCATGATTGCTGACCTTTCATTCTGCCCGCACAGCTCAGCAGCTTGCTGATGCCAGCCTTCTACCCTATCTCATTAGAATCTGGCGTCATCGAATCGCTCCACATACCGCCGACATTGTTCCTCATGCAAAGCTCGGCAAGCGACATCGGCACGTAACCGCACACCATGATGCCGCAATTGAGCGCCCTGAACTCCGTCATGCCGCATGCCTTCGCGAATGCCCTGCCGCCGTCCATGAAAAGGGTGTCCTCGTGCGTGTGATGCAGATGCCCGTACACTAGGTATGATCCTTTGTGCTGCTTCTCCCATGCGATGATAGGATAGTGGCACAGGACGACGTCCTTTCCGTTGTCGCGGATGTGCTTGATACCTGAAGACACATCAATGACGTTGCCTGTCTTGCTGCGTGCTAGCGAATGCATCCACCCGCCGTCGTGATTGCCTAGGATGATGTGCTTCCTGCCATTGAGTTCCGACAGTGCAGCAATCGTCTCTTTCCGTCCTGCGAGCGAGACGTCACCGACGATATAGACGTCATCGTCCTGCTTCACACGCTTGTTCCACCCGTCCTTGATGAACGAGAACCTCTTCTCAACGCTGCCAAACTCTGGGACTGATGGGTCGTTCTGATGCTCGAACGTGAGCATGCTCTGGTCATAGAGATGCAGGTCTGCCGTGTACCAGTTCATGGTACGAATCCTTTCTACCGTACGTCTATCATGCTGACGCCGACGCCACCAGCGCCTGCGATGCATGCCCATTATTGGCGATATCGCATGATGCTGGTGGCGTCCATTGCGCTTATCCTGAATATAGCACGAATGCTAGTCGGTAACTGCATTCTCCCCAAAAACTGCACGTTTCTTATGGCGACGGAAACGTCCGCCCTCGTATGCCGTCATCGAGCGCTGCGAGTTCACTGCCATGATGCACTGGACTACCGTGCCGACGATGATAAGCAGCGACGTGCCACCGAACGAACGGAGCAGCGGGTTGCTGGTCGATTGCAGCACGATGTTCGGGATGATGGCAATCGCTGCGAGCACGATTGAGGCAGGCATGACGATGCGATAGAGGACGTGCCGGATGTAATCAGCGGTATCCTTGCCTGGGCGAAGCCTCGGATTGCTCACGAATGCTGCCTGCTTGGCGAGGTTGTCAGCCATGTCGTCGGGACGCATAGCCACGATGGCATAGAAGAACGAGAACAGGATGATGAGCACAGCCTGGACTGCCCAGCTGACAGGACCGCTTGATAGGTTGGATGCGACGCTCTGAAGCGTCGTGCTGTCAGGGAAGAACACGGAAAGCTGGAGCGGGATATATGTGATTGCCGATGCAAAGATGACCGGCACGACACCCTGTGCCATAGCCTTCAGCGGCAGGTACGTCGTCTTCTTCGCAAACTCGGTACCAACAGCCCTCTGGCGACCGTAGATGATTGGGATCTGACGCTGTCCCATCTCCATGATGACCAGAAACGGAATGAGCAGCAGCACTGCGAGCAGGGTAATCACCGTCATGCGGACGCCATCGGTCGATGTCGTGACCGTCTCGTAGAACGCTGTTGGCACGCTGCTCAGGACGTTTACGAGGATGAGCACTGATGCACCCTGGAACAGGTTCGTATCACTGATTTTCTCGCCCATGTACATGAGTAGCATGGAACCGCCTACGAGCGACAGGATGAACATCGCGTCGAGCATCCACTCGGGGGCATCTGCCCCGACGAATGTGACGCCGTAGCTCTTGAAGAGGAAGAAGTAGCCAATGGCGTTCAGCACGGAGAGTCCGAGCGTGATGTATCTGGCATACTGGTTGATCTTGTTTGCGCCAGCCTCGCCCTCTTCCTGTAGGTCATGAAGGCTTGGCACTGCGTACGCCATGATCTGCATGATGATGGTCGCCGTGATGTATGGCATGATGCTCAAGCTAAACAGGCTGATGTACCTCAGCGAGCCACCTGCGAACATGTTCAGCAGGCTCATCGTTGCGGTAAGCCCGCCGCCGCCGTCGCCGAACAACGACGTGATTGACTGGTATGGGACTCCTGGCACAGGAAGGCACGAGCCTATTCGGTACAGCGCCACGATGACAAGCGTGAACGCGATTGACTTGGCGATGCCCGTGCCACTGTCGTTGCGGGAATCGCTCCCGTCGTGCTGTGCACGTCTGGTGATTGACATTCTAAAGCTCCTTGCTCTGTCAGAAACCTTGCTTGTGCTGCCACGAAGGCGACTTTGGGAAGCGGTGAGGCATGGCAGCAGATGCCCCGCCCATGTCGTTCCCGGCTAAGGACGCAGTGAGTACAGCAACCCGACGAGCTTGCTTGCACCGAAGTCCATCGCGATGATGAACGCGGCGAACAGTACCACGACGATTACCGTTGCGACGCTCATCCTTGCGGTCGTCTTGCCCGATGGCCATACGATTTGCCCAATCTCGTGTGCCGTCCTTCCGAGCATGAGCCAGAAGCGAACGAACGGGTTGCGTGATGTCTCACGCTGCTTCCTGTGTTCCTCCTTCCGTGCTGCCTTTTCTGCTGCCCTCTGCTCGCGACGCTTTGCCACGTCTTCCTCTGACGGCTGCCCCTTGCTCTTTAACTTCCCCAGGTCAATGGGCACGGCATCCTCTGAGGATGCTACCTGCCCGTCCTGCCCGACGGTGGCGTCGAGGTCCATCTTGCTCTCGTCTTGCTTCTCTCTCTTCGGCATCTCCCCACGTCCTTTCAGGAATCGGATTGCTGCAAGCCTGCCAGTATGAAAATCGTTCCGTACCACACATACAGGCTATCATACGTCATCGTATTCTAGCACGATTCGATTGGAAGGGCAAGCGATGTGTGCGACGTGTGTCGGACTTGCGATGGCGGATGCGCGGAGCAAGTAGTCGTCAGGCATTGTGTCTCCTCGTGCTTGCCGCTATCGGGCATCGATCTGCAAGTCGCGATAGTGCATGGCGTCATCGTATTCCATCGTCGGAAGCGTTGCGAAGGTGTCGGCGTCTGGCATTGTGACGCTTCCTGACGCGTACTTCATAACGAACACGTCAGGGCGCTCTTTTAGCAGGAACTCGTTGAACGGCGTCTTGTCCACGTACTCTTCGGCGAACGGAACCCGTGCTACTGGGACAAATCCGTTTCTTGCGTACATTGTCGCTAGAGCGATTCCGTAGCAGTCGAGTCGATCGCCGCCCTCGGAAACCGCTTGGGACATGATTGCATTGACAGCGCCCCTCTTCGTCTCGTTCCCGTTGAAAACGCCAACGATGTCCCCGTCAGGCAAGATGGCGAATCCGGTCTTCTTGTCCTGCGTCAGGAACATTTTGGCGTCTCGTAGGTCCTGCGGCGATTGTGGACTTACGCAGCACCCGTGTGGGTTCGATTGCCTTGCCTCTTCGAGCGCGCCAGAGAACGCGACCGCATCGTGCGTTGGGTTAAATATGAATTTCCTGCCGCTTCTGTTGTACTTGCGTCCGTGTCCGCGTGTTCCCCTATGTGTGCGTTTTGTGCTCATTTTGCCCACCTGTGTCAGTACTCGTCGCTCGATAAGGATTGAAGACTATAATTCATGAATGTACGTATCCCGAAGTCGAATGCTTCGGAGCTTTTACACTTGAGACAGTTCGTATCAAATTAAGTCTGAAATTCGTAAACGCTGGGAGTTGAATTAATAGATGACAAAAGAGCATGATTGCATCACAAGAGACGAGGTGGTTTCCAACCTGCTGCGCCTACGCGAGGAATATGCGCGTGATGACGATCGCACGCCATATGATACCCTGACTGTCATAATCAAGGACGTCAGAGACGGAAAATACGACAGCAATCTTAAGGAATTCTATGAGAACGTCGTAGGAACGATTACGGGCTACTGTGGGATGCCCGACAAGGCATAGAGGCATAGAATATAATATGATTCTGGCAATACCTCATGATGGGCATGAGATTCCTGAAGAGTATGCCGACTTCTGCGGACCTGTTACCTATATGGGCGATTTTGGTGCGCACTTCATCTATGATAACGATAGTGACGTCATAGTTTCTTGTGACGTGGATCGCATTATATGCGACGTTGAACGCTACGAGGACATCGCTAAAGAGGAAATGGAGAAAATCGGCATGGGCATATGCTATACGCACAATGCCGACGGCGTGCTTTTCCATCGAATTACCAAGCAACGTCGCCAAGAAGTCATCGAGAAGTACTATCGCAAATATCATCGCACACTTGCCAATGCCGTAGAGCGTGAACTAGACGAATGCGGCAGGTCAACGATTATCGATTGCCATACCTTCTCTGCAACGCCGAGAGGCTATGAAACGGATAAAATACGACCACAGGTATGCGTTGGTTTCCAACAGGACATGCCGGCATCAGCCACGTTAGCCGAACAGGCAGTACGCCATTTCTGCGATTACGGATATTACACAATCGAGAATCGCCCGTTCTCTGGAGCGATTCGCCCGTTGTGGGCTATTGGCGATGATCGCGTACGGTCGATTATGCTCGAAATCAGGCAGGACATGATTACTAGTTCAATGAGGAAAGACGTGCAAGCTTTCTTCGATATCATACGCAACCAATGTTAGACAATGGTCTTGGCGATAGGAAAAACCGAGACGAGATAGGGAACTTTGATCTACGCGCCCATCATCAATAGACTTTCCTCTCGAAGCAATACGATACATGCAGGCAGTTGTCCATGTCGTCTTCTAATCGCATACGCGAAGCTAATTCGGCATGTACAAGCCTCTCAAAGTATCCATTGCTGAAAGCTTCCAGCATGTGGCACAAAGGAATGCGGCTCCGCTATGCCAGACGATTCCACCACGACCAGATTGGGTGACCAACCTGCCAATGGCGAAATCGCAGGCAATGGCGAGAGACCTCCTTCACGCGCATGCTGGAAGCCTTTTTAACGGGAAGATAATGCCCCACCCAAATCGTCTAACGATGATGCCTCATTGCAATGCGTGCCGTCACCACTACCACAGTAGACGCAATGACGGCAGCAATAGCTGACTTGTTCTCGGCAAGCGTCACCTTCCACGATGGCGTCCACGTCTCGATGGTCACACCGTTATCTAGCCTGACGTCCTGATGCTGCATGCCTGCCATTCTCATGATGCTTTCCTTTCTGCTGAATCCGCATCGCTTGTCTCTGTGCGATGCTGCTAGCAGGCATCATATCGCACATCGGCATGCATGCCCTGTGTCATACAAGACATTCATCATATGGACACAGAAAGAACACAAGCAGGAAGCCAATATGGATGGAATGCACGAAGAATTGCTTGCTGGCATATCGCCCGTCATAGGCAACACGCTCAGAGTGGATTGCCCATAGCGTCATATGCACGCGTCCGCAGTTCCTGTCTTGCAATCGCATCGTCAACAGCGGCAAGGAACTGTCCAGCAAAGCCACGATGCGACCGCTCAGTGTCAGACACGATGCGTGGAACGTGCGTCCGTATAGTACGGAGCTTGGCAATGCCGATTGCGTCATTCCGTACGTCCATGAGCAGCCTCCATGCCTGCTGTCCGATTATGGTGTCATCACCACGCAATGCCGCATGCCAGCGAGGCTCACTATTTGTGTGCAGGGAGTACGCCTTCGCAATGGCAAGCAGCGACGCCGCAGAGCTTACATGCAGGCTGGCATGATGCTTTGTGCCATCCGCAGCGTCAGCGATACGTTCCATCAGACACAGGCATTCATCATCATCAAGCTTGGTTACATCAGCAATCTCGTCAGAGAGCGACACTACCCACGATGCCGAACGTGGATCCGTCTCGATACGTCCATAGGCGTGACACACGGCAGGAGCTGGCGGATATAGCGACATCGCCTGCCACACCAGCGCCGCCATCTTATCGTACCATGCGTCGTCATGCACAGCGTGTGCAGGCATGGCAGATACTATTGCATCATCTGGCAACACCGACGGGGCGAACGTGGTAGCTATAGTCGCGGCATTATACGACGCATCCTTGGTAGCGCTGGGCACTCTCACGTTTTTTCATCTCCCCATATCAGATTCCATTGCCATCGTCTGGAAGTTGTCTCATTATACGGCATACGAGAATGGTAGGGGAGGAAGGCAGAATGTTGCCTTCCTCCCCACCCAACAAAGAATGGAACGGGGATATTACCCTCGCCTAATGGCTACTGCTTGCGTGCGGCATCCGCAGCGTCCTCCTCATTGCCCTTCTTGTGCTTAGAGGAATACACGGTCGCCACGACGGCCCCACCAACGATCGCAACGCCGATAATCGGAATTACCGGGTTGATGCCAGTGTCGCCATCATTGCTGCTGGCATCGGACTTTGTCGGTGTGGTATCCTCCTGCCTTTCCATGGTCGTGTTGGAGGTGCTGCCATTCGCCTTGTCATCCGTGCCCTTCGCGTCGCTCGCGACGGTGACGTCCTGCTTCGCGTCTGGCGTGGCGTCAGTTGATGCCGACGACGCAGCCTGTCCATTCACGCTGTCAGAGGCAACGGTGACGGAAGCGTCATCATGCTGCTCGCCAAGCACGACATAGCGCGGCTTTGCCCTGCGAGAGGATGCCGTCGCATACCCGTTGGAAACATGCCCGACCTGACGATACCCATTGCCAGAAGAGACACCAGCATTCCCAGCGCCGCCGCCATTCGAGACGGACGTGTTGCCACCGTTACCGGCGTTACCGCTCGTGCCATTGTTGCTGCTGCCAGAGTTGCCGGTATTGCCATGCTGATGGCTGGCAATCTCCTCGATGAGAGCCTTGTAAGCGTCAGCGGCTGCGTTCGCTTCCTCAAGCGCGTTCTGATAGGCATCAAGAGCCTTCTCGTATGCCGCTGAAGCCGTGCCATACGCCTCCTCAGCAGCATCAAGCGCTTTGCGGGTCTCGGTAACGCGTGTCTCGGCGGCAGTGCGCTGCTTTGCAAGGGCGAGTACCTTGTCGACCACGTCCTTCGGCGTCGTAATGCTGCCGTCAATGATGCCATCGACGGTAAGCCCCTTCAGGGCGTCATACGCGGCAGCGGATTCGGCTGCCTTCTTCGCGAGAGCAGCGGCATTAGCCTGTGCGTCCTTGCTTGTCTGCTGTGCCTTGACCAGGTTCTGCTTTGCGGTCTCGTATGCGGCGTGCGCTGCGTCAAGCTCGCTCTGTGCAGCATTGCGGGCGTCAGCGAGCTGCTTGAGGGCGGCGTATGCGTCATACGCATCCTGAAGCTTTGCGTTCGCGTCGGCTGCAGACTTCTTTGCCTTCTCAGCGGCGGCGTTCGCATCAGTAAGCTTGGACACGGCAGCGTCGTATGCCGACTGTGCCTTGGCAGCTGTGTCCTTTGCAGTGGCAAGAGCATCTGCTGCCTCGGATGCCTTCTGCTTGGCGTCAGCGAGGGTTTTCTCTGCTGCGTCGACAGCTTCCTGCGCGCCCGTTACCACCGTGCCGCCCTTGATTGAGGCGAGCTTCGCCTTTGCGGCGTCGACATCTGCCTGACGTGCTGCGATTGTGGAATCTGCCGCGGTCTTCGCCTGCTTGGCGCTTGTCAGCTCGGCGTTCTTCGCTGTAAGCGTACTGCGTGCTGTAGATAGGGCAGTCTGCGCAGCGGTGACAGCTGCGTCTGCATCGGATTTCGCAGCTTCTGCCGAATCGAGCTTCTGCTGAGCTGTGGCGATCTTCGCGGTGGCGTCTGACTGATAGGACTTCTTTGCGGTGTCGTAGGCGTTCTGTGCGGCTGCGACCGCTGCCTGCTTGGTAGTGACGTTGGCAGTGGCGGTCGTGAGCGCTGACTTGGCTGAATCAACCGCAGCTTGCGCGTTGGTCACTGCTTGCTGAACCTTCGTAATGGCATCGGCACTGGTCTGAGAGGTAAGCGCCATGAATTCCTTGAGCTTGGCACGGAGCTCATCGGTAGTATAGGCTACTTTCTCGGATGGTGTTGCATAATTAAGTACAATGCCAAATTCCTGCACAGCAACGTACATGCTATTGGCACGCCCAGTAGTGTTGCATCCAAAACCAGTATACTTACTACGCTTGTCTCTAATATTATAATAATGTCCGCCGCCGCCTTCCTGCTCCTCTTCATCATACCAGTATTCGAATGGCTCATATGTGTTACTGTTGATATCGTAGACCCCATATCCTGCCAGATTCTCGCTCGCGGAAATAGTGTGGTTCATCATCTCACCCATATTTTCATTATAATAATCATAATACGGGTTCTCACCAAGATAACCAGCATGGTTATCCGTATCTACATATGAGTAGTTTGCGTTAATCTCGCCAAGTGCCATAAGGATGAGATCGACCTTCAGTGCAGACACTTTAACTCGCTCAGTGCGAATCTTATTGCACTCATCAATGTAGTTCAGTGCCCTTTCGAAGTTCTTCAGGGAGGTTGCGTCCTCCGGATCGTTCAGATCCGTGTATGACAGGAACGTGTGTCCATTGACGTCAGTGCCAGTGTATTTTGAATCAGTCAGTAGCTTGACTGCCGTCTCGTTCCCCATCCACTTGAAGAAGCCACGAGCGTTCTGCTCGTATGACACGACACTGCCAGTCGATTCCTGCAGCTTTTTCAGTGCATCCTGAGCAGCGGCAAGAGCCGTGTTCGCAGCATCGAGCTTTGCCTGGGCATCATTCTGCTGTTTCTTTGCCGCATCAAGCTCCGCATTCGCAGCGTCGACAGCAGCCTGTGCCTTCTTGCCAGCTTCCGTGCTTGCGAAGTCAGCGCCAGCGTCAGCCTTGGCAAGCGCGAGCGCGTTCTCGGCAGCCGTCACCGCCTCCTCCGCCTTTTCCTGCCTGTCAGTTGCCGCATTGAGGGCACTCTGTGCGGAATTCACGGCACCCTGTGCGGCACCTGCCGCAGACGTCGCACTCTCATACTTTGCGTTCGCATCGGTAGCATCTGACTGTGCCTTGGTGAGCGCCTCGTTTGCAGCATCGAGCTGTGCCTGAGCATCAGCGATCGCCGCCGCATTGTCCTCGGCGTCCTTCTTTGCCGCATCGAGCTTTGCGTTCGCATCATCAAGCGCGCCCTGTGCCTTCGTTACGCCCGCGTCTGCCGCGTCCTTCTCGCCCTGCTTCGTGGTCACGTCAGCATCAGCTGCGTCCTTGCTGCCCTTCGCAGCATCGACGTCTGCCTGTGCCTGCTTTGCGGCGTTCTCTGCGTCTTTTGCGTCCTTGTTCGCTGCGTCGGCGTCGATTGCGGCGGAATCATACGCGTCCTTTGCGTCACTTACGGTGTCATCAGTCGCATCCTCTGCGGCCTCGGCTGCTGCGTCACTCTTCGTCTTGGCGTCTTCGGCGTTCTGCTTGGCATTATCGACGGCATCTGATGCGGCGCTCTCTGCATCCTTTGCAGCCACGGCATCGTCCTGTGCCTTCTGTGCGGCTTCCGCATCGGCATCAGCATTCTGCTTGGCAGTGTCCTTCGCGTTGGCGACGGTCTGCTGCATGCCATCGTCGGCTGCCTTGACGTCTGCCTGGGCTTGGTCGTTCGCCGCCTTGGCATCAGTGACGCCCTGTGCCGCACTGTCTGCCGCCTGCTTCGCCGTATCTGCGGACTGCTTCGCCTCGCTTGCCTTCTGTGCGGCATCATCGCTTGCCTGCTTTGCGTCAGCGAGCTTCTGCTCGTCGGACTTTGGCTGCGCCGCCGTTGCTGCCTTCGCCTCGGTTGCTGCGGTGGCAGTGGATTGTGCCTGCGCGGTACCGGTGGTCATGCTGACGCTGCCCTGGTCGCTGACGCTCACGGTGACACTAGACGCATCCTCGTTGTTGACTGTCGCCGTCGTCTGTGCCGCATCTGCTGCGGTAGCGTCACCGACCTCAGCAGCGTTCGCCACTGCGGGCGTCATGCCGCTGATTGCCGCGACGGATGTGATGATACCAGCCGTCATGGTTTTGCTGATCTTCTTGCTCATTGGTACATCGCTCCATTCTTTGTCTTCGATCTTGCTGGCGTGATTTGCCAACCGTACATAGACTCCTCACATCATTTGACATTATCATGCCGAATGCGTCACGGCACAAGATGCGAATGATACGAATGCCCGTTTCTACACGAAGTCTCCATAGAGCGATACAATACACTCAAATTAATTTGAGCTTGGCTTATCAGTGTATGGCGTCAAGCCCAGGAACCCGAAACCGCCTGTGCCGCTGCTGCCAAGGCTGCCGAGGAATCCTGAAATGCCACCACTATTCTTGCCGTTTCCGTTGCTCGCGATATACCCAGAATTGAAGTCGCTGATTGCGTTGCCTGCTGTCCCGGACAGTCCACCTGTTGCGTTCGTCACCGTGTTCGTCACGTTGGAGATGGCATTTCCAGTCGCATTCGTGGCGTTTCCGACCGCTGACTTCGCTGCGTCTATCGCTGTTGCTGCCCCATCGGGGATGTCATTGAACCTCTGTGCTGTCGCTGCGGCGAGTATCCTTGCTTTCTCGTCCTTCGACAGCATGAGAGATGGCGATTCGAGAGTGTCTGCCGTTACCCTTCCGACGCCTACGACCCACAGTGACTCATCGGGGAGCTTTATGATGCCTTTTGGCAGCGTCGCTGCGTCTATGTCGCCGGCTGTGAGGGAAGTCGGACCGGCGTTCTCCACCGATGACGTCACGTCATCGTCTTGGACGTCTTCGACGTCGTCTGACGTGGCATCCGCTTTATCGGACTTCGTTGCATTCACATCATCTGATGCCTGCGTGCCTGCGTCACCAGCTTGCGCTACCTCAATGGTGCCAGTGTCTTTCCGCGTGGCGATGCCTTGCGTCGTGACCTGCGTCGCGCCCCATGCGACTCCGCCGTTGCCGAGCACGCCCGTCAGGCACAAGAGGCATGATGTGACCGCAAGCGCCTTGAACGCCCATTGCCAGCCCTGCTCCTTGTAGTATGCGCTTCTCATTTCCTTGTACCTCTTCGTCCCGTACCCAAGGCACAGATAGTCTTCCTTGGTAGGGCACTTCCCCGTACTCATGCACCAGCTGACTGGTAGCAGCCTTATGCCGTTCCCCTGTTCGTGGGTGTCATCATAGAATCCTATCTTTGGTGTCCATGGCCAGAACCACTTGATTCCGCTCTTGCATACAGAGTCTGCGAACAGGTGCGACAGTATTCCAAGCTCGAGTCCTATCCAGACGAGGCAATCATGCAGCAGGAATGCTGATATCGGGAGCATGATTAGGCTCGTCCCAATGATGAACATGAGCGAGTGCGTCAGTCCGCCACGATGCTCGCTCGGGTCATCACCAGACCATCCGATCGCCTTGCCGAATGACCGGTACATCGTCATGTATAGTGGCGAGAGGACGCCACGGGCGAAAGCGAGCCATAGGTGTACGAGCGGCTTCGTTATGATGGCATCGAATACTGCCCCAATCGTTACCAGAAATCTGGCATGATGCCCTGACGCGCTGTTCAGTACCTGCCCTGCCTTCTTGCCAAGCGATGATACCGCACCGTTTCCTGACGGGTGGTCGATGTCTGGCAGTGCGCCGCCTATTGCCCCGGCAATCACCATCGGGATGCTGAGCGGCTGCTGCGTGACCAAGCATGCGGTAGCCGCGAATGCTATGCCTGCTGGTATGTGCGCATGATAGTTCAAATGACAACGCTCCGGAATCGTACTACGCGACGTGTCACCATTCGGCACGCCTTGTTGGCAGTCTCCGGCACGTCAGACCATCTGGGCTGCTACACGCCTTCGGTCTGTCTTTTGCCCCTCTTCGCTTTCTTGGCGTGTTTGCGGACCCACATCGCGCGTAGCTGTTCCATGTCCATCAGCTCGCTCGCATGGCGGTCGACGAGTACGAGCCATACGGCGTACGTGGCATACGCCTTCTCATTCGTGTGTCCATGGCGTGGTACTGGGATTTTGAACGCATGGGCGGCAGTGGACAGCTTCCTTGTGGCACGGTATAGCTTGCGCTGTATGGCGTACCGACCGAAGCATGTGCAGGTGTCACCGAAGCGCTTCCCGTCTAGATGCACGCCTGCGGCTGATAGGAACTCGACGACGAAGAGCACGTTGTGGGCTATAATGATGTCAGCGTCATCAAGCATTGCCGCAAGCTCTGCGTCAGAAGCGAGGCAGTCACGGAACGTTGGCAACCCCGCGATATCCTCTGGGGATATCCCGCTTGCCTCCTGCGATGCTACGCTCCAAAGCTCTGGATGTCCTACGCCGAACGTGCGGTCATACACCGCGTTGCCATTGTTTCCGTATGCGGCGAGTCGGATGATCTCGCACGTCTTCGCATCAAGCCCTGTCGTTTCCAGGGCTATCGCTACGACTGAGTTCGTACGAGAACCCTTGCGGCGAGTGCCGTCCTTTGCTGCCATGCCGTTCTTGGTACTGCCATCGTGCTTCTTCGTATCTGAGTGGCACTGTTCTTCCATTCCTCCTACATACAACCGTCCGTTTACCTGCCGTCCCGCATATCTGCCATCACGCCTAAGATAGGCGATGACGTCTGCAGCGGCAGCGGGAGTGACCTCGTCGATGGTTATATCCAAATGGTCCTGATTGGAGAGTGCCTCCGTGATTTGTGTCATGAGCACGTCAGCATCAGTCACAATGCAGTCCCCGATGTACCCAAGTACGCTTGGGATGCCACGCAGCGTCTCGCCACAACGGATGATGATCTCATGGGTGAGGCATCCGAGCGTGTCTATGAGCCTCTTGGCAATGACATCCTCAGTACTATCAAGCGAGTTATCGATATGATTTTTCGGCATGCGTACAACGAGCCGCCATGATGCCATAGCGCTGCCGTCCACGAACGACGGAAGCATGCCATCGCCATCATTGGTGACAGTGCCCATCCCGTCACGTTCCTGCCTGTTATCGTCCATGCACAATCTCCTTCTGATTGGCGCGTCCTGCCTGTTCGCATACACTGTACGCCGAGTAGTGAGTCGGAACGGTGTCGCCATTCGGAAAACAGAGAAAGAACATAGTAGCAGGCATGTCCCGGAGACTCCTGCGTTGGCATTAGATGGTCCGTAAGGACCAATATGCATGCTATAATGCTGCGGAGGCATTAGAACCGCCTGTTTTGTGTGGCGGTCAGTCGGCAAATAGTAAGGCAATGAGACACGATTGCAAGCAATTGGAGGAACAATGGGATATATGACAATACCACCGCAGAGGCTGCTCGCATGGCAGAGGATGCTGTCGCCTGATAACTTCAACAAGGCTGGCGGGGCGAAGTACCACACCGCTCCGAGCGTCGTGTTCCCAGGGGCTCCCGACTATCCGGATGATGCACCAGACGGGAGCGTCACCATCATGTTCCGCATCGCCTATGACATGATGCTCTCGGACTGCGGCAGGATTGTTGTAAAGAACCCGCTGGTAGCAGAGAAGCAGGCAAAGAAGGGCAGGAAGAGTGCCCCGATAGTCGTGATGTCCGACACGGCGATAATCTGCGTAATTCCTGTGTCAGCGAACTACTACTGGTCGGCACACGTCCTCGCAGATCATCAAGTCGTGCGCATGGAGTTCAGACCAGACAAGCCAACAGCAGGCACGCCAAGCGACAAGGATGCGACCAAGCGCGGCGTTACCGTAATCGCCACGTTCATGCCAAACCATGATGAACCATGATGTTGCTAGCCGAATTCATTCCATGAACTGTCCGAGCGACAACCACATCGTAACTGCGTCACGCAGATTGTCGAACGGACCGAGCACGTCATACGGCACGTCATCAGCATGACCATCGCATAGCTCGCCCTGCGTGACCGGCGTGGAGTACTTGCGGCATTCCCACCTACCATCTAGTGATTCCACGAATGCTACGCGACCGTCAGGCGATAGATACCACCAGCAGCCGTCCGCTGCCCTGGCAAGGACGTCCTTGCTGACCAAGAAGTGGCTGTACTCGTAGAGCATGCCGACGACGGGATCCGTCTCCTTGATTCCCATTAGAAGAATTCCTCCATCTGGAACTTGTGCCTATTCTTGTCGTCTAGAAATGATACAATCTATTTAGCATGAACGCAAAGGATAAGGAGTATGTACCATGTCACGTACGAGGACGAGGGGCAGGCGGGATGGCAATGTCTCAGAGCCGACGAAGGCGATGATGATTGGCGAGTCATACCTCAGCTACGCAAGGGACATGATGCAAGGATATGGCACTGATAAGTATGGTGACTATGATATCGTCACGGAAGTAGATCCACGCATTGCAGATGCGGCTGACAGGCTTGACGATGCGATTGCCGGGGCGGAGACGGATGACGAGTGGGTGACCGCAGCGAGAATACGTACGGCGCTTCATGAGACGTATGTCCCTCGTGCCACGCTTGACGATGCCTCGGCACGGCAGCAGGACATCGCAAGGATGAGCATGCATGTCGCATACTCAATGTTCCTCCAGAGCCGCTTGGCAAGGGAGGTCCGTAACGGGAAACCGAGTGTCCCTTGGATGTGAAACGCAATACGAGACGCACGGCTTTATGTCGCACAGGCAAGCGCCGCAATTAGGATTGGGGAGGAATACGTATTCCTCCCCAATCTGTTAACTCATGACATAAGACATCAAGAACGCGTCTAGTCGTCGCTGCATATGAGCTTCACCGTCGAGCCCGGCGATACCTTCGTACCCGCCTCGGGCGTCGTTGAGACGACCGTCGATGACGATGATGTTGCGCCGCTCGATGTGACCACCAGCCCAAGCGATTCAAGGCTCGTCCGTGCGCTTGCGGCACTCTTGCCGGTCACGTCTGGGACGGTGACTGTCTTGTCCTGCGTGTTTGACGCAGAGCCGTTCGATGTGTCTGACTTGCTGGATTGCGTGCTGTCAATCTGGGATTGCAGTGCGTCGTTCTTCTGCTGCAGTTCCTTCACTTGTGCCTCGAGCTTGCTGATTTCATCCTCTGACGCCTTGTACGGGACCTGCTCAGTGGTCGATTCTGACTGCTGTGTCACCATCTGTATTGTGAGCGTGACCTTCGTTCCCTTCGGGACGTCAGTACCGGCGTCTACCGTCTGCGCAGACACCGATGGGGTGGAACTTCCGCTGGTCACGTAGGAGATCTCGTATTGCAGATTCAGTCCGTCTGCCGCATTGTATGCTTGTTCTGGTGTCATCCCAGTAAAGTCTGGCACGGTGACATTCGCGCGTGCGACGGTGACCGTCACAGCAGTTCCCCTGTCAACGAGCTTCCCTGCGTTCTCGACGCTCACGATGCTGCCGTCCGGATGAGCGTCTGATGGGGTCACATATGCGTACTTCGTTGTAAGCTGTAGCCCGGTGATGCGGGACGCAAGGTCGCTCACGGTCTCACCGTCTTGTGGTGTCGGTACCGTGGTCTTGAACTGTGGCTTCTCAAAGTCTTTCTTCTCGTCTCCCTGATGCGCGGCGTACATGTAATTTGAGAATTCGCGGCATGCTGTTGGCGTTGTCGTTGGCATTGCCACTCTTGCATCCCTGTTTCCTATCCACACGGCGACAGCATGGGACGTATCAAAGCCACAGCACCAGAGGTCTGCCTTGTCATCGGTAGTGCCTGACTTCGCCGCTATCGTCCAGCCTCCCTTATGGTCGAAATCGATATCATACCAGCTCGGGCGCTCATCGACAGCCGACTTCATGGCGTCCGTGAGCTGCAGGGCAACCTCCTTGTCCATCGCATACGTGGAATCATCATTGTGTTCGTAGACAGAATTGCCGAGAGTGTCCGTAATGGATTTGATGCACCAAGCCGTACGCTTAGTTCCGCCATTCGCTATCGTCGCATACCCAGTGGCAAGCTCGAGCGGCGCGAAGCCAGTCGTCTGTCCACCGATGATGGCAATCGGGTTGTCCTCTAGATTGCTTGTGAAACCACACGCATGCATCATGTCATTCACGTCCGCCATGCCAACGTTCTGCGCCGCATGTATTGCCATGGCGTTGTCCGATTGGATGATGCCGTTCTTTATCGAGGCGTCCCCACCCTGCTTGATATATGAAGTGATGACGTGCTCTGCTTCGCCATCTGCCGCAACGTTGACGTTTGAGTGGTCATACTCGTCTGTCGTGTAATATCCCTGCTTCTCCATGAGCGTCGCGTACAGGAACGGTTTCAAGGTAGAACCCGTCTGCGGTGCACCCTGCGTTGCTGTGTTGTACTGGCTTGCGGAATAGTCGGTGCCACCACAGAATGCGTTTATCGAACCGTCAGACACGTTGATGTCCACGATTGCGCTCGTCGCGCCGGCTGAAGCATACTGCGATTCGATACCCTTGACGACGTTCGTAGCAGCGTTGCCATCCGCGATGGAAAGCGTCGTGTAAATCTGCCAGCCACCGCTCACTATCTCGTCAGTCGTGTACTGCTTATGCAGCTCGCTCATCACGTAATCGTAGTAGAACGGCTGGTTGATTGTCCTCGACTTCTGCGTGATGTGAATCACGTCAGCGATATTCGTCGCCTTCAGCTGCCTGAGCTCATCCTGCGTGACGTCAAGCTTCCCAAGGCTGTACATCTTGTCAAGCACGATGTTCGTGCGCTGTGCGAGCTTCTGCTGACCTTCCTCTGTCGTCGGGTCATAGATGCTCGGCGCGTTCACGATGGCAGCAAGCATCGCCGCCTCGTAGTCGGAGAGCTCGCTGACATCATGTCCGAAGTAGTACTTTGACGCCGCTTGGATGCCGTACTGTCCGTTCCCGTAATAGACGGTGTTCAGGTAGGCATTCAGGATGTCGTCCTTTGACATGCTTGCATCGACTTCCGTCGCAAGGGCAATCTCCTTGAGCTTTCTCGTGATTGTCTGCTCCGTGCCAACCTCACTGTATGCGTTACGGACATACTGCTGGGTTATCGTCGACGCTCCCTGCGATGTGCTGTCGCCGCCTGTTGCCCAAGCACGGAAGTTGACATATATCGATCTGGCAATGCCTATCGGATCGATGCCCGCATGATCATAGAAGCGTTCGTCCTCTATCGATACGATGGCATCCTTCGCGTTCTGGCTGATATTGCCAAATGATACCGGCTCGCGTGACGCCTGCGCGACGATACCAATTACCTGCCCGTCACGATCGTATATGGTCGCGTCCTGTGGCATCGACACGAGCGAGTAGTCCTGTACCTGCGGAAGGTCGCTTGCGCTGCTTGCGAGCAGGACACCGAACCCGATGAGTGCTATGGCAAGCAGTGCGATGATCATTACGAAGATGTACAGCAATCCACGCCATATTGTCCGCATGGTGATCTTGATGATCTTCCATATGCAGGCGAGCACCGCCTTTACAATCTCCCATACGACGTTGCTACCGCCATTGCTTCTTGCCTTCGCTATGCGGCTACCCGCCTCACTCGCAGCATTCCGTACCGACGTGCCCCATTGTTCCTTGCCGCCGTTGTCACTGCTGCTTGCGAAGCCAGAGAAGCGTCCACCATCTGTTCCTGTATTGCTCGTGTTCCTGCTATCCGCCATGTTGCCCCCAGTCTTACCCCCATTCCGTCCCCAACCGATAAGACGATGCGGTACGGGAAATTTCGCTATGGTGCTGCCTGCGAAGGAACTGACAGACAGCGTAATCTAATTAAATCTTACAGTTTGCCGACATGTATGAGAAATGGCTGCCGGGGAACGTCCACGACAGCCAGATGATGTTTCCTCTTTTTCGCTTGTTTAGTTCTAGAACCACTGTCCCTTGCTCTGCGTCTGCTTGCGTTGACGCGGCTTCGGATTCTGCCCAGCAGCTGGTTTGCCCGTCGGAACGTCCATCGCCCCGTCGGTTTCCATGTCATAGTCCCCATCCTGGTATTCGTCGTCATCATCCGCTTGTGGCTGTGGCTGTGCCGTCTGATGAGCGTCATCGTCATCCCCACGCACAAGGTCGCCGAGGTCGAACTCGGATGTGAACGATTTGGCATCATCCGGCGAGATCGTGTCATTCGGGTCGAACACGAAGTCATCGTCAGGTTCATCATCGGCGGCTGGTATGACAATCTGCCCCTGCGGTTTGCGTTGGAGCATCTTCGTGGTCACGTCAGCATCGAGATTGCTTGCGGCGTCAACGTCCTGCTGAGAGTTTGCATTTAGCAGAGCATCTATCGGCGATTGGGTGAATATGTCGTCGACCTGATCCGCATCATCATCATCATCAGCGAGCGGTGCGGGCGTGCTCGCAGTGACGTTCGGCACGCTTTGCGGCATGGACTGCTGCACGCCTGCCGACGCGTTATCGCCTATTGATGACTGCACGAAGCGTTCTGTCTGTATCAACTCTATGGCACTCGCCGCGCTATCCCTGAGCGTTTGCAAGTCAGACTCATACCCGCTTGTACTGTCGGTAAACGCATCGCAGGTATCCAGTATTCCCTTGAGGCATCTCTCCGCCTCCGCAGCCGCCTGCTGCTTCTGCTGCCGCAGCGTGGCAATCTGCGACTTCAGAAGACGCGTCTGCGTATTGGATATCTCCGATGCCTTAGCCTGCGCCTGCTGGATGATCGCCTGTGCCTGCCTGTTCGCATCATCAGTCGTACCTTGCGCCTGTTGGATAATCGCCTGCGCCTTAGTATTGGCATCGTTGATGATGCCCTGTGCCTCGTGCCTTGCTGACTGTATGAGCCTGTCCGACACCGTCTGATCCATCTGCGATTTCTGCTGCAATGCGGACACCTGCTGCCTGAGCTGCGCAATGGCAGCATCACGGGCTGACAGCTCTGACTGCAATGCGTTCTGTTGTGCCTGCATCTCGCCTAATTGGGTGGAGAAGTTTTCGAACAGTTGTTCCTTGCTGATACCGCTCAACCGTCTGCTGATGTCTGCATCAATCATATTATAATGTAACCTCTCCTCACATCGTCAGCCACCTGAAGGCGGTCTTGTATTACGCATAATCCAAAACAGTCGAAACCTGTCTATTCAGTCTCCATTATGACATCCGTGTACCAGCATCGCAAATCGTCGCGATGATCCGTCCGTTGATTTCCTTCTCTACTTCCTTCCACAAGCCACGCACTCCCGTCTCTCGGTTCATGCCAGATAGGAGCCCGTTGGCGATGTCCTTCACGTCATCCTCCGTGATGACCTTGCTGATGTCCATGCCGACACGCTTGCCGTACTCCGTTGCCATGTGCCTGTAATTGATGATGATTGCATCAAGCATGTCAGCGTCGCTCAGTTCCTCGAACACGACGATATCTGGTATACGTCCGATGAACGGCGCACCAAGGCGCTTGACGAGTTCCTCCCTGACTGCTGAAACGCTCTCCTCGTAAGTTGGCTTTCTCGCCTGTGCGAAGCCAATGACCCCAGACGAGCCGTAATCATCGAACGCAGCATTGCTTGTGCAGACAATCGTGAGATTGTGGCAATCCACATGCTCGCCCTGAGCAGAATCGATGATGCCCGTGTCGAACATATTGAGGAACATCATGATGATGCTTGGGTGAGCCTTTTCTATCTCGTCAAGGATCAGCACGCCGTTCGGATGTGCCTTGACGAAGTTGGTAAGCATGCCTCCTTGCTCGTACCCGACGTATCCTGGGGCACTGCCTATCAGACGAGAGCCCTCCCATTTCGTCGAATACTCAGACATCGGTATGACAAGGACTCCGTCATCATTCACCCCAAGAGCACGGTTGATACGGGACGCGAGGAGCGTCTTGCCACAGCCACTCGGACCGCAGAACATGAAGATATTACGTGGACCATGCACGTCATACAGCCCCAGACGCGATGCAGCAAGCCGCTCGGTGACGACCCTCTTCGCCTCTTGCTGCCCGGCGACAGCTGCGAACGGGTCATCCATTGGGACTGCATCCCCGCCATTGAGCAGCTTCGCAGACATGCGGACTTCCTCATCGGTGACCGTGTGATGCCCATGCCCAATCGTATAGGATATGGCGTACTCGAGCGTCTCAATTTCGCGCTCTGGTGATGCTGAAGCAGCAAGGGATACGATGCCAACGCCACCGACAATCGAGCGGATTGCCGAAGCAGACACTTTCACTCTACTGACGAGCTCGTATCGCCTGACATACTGCCACAGAACGTCTGTGATTGCGTCATCTGACAGCGCCGACATGTCAATGCGAATCATCCTGTCCATTGAGTATGGGTCACGTGCTGCAACTTCCTTAGCGCCCCTGACATCGGAAATCACCATCACCCTTACGTCGTAGTCCAAGACGGATCGCAGCGTGTTCTTCGTCCCAGGCGTCACGGTCGCATACAGGTCCATCACATCGCGTACGAGCAGAATGGAATTCTTCGTCTTGGCAAGCGCTGCTGCGAGCACCTCCGTCGCATGCGGAACGTCTTGGGCATCATCACGCACAGCAAATACGCGAGAACCCCTGAGCGATGCTGGCGCGTCATCACTGAGCAGCCATGTGGCGAACGCGAAGACAATGTCCATGCGACCGGATCCGTGCTTCCCCACGATGAGCGGGACATGACGAACTCGGCTCGTCAGCACCATGCCGATGCTCGCCACCATCGTGCCACGCCCTATCCCATGGGTTATTCCACATTTTGCGTCATATTCCGCTTCTGCCGTCACGTCAACGGCGTATTGCCTGATGGCTCTGTCGGTGTGCACCCCTTGCGTGCCACCACCCATGGCATCGCGCGTAGCGTCAGTGGCACTCGCAACCGTGCTGTTGAACGGATTGGTAGCCTCACGGTAGCCCGCCCAAGCGTCATATGTGCCGTTCACGCTTTGCGCGACCTCGTTATAGACATCGAAAGCGGCAATCCCATCATGGACGAGCGCAGTGATGTGCCCGACGTCCCTGATGTATCTGCCATACCCACCATCAGATACGAGACATGCATAGAACTCCATCGTCCCAAGCATTGTGACCACAGGGCTTAGCTGTTCGTGCATCACCCCGTTCTCCTCCAGCGTAGCGAAGTCCCCATGCCTCGACATGACATTCCCACGGTCATTGACCATGCGCATCAGCTGGTTGGGAATCGAGCCGCCATCCTCACATTCGAACGGGTCATCGTCATCCTGCAGCCTTCCGAATGCGTCAGATAGCATACTGACGAACCCGTCAGGCGTCTGCGGCATCCCATTGCCATGCCTGTCGTCCCAGCCTATCGCAGACATACCAATATATGTTGGAGCGAACATTGAGGGAATGCCGATGCATGCCATGACACGCGACTCGTCACCAAGCTCGCTGCCAAGCGTCGCGAGCATCTCTGCGCTTTCCATCCGCTGCGGGGGAACGTCAACATCCTCGGAATAGCAGTTCGTGATGTCCATCGCCGCCGCATGCTTCCTGTCAACGTCAGATGCCGCTGACGACACGGCACACCTCATGGACATCAGGGCGTAAAGCACATCGCTCACCGATACGATATGCATACGGGGAATCGCGTTCGCCCCGTTATCAGCCATACGGTAGGCAACGGCAAGCGCAGGCATGAGCCTCGACACATCATTGCCATAGCTCCCCATCCCGATGCGTTCCTCGTCCATGAGGCGGGCATCATCTGCCATCGCGGCACGAACCGCATCAGGCGTAAGAGAAATCGGGCAGTCATCGGACGCATTGACGCAGCACTCGAGCATCTCAAGAGATGCAACTGAATCGGACTTCCCAGCACGCTGCCGTGCGATTGCGACGGACATTGCCCTCTGAAGGTCGCGCGACTTGCTGACATACGAAGTAGCGATGCAACGCTCCCCCTTTGAGACCTTGTCTATGACAAGCTTGCGGAACGTTCGCATGATGCCAGCGAGGATGCCCTGTCCCCGTGCGGTATCGGACTCGCCGGTTCCTCCGTCCGGCATTGCCGCGTCTGCGAACATCTCGGCAAGATCGATGGTGCTCACAGGCAATACCCCGTTCATGCTGATGATGCCCATGACCGCACGTGCCAATGTGTCATCCACATCGAAATCGGGAGTACCGTACCATTGGTATGGCACGGAGCCGATTCCTGATTCCATCTCCTCGAACCTGATGCCATTCACTACAAAGCTACCGTCATGCTGTGCGAGCAGCCTCGCCGCCTTCCTATAGCTGACAGAGAGATTGTCATCATTCCCCATGCTCATTACATCTGACAGCGGCGTCCTCATGCCAAGCAGCGGTGCCCTCATCATCATGTCGACGGTATGGCTCGCCGTCACCCTGGTTCTATCGCTCGCGTCCTCAGCCGTGCGCATCAGTTCTATGAATGAGGAGAGGGTGAAGTATGACGCGACCTCCGCGGAAGTAAGCATGCCACGCGGCATCGTGAAGAACGTCGCTTCGAATCCCGTATCAAATGACGCATACCAGCATGCAAGGACCTCGATGAGCCTCGTATCCGGGTCATGCAATCGCTTGACATCAACGGTACTGCCATATGATGCCTTGTCTGCTGCTATCAGGAGCGGTTTGAGCGGCACGGTGAGCGACTTGATTCCTGCATCGCGCATGAACAATAGCATATCCAGCGCAGAGACGCTGTCGTACCTATGGAGTACGTTCTCGCAATGCAGGTATCGCAGAGGGATTGACAGGCTCTCCAGCCCATCCTTCCCAATGGCATCGATGCCAATCTCTGCCACCTGCCTGATCGGCATCCTTCCGTTGCTGTGCTTGCCATGCCCACTGGCATACTGTCGGATGAGCGTCCCCATCCTGCCAAGTTCGAGGGAATCCACCTTGCCGTACTCGTCAGGCGTGAAGTCAAAGGCTATGTTGGAAAGCATGTGTCCTCCGCGAGGCTCGTCATGTATCAATCTTGAAAAAAACTGACGTAGGTGCTTATTACATAGACACCTACGTCAGCCAATCATAGCCGTTCTCACTCTGTCAGGCAATAGCTTATACGGAAATTCTGTGCCGACGTTTCTTCCTGCTGCCTTCGTTCCTGCTTGCGTCAGGCAGCAGCTCGACCTGTATGCCGGGCGGGACACTTCCGCTATCGCCAGACACTGTCATGCCCGTGCTAGTGATAGGAGCACCGTCCGCCGCATCGCGCGCTTGCGTGTCGCGTCGCTGCACTTTCTGCCTGTCGTATGCGTCGCGACGCTCGGCGGCTTTCACGAATGGGTTGCTGCCATTGTTGGAATGCCTCTCAGCCTTCCCAGCGGTGTCTTCTATGCTAACCGGTATGTCGGGAATCTCGGCTGCCTTCTTGTCAGCATGACGTCGTGCGTCATGCCTCATCGTATCGAGCTGTGCCCGGTTTGGTGTGCGTGACGTCTCTCGCCTGGCAACGCCGAGTTCTTGCATCTTGTCATCATCCTGCTCTGACAGCCGCCTTCTGCGTTCCATATCCTGCTGCCGCATTGCCGTCTGCACGTTGTCAGTGCGTGATGTCTGGGCGTATGTCACATTCCCCGCAAGCCTGCCGTCGTTCCCGAAGTCCCTTTCTGGCTGCTTGCCGCTGTCATCGGGCGTCAGCGAGGCAGTCACGTTGCTCACCGCAAGCCTGCGGTATCGCTCGATGAAGCGATCCTCGTCGGATGACATCTCACGCTTTCCAGATGCAAGCTCGGGATTGATCTCTCCCCAAGCGTCAGAGACATCGTCTGGCATATCGACGCCATCGTCATTTGCGCTGTCGCTGCCATTGTCAGTGTCGCTGGCGTCCCTGCCCTCGAACCTGCTGAGGAAGTCAGACATCTCGCTGTCTGTCTCCTCGTGATTTGCGAGGAGGCTGACGTCGCCACTCGCCGCTGCTTCCTCGTTTCTCATTCCAGTGATGACGTCGGACATGTCCGTATGCATGTTCCATACCTTATATCGGTAGGATGTGAGGGGATCGTTCCAGAACGACATGAGCATACTGTTGTCGATCATGTGCGTGCGTCTGATGGTGAATGCGATGGCGTCGTTGCCGACCTTCTGCGAGTATGCCGACATCTTGCGTTCTATCTTCCGCATCCTTGTCTGCAGCACCTGCGCGATGCGCTCCTCATCTATCGGGAAGAGGGCGTCAGCCGTGTTGTACTCGTCGCTTTCCTCCTGCTTCTCCCGTCTGTCGGCGATAAATTTCCCTATTCTCTCCGCCATGCCTTCCACGCTAAACAGAGAGCGATCGTCATGCGTATCCCGAACATAGTAGTCATCGTCCCTGCCATCGAGCCACCATCCCTCGCTTGACGGGGTGTATGACACGACTATGTAGCCAAGCACGTCGTATGAGGCTCCATTCCACATGCCGTTGCCGGACGTTCCAGCCCTGCCAAGGTCATCGAGCATCTCCTCGTATGACCTTCGGTACGCCCTGCCATGCCGCCCGAGCGATGGGGCGGGGTCTCCTATGTGCCCATGGAGGTTGTCTATCGCATATCCGTACGCATCCCACCATTTATCAGGGTGCGTCTTCTTGAGGATTATCTGCACGTGCGTCTGCGATTCCGCATCATCGTCAGGGAGCAGCCCGTTCACGAACGACACCCACTGCATCACCGCATCGCGCCTGCGGTCGCCGATGACCTCCATCGCCCTGCTCGGTGTGTATCCCTTTGCCTTCGTGTCGACAGCGTTCGAGCCGAACGTCTCCCGATGCGTCACAGCGCCGGTCATGATTGTCGGTATGACCTCGTAGATGCCGCACCCACCAAGCGACGGGTCATCGAATATCAGGAAGCCGTTGACGTCGAAATGGAACTTCGGCAGATCTTCCTGCGTCTCTATTGCGATTTCCTTCTCTTTAGGCTTGAAGAAGCTCATCGGAACTATTCCTCTTCATCGTAATTGTCGTCGTAGTCATTACCCCCGAAGTTCATCGGGATGTCCTCGTGCCCATGTGCTTCCTTGCTGCCCGATGCTGCAAGCCTATCCCTGCCGCGCTGCACGCTAGCCTTGCCAATCATCTCGTCATAGATATTGTGCCTTTCTGTCGTGTCCTTGAACATGTCTGGGAAATCCTTATAGACGTCCTGCGACATGAGCGTGACCTTCGGATCGAGTGCCTGTTGCAGGATTGGCACTGACGTGTATTTGTCTGTGTCATTGAAGAACTCGTAGAACAGCCTGCTGATTTCGGCGCTACTCAACTTCCTTGCTTGGATTCCGGTATGCGTGCTTCCCATCATGTCAATCGCGCTTTCTACCTTGAGCAGCCTGTTATCAAGTTCCGCATTCGTCCTCGTCATGCCAAACTGGCTCGCCTGCATGTACTCCTTTGTCTTCGCCGAGCGATCCTCACCAATCTTGTAGTCAGCAGCCTCCGCAGCTTCCATCTTTTTCTTGAACGGGTTCATGTTTTCCTTAAGCTGCTCACGGCGCACACTTGTCGTGTTCATCGACTTGTCACCGACGCCCTCAGCGTCATCCCTGTAGGTAGTGACGACGTAATAGCGGTACGAGTACTTCTCGCGGCTGTCGAACCTGCCTAGAAGCCCTAGGTAGTCAAGCGCTCTGTCCCTCTTTACGGACGTAGATGTTCCATTCATCTCGTTGATTGCGTCAATAGTGTTCGACATCCAGCCCTTCAGTGGCGTAAGCGTCGCCTGCATGTAGATTTGTATGGGGATTTCCTTCTGATCGTCAATGCACTGGTTCAGCGTCGAGCAGAACTGCTGGTATAGCATCAGCTGATCAGTGTATTTCGCCATGGTCGAATCCTCGACGTCAATCTGGTCAATCGCGAACCCGCCATGGTTGCCGCTTATCAGCGCATAGTCATTCTGCTCAATTTGTATGTCGGGCACGAACGATTGTGTCGCAGACGGGACGTATGCCCCGTTTATCTTCGTCTTGTCCCACGAGAGGAGATTCGACTGTCCAGCTTCCTTCAGGTAGATTGCCACTTGCTGCTCTATCGGAAGGTCGCCACTGAACACGTGCTTGTTCGCCACGAATACCAGTGGCAGCCCAATCGCGAATCCTATGATCAGGCACACGTACGTGGGTATGAACGCCTGGAAGCTCATCATGATGAGACACGGGACGAGGATGCATGCACCGCTCACTATGACATCACGCCACGTGAACTTGCCCCATGCATACGACTTCATGTCGCTGATGTTCTTCGGCAGGGAGTATGGGCGGCTGAGCTCGGACAATGCCTCGCTCTGCCTCTTCTTCTCCCGTTCTGTCTTCTGGAGACTCAACCCCTCCGCAACGTCAGACATCTGCAAGAGTCCCTCCCATCATGCATCGAGAGCGTCACGCAGTTCGACCCTTTTCGAGCTCTCCAAAATCTGGAAGCTCTCACGCGACGGCATGTAAAAGTTGCTGATCTTGCCAGTCTGCTTGTCCACGGATATTCCGTGGGTGACATAGGCTACCTGCTTGAGGTTTTCGGCGAAGAAGATCCACATGGAATCGTTCTCGAACGCCCCTGTCACCGTCAAGGAATCATCGAACTCTCGGAAGTGCTTCCTTGCGATCTCTATCGCTTCCTGTTTATCGATCATCTCGAAGCTCCTTTGCAGCAATCCAGAATACGTTTTGAATGCATGAGGTTGTCAGTCCTGCAGAATGAGACAGAGCCACGCTTGCCGCAGTCAACATGCATGGCATCATGCCTTCCATTTAGCCTTCGAGTCGTGACGCTTACGCGCGGGGACCGTTATGCTATCGTCATTGCTACCAACATGGGCGTCCGTGCCCGCATCATTGTCCCCGGCATCCCCAGCAATGTCATCGAACACGTCCGACATGTCAGGGAAATCATCATCAAGTCCGAAATCGCTGTCGCCAGCGCCATGTTCTCGTGTCAGTGTCTTCGGCGTGTCCGTCCCTGCTTCGTCTTCGCTATCAAACGTGACGTCGCTCATGAAATCCGACATGTCCATCTCGCCCATGTCGCTTTGTGTATCGGTATCAGCCTCACCGTCTTGTGCTTGGGAGCTGCTCGCGTCCACGCCGTCATCGCCGCCGTCAGACAGATCCTCCGCTGCTTCCCCAAACAGATCGGCATAATCGCTGTCATAGTCATCCATAGCATCATCAGCATCGTCATTGCCTGACGGCTGGATACCAAGGTTCTCGCTTACCTGTGCCGCGAACTTGCGCGCGATGTCGTCAATGCTGTCAATATGTCCGGTACCAAAGTCTGCGATACCATCCGCGTTGTCATGCATGTTGTCAGGCAGCATGATTGGCTCGGCGTAGAGCTCGTCACTCCCATCGCCGTCTGCTGCGGGCTTGCCATCGGTATCATCAGCATTGTCAATGCTCTCTGGGGCATCTTCTGCGGAATCCCCGTTGTCTGCGGTATCGGAACGATTGGGCTCCGTGCTTGCTGATGTACCGTCATCTGTATCGTCAGCCTGACTTGAAGCGTCGGCATCTCCCGCCGCATCATCATTGCCGTCATCATCGGCATCCGACATTGCTGACGTCATGTCGGTATCATCGCCATCATCGGCAATCGTATCGTAATCCATATCGCCCACGCTGTCAGTGTCATCGAAGTAGAGCACGTTCAGCAGATTGTCTATGCTGTCGGAACATGAACGTATTTCGCTAAGGCAGCTCGCCGACCCTTCCGCATTCGCGGAAATGCCCTTGGCACACTCCTCCAGCGTTCCCTGGAGCGCGGTGACCTTCTCAAGAATGATTGCAACATCATGCAGCACCGTCTCGCCGTCATGCATGTCGATGGCAATGCGCAGTTCCCCAGACGTGCCGTCGTCAGCGACACTTGCGGCTGCTCCGGACGACTTCCGCACCTCATCGCTCAGCGTCTTCTGTACGCTCGCAAGCCTGCCCTCCATGCGTCTCGTGGCTGTCTCAAACGTATCGAGCCGGTCGATTATAGCCTTCAGGGAGTCCTCGTCAATCTTCGGGGCAGCAGCAAGGGCACCATGCTCTGTGACGGTGCCAGCACTCTTCCCGTCAGCGACACCATCTGCATCGCCATCGACGAAGCGAATCCGCCCGTTGATGTACTCGACGGCGAGCATGAGGGAGTTCTCGAACAGGCGAGTCCCCTTATCACCAAGGTCGCGACCGGCAAGTTCGAGCTTGTATGCCGCTGCCGGCATCTGCAATGATGATGACACACTGTAATGAATCTTCTCGAATTCCGAGGTTCCAAGATCCTTGGCGGTCTGTCCGTCATACTGGGCAAGATCGAGCTTTCCCTCATCACTTAGCGCCTTAAGCTTGTCCAGCAGGTCGTATCTGTAATCCATGTAACGCTCCCCATATCGTCGGCAAACCAAAGCCAAGAAAAAGACCGCATGATCGCGGCATGATGCTATCAGGCAACAGTCTCAGCTTTCGGTTTTTGCATCCCTCTTATCGGCATTGTCATCAGCGGCAGCGTCGTTCTTCCGTCGTGCTGCCCTCTCCTCTATCCTGCACTTCGCCGCATATAGCATCTCTGCCTCGTCAGCGAGCGCATTCGCCTTCTTCTGATCCTCGTACGTGATGCAGATGATCGACCCCATGAGAATCACCCCAACACCAATCGCGAGCACCGTCAGCACCGCGCTCGAAAACGCCATGAGAAAGCGCAGGAGAACCGCCACGCCAATAATGATTACGCATGCAATCGGCACCCATGACTCGGCAAGCGCCCACCTGATCCTGTCCGCAAGCGGGGCATGAGTCTCATCATATAGCCGGCGCTCAGCCTCTGTAAAGCCGATGCCTGTGATGTCAACACCGTCATCACCAACGGCACTGCTATCAGCGTCAGCTGAATGCTCGCCTTCAGACGGCGAGACGACGGCATCATCATGCACGGTGCTGGCAGCACCCGAATGAACGCCATGGCTGACACTGCCAGAAGCCCCCTGAGAGCCGCTGACACGCCCGCTGACGCCAGTATCGACGGCACTACGGGGAACATACGCACCGCCGTCTGTGACGCTGCCAGAACGGCGTTCCGTATCGCTCACGGTAGTGGTACCGCCTTTACGAGTGGAAGACGGGATGCCTGCAACTACGCCATTGCCATCGGTCCGCACACCAGTCATGCTGCCATGGGCACCACGTCGTGTGCCAGCAACGGCAGAATTCTGCGTATGGTTTCCAACGGCAGAATTCTGCGTATGGTTTCGCGTTCCAGTCCCGTTACTGCCATCAAACGGTACCGTCTTTGGTACGTTCCCCTGTGATTTGTCCGCTGTGCCACCATGCTTACTGCTGGCACGCGGAGCTACACTGCTACTAGTGCCATGTCCAACACCCTGACGTGAGCGGCTTGAGCTTGTCATCTGCTTGTTATCGGTATGACCATGACCAGACGGCTGCGAGTCGATTGGCGGCACGATAATCCTGTCCGTGTCCGACATGACGGCAGCGTATTCGGACGACGACACAGACGTGGCGGTACGCGAACGTGCCAACGATTCTGCCTTGCTCCCATCCCCATCGATCATCACAAAGCCAGCACGCTGCCTGCTGCGTGACAGCCGACGCTTCGTGCTGCCATTACCTGTAGCGTTCCCGTTATCCATGCCATTCACGTCCTGTCCCATACCTGCCATGCCCATGTCCCGTCCTATTCCTATCCTTTTGCCAGCATATGTCAGCTCCATATGGCTGGCACGATATCTATCGCGACACCACATACGTCCTTCGCTACACCGCATCGCCAATCATCGAGTCTTCGACATGCCGACTCGCACACGCTCATACACCAACCTAGTATTCTACTGCCAGCAGCCAGCCACTGATAAGCAGGGACAACGCCATGTCCAAGCAACAGCCAACGTACGAGGCACATGCCACGCATGGCACGGGTGACCGCAAGCATCAGCCTATGCCCCGTACGGAAGGCATCAATGCCGCAGCCCGAAGAGTGCAACTGCCGCACGCAATGCATATCAGTACGTACAGCAGGCAGACGGAGCCGTAGGGCGAACGTGACGTGTGCAGTTTGCCATCAGAGCAGCAGGCAGCAAGCAGGCAATAGGACAGCATGCTGTCTGCGGAACAGCGTGAATGACGCAAAGCATAGCAGCGAGCAAGACAGCGGCAAGTGCAACATAATGCCCGACAACAAGACGACAAGACGACTATCAGACAGCTAGCGAGACACGACGCGGCGCATATCGATTGGCAAGTCGTGCCACACGCCTATTGGCAAGGCGATGGCAGAAAGGGAGAACGACGAGAGGGCATAGAGCAGATACGTAACGTATGGCACGCCGCCGTCGAATAGCATTGCGGACAGCAATACGGCGAGCACAACATGGAGCACACACAAAGCGAACATGACGCATGATGTAATGCAGACATGACGATAAGCATAGAGCCGGCACGCCGGCATGGTGCAAAGATAGCGAGCGAATGCGGCACAGGCATGGACACGTAAGTAAAACACGCGATGTTGTGAAGCGCCAAAAACTGCACTATAATGGACTACTATCATGAGCAAGACACGCTCATCGACAAACGAACGCACGCCATGGACAAGCACAAGCAGATACTGAAGTGCCGATCGCGCATGGCAGGAGGAACGACGAATGGCAGGCAACATGGGAACGAACGGCAACCAGAACGGCAACAACCAGGCAGGCGCGATGCTCGACCGCATCAACGCCCTGGCAAGCAACGAAGAGCCAGCCGTAAAGAAGGTCAACCGCATCCCAACCACATACAAACAGCCAAAGAAACAACAGAAACGTGAAGTGCCACTAGAAGGCATATACGGCGACATCTACTACAGCGGACGCTTCACGCCATCAGAAGAACTCACCCACAAAGAAAAGGAACGCCACGACGCAGCACACAAGACAGACGAACTCATGCTGAAAATCCGCGAGATAGAAGACGGACTCTGCCGCAAATACCACGTACAACGCCTCGATGAAGGACCAGACTACATCCCAAACACGATGGCAAACGGCAAGAACGTCAGCGGACACCACGCACTCGTGGTGGGCAATACTGTAGATGATCCCCAGCATCCAAAGATGTGGGGAATCTCCCAGCTAGACAGGACATTTCATTTATTCTGCCTAGGTAAGACGGGGTCGGGCAAGGCGCTCATCTCTGAAACCAGAGTATTAACAGAACACGGATGGGAACATATCGGCGACATCAAGGTTGGCGACAAGATATATACCAGAACCGGCTGCCTAGCAACCGTGAATGGCGTATATCCACAAGGCAAGCAGCCTGTATGGGAGATAGAGTTCGAGGACGGTACCATCGTCTCATGCAACTCAGAGCATCAGTGGATCGACGTCAAGCAGGTGCACGGCATGCTCACAGAAAGGGTGAAGACAACCGAGCAGATGTTCGACGAGGGCATCCGTGAGCATGATGACACGGACAGGAAGCAGGGAAACGGCTACCGACATCACATACCGCTGCCTGCACCGATGCAGTTCCCAGAGCAATCCCTGCCGATAGACCCTTACGTGCTCGGCTGCCTGCTCGGTGACGGCACATTCACGCAGGCACGACAGTCCCTGCCCAAGCTTTCATCTGCTGATGAGGAACTGGTTCGGCGCTTCGCAGACCATCTCGGCAGCGATTATGACGTCCGCAAGAAGCGTGGAAATAACTATACATGGAACATCACATTCTCTGATTCATACAGGCAACGCAACGAAGGAGTACCACGCGACGAGCGCGACCATCTCGGGCACGCTCTCGATCGAATGGGACTGCGCTGCCGCGCAGAGCACAAGTTCATCCCCGACATATACAAGTTTTCCTCAATCGAGCAACGCCGCGAGCTTGTGCGCGGGCTGATGGATACCGATGGTAGCGCCTGCCATGGGCGGTTCTCGTTCACATCGATAAGCAAGCAGCTTCGCGATGACCTCGCCGAGGTCATCAGGTCGCTAGGCTACCTCGTCTCTCTAGGTGTCGATGATCGTGGCATAAAGAAGTACCCGCATAGCGACGGCAAGGCGTACACGCTCCATGTCTCGACCTCAGAAGTTGAATGCCTCTTTGCCCTGTCACGCAAGAGACAGAACTATTATGACTACGTCGCTAGGAAGTCGGCGACTGCTACGAAATCGAACGTGCGCAAGAAACCCGTGATATTCGATGACGCGACACCTGACACCGACCTGCTCCTGCCACCGTACCTCGTCGGTGTGCTGACAAATGCTTGCATTGGTTCTGCAAGTATCGGTGGTGTCTCATCGACGCACGTAAACGAGGCTATGCGAGAGCATATCACCAACATGTTCATCGACCAGCAAGCGTCATGGCACATTCCCAAAGCAGGCAAGATGACGAACCAATCGCGATGGGCGCTGGATGTCGACGGCGGTACGCAGCGTAACGGGAAGCACCTGAACCTCGTGCTACTCGCGTGTAAGCAGCTCGGAATCGCCTGCAACGTCCAGGAGCGCCGCATACCACGGGAATACATGCATGCGAGCTATGCCGCACGGCAGGAACTTCTGCAGGGAATCCTTGACACCCACGCCAAGTTCTCCGGACAGACAATCAGTGTGTGGGGTCCTGGCATCCTGCTCGGACAGCTCGTAGAGCTCGCCACCTCTCTCGGGTATATAGCGCATTTGCATCATCCAGAGAGGGAAGGTGGCATCGATTATGTCGTCATCCGCATCTCTGACGCGGACATGTTCTTCGACCCTGCGAAGCGCGAACGCACGGAGCGGCTGCTTGGTCGCTGCCTGTCTACGCGCAGGAGCGAGCGCGACAGTACGCTTGCCATCGTGGACATCCGCAGGACGGACCGCGTAGCAGAGCAGGTATGCATCTCGGTGGACGACCCTACGCACTCGTATGTCGTCGGGGGTTACATCGTCACGCACAACTCGACGTTCCTGCGTAGCCTGCTCGTCCAGGATCTCTGGTACAACCGTGGCGGGCTGCTTCTGGAGCCGCACGGCGACCTGAGCTTCGAGCTGCTCGAGGAGACGCCGCCATACCGCCTGCACAATGTCATCTACATGGATACGCTTGGCGACACGGAGTACTCGCCGGGCTTCAATCCGCTCGCCATCCCGCCTTCCGCATGGCTCGAACCTGATGACAGGACGAAGGATATGAGAGCACAGGCAGTCACAGGCGTGGTGTCACTAATCGCGAAGCACTTCTCCATGGACTCTGGAGCTGTGCAGCTGAAGAAGAACCTGGAGAACGCCTTGAACGCCCTGGTATGGGTGCCTGGGGCGACGCTGCTCGAGGTGATGGACTTCTACACGAACGAGAAAGTACGGGAGACGGTACTGTCATGCATGCCAGAGGGCGCGGAGAAAGAGCGCATCAGTGAGGCTGCAGCGAAGGTCAAAGCATCCGACCTCGGCTCGCTTGACAACCGTATCGCCGTATTCCAGAACAACATGAACATGAAGCGCATGTTCGGGCAGTCGCGCCCAACGCTCAACTTCTACAGGCTGATGAACGAGGGGTATATGATTATCTGCCCGCTGAACAAGGGCGTCTCCGATGATGACTCGTTCCGCAACTTCGTGGGCGCGTACATCATCTCGTCCATCTACCACGACTCAATGAAGAGGGAATCGATTCCGCAGGGAGACCGCGTCATCTTCCCGCTTACAATCGACGAGTTCCAGAACTTCGCTGGCGATGATGTCGCTGGCATGCTGTCAGAGTGCCGAAAGTATGGCTTGCCGCTAATCCTAGCGAACCAGTACATGGCGCAGCTTAACGGCACGGTGCAGACCGCCGTCGAGCAGTGTGGCACGAAGATATACTTGCAGCTCACCGATTCTGACGCTTCCACGCTGGCACGTACGATGGGTGACAACGTGACGTCGCTGGATCTTGCGAACATCAAGAAATTCCACTCCGTCGTGCAGACAATCCGGAACTCGCAGACGACCGACCCGTTCATGAGCGCGAACCTGAACCTCGCGAGCGTCGAAGAGACGCTGCAGCGCGAACCGTCGGCGAAGGTGATTTCCGACCTTGTCAGAGCCATTACGCACGAGCGTTTCATGAAGCGATCGAAGGATATCGATGACGAGATCAACCGCCGTCATGAGATGCTTGCTGGTGGCGCATCGCGTGACGAGCTGTTGCGGGAGTTCGTATTCAAGAAGGACGCATAGCTACAGTGATAAGCCCACCTGCTCAAACAGGTGGGCTTATCACTTCCCAGTAGTACGAGCGTCCTATGGTATCTGGCAGCGGTTTTCCGTGCTCCTCATACTCAGCTACTATTCTTCCCGAGAAGCACGTACCCGACGCCTGACACGACCTCCGTGTACCCTTTACGCTCCGCTTCCTGCTTCAGTGTGGAACCCGATGATACGAGGACATAGTCGAAATCACAGGACGCAAGTATGCTATCCGCATCGCTTACGCTGTTCGCGGCGTCGACGTATGTCGTGTAGCGGTCATTCCCGTCATGCGATATGGAATCCTGCCATGTCTCCGGACGCGGGTCCATCGATACACGGTACCCATGGTATTCCACGAAGCCACCTAGGTTGAACATCGTGCATATCTTGATGTTGCCTCGCTGACTCTCGTCGTAGATGTTGTCGAGCGTTTCCATGGCGGTGATTGGCGTGCTGGAGTCATCCTGGTACTGCTCGCCCGAAAGAGATTGCGTGCTGACGACGGCTAGGAATGCGCATATCGTCACCGTCACGATCAGGATGATGTTGCGGAGCAGTTCGAACGTCCCTATGCCGTCGGCGTACGTATTGTCTGCCTTTGGCGTGCCGAGCGTCTTGATGACGTATGGGAGCGAGATGACTGGCAGAATCCACACGGAGCGTACGTTCGCTAGGGACACTGGTATCGTTCCGAGCACGATGAGCAGCATAGGCAAGTCCATTCTCCTGATGCCCCGCTTGCCTATCGCGATTGCGGCTATGACGATGCATGCGATGAGGAGGATGCCGTATGAAGCGCTCATGGGCGTGACCTTGCCCATCTCCGAGATGTAGTTGCCGTATCCTGCGGCGCCGTATGAGTTGAACAGGTACATCGCCCCAGAGATGCCGTACGGGTTCACGCAGGTCGCCACAAGCATCATGGCGATTGCCTTGAGAACGGGCACTCGCTTGTACCCGTCCTCTATGAGCTGCACTCTCCATGTTGTTGGGCGGGTGTCGTCACTGCTCGTAGTCGTCTCTGTGCCTTCCACGTTGTCATCATCGAGAATTATTGCCAGACGTCTGTATCCGCGTTCCAGCCATGCGAGGAAGCGATTGATGCTTTTCGCTGACGGCATCGCGTAGCAGCACACAATCGCCACGTCCATCCACATCATCGACATGTGGAGGTTGGCATGCATGATGGTTATCGGCAGCAGCCATCCGAGCGTCCGCGTGTTTCCCGTCTTACGATACCGTTCCATGACGGATATGGTGAGCATCATGAGCGTCATCGTGATGACCTGCGGGCGGAACGATACGTACGAGCTCGCCGCAGACACGGTGAGCAGCATGAGGCACAATGCGACGAAGCCAAGCCTGTCGGTACCGGCTGCTGACAGCGCCGCGTGTCGCATGGCTATGAGCAGGACGACGCACGTCACGAGCAGCAGCACGCCAAGCCCTACGAAGCCTGATGCCGACCATGTGAGCCAGTCGACGAGGCATACGAGCCATTGCTGCGCGACGAACGCCATGCCTGGGTAGACGGAGAACGGGTTGGTGTAGGGGATGCCATGCTCCGCTATCTGACGTCCAGTTGCCAGGATGAACCATATGTCGTTGTCGTATCCGTTGTGCACGCACATTGCAATGACGCTCGCAATTGCTATGAGTATGACCATGCTGGACATGAGCTGCACGCCGTTTACAGTATGCCTGCGTGTCCGCGTTCCTATTATTGATGGCACTGCTTTTGACTCCATAATGTGTCGACTGCGATTACCTTTGCCGTATCGAAAAGTCTTGCTCTCGCATTCTAGCACGCTATGTGGTCTCTGGCACAGCATCATGCAACCACAACGTGCGTTTTTCGTGTGGAAATCGGCTGGTTTGTTGCCTCTCATACCATCATAAAGGTATCATACCATTGATAGGTAGACGAAGGCAGGCATGCTGGCATACGGTCACGGCTTGCGGCATTGAGAAGGGAGAGCATCATGGGATACGATGGGGCACTCTGCACGAGGACGAAGGAGGAGTTCGACCGCTACTGTAACGTATGCGACAGCTCTAGCAGGGTGGAAAGACCGTCCATGAAATACCGCACGGATGATGACTATTCCGTGATTGACTTTGGCAGTACGTTCAGGGGACTCTTCGATGCGTTGAAGTACGAGGATGGCATCCTGACGAAGGCAGAGAAGGCAGACGGGGACAAGGGCGAGGCGGACAAGTACGGGTTCGATATTCCCGATTACGATCTCACCGTGAAAGCGTTCGATGGTCTGGACAATCTGCAGGATGCCATCGAATCCATTCCCATCTTCAGCGACTTCATGACAGTGCTCAAGCAGGACGGCGCCGATGACGATGATGTTGTCACGTACTGGTCGGCAATCATGCATGCCACGCGCGAGCAGCGTGAGGGCTGGGATGACGAATCGCCCACGAGCTGCACAATCAGCGATCCCGTAGAGGCGATGAGGCGTCGTGCCGATCTCTATCGCATCATCGATGGCAGCGGGATGATGCCGGAAATCGCTTGGCTCGTGAAGGACAACATCGTCGCCGATGGACCGCGCGTCCTGTACGCCGTTGATACGTTCGCTGACGTCGGCTTCGCGTGCCGCCTTGCGAAGATTGACACGCTCCGCCTTATCGAGAGCTGGTAGGCATCATGGCTCTACGTGCGAGCGGCAAGTCTGACGCGCAGGATTCCCTTGCGGACCTCGTGCGCCAGACGATGCCATGGATGTCTGTGCGGCAGGAGGTGCCGCTTTCATCGATAGTGTCAGCTGCTGGGTATTCGACGGACGAGATTGCAGTAGAACTGCGGCACAGACCGAGCGACATGTCGGTGGACATTTACGCCACGGACCTGTCTGACGCCATCGCGTTCGAGTACCAGGGGGAGCAGCACTATAGGACTGCAGGACGCATGAACGCTTCGGAGAACGCCGTGCGGTACGACCAGACACTCGACGCGGAGAAGGCATGGATCCTGCAGCGCATCGGCGTGCCTATCGTGCAGATAGCGTATGATGATCCACTGTCAAAACGCTTCCTCCAGCAGAGGATGATGGAAGCGCGTGAGGAGGTCGCGGCATTGAGGATGCAGCTTACGCCGTGTTCCTCATGCGGACGCCTGTTCCCAGCGGAGAGGCTGGAGGACGGGCTGTGCCACCGATGCGTGACCGACGAGGATGCTGATTGCATGGCAAGCCGCCATGACGTGCCTGGTGATGCCTATGACGGCGCTCGCCATGACATTACCTCTGGCAGCAGAAGGCGTGCAGGCATGCATAAGAGCGGAAACCGCTCGTCCGCTGACACGGAGGCGTTGGCACGACGCAGAGAGCGGCTTCGCGCAGAGCGGAAGGCAAGGCGTGACGAGTACCGTAAGTCGGAGGAGTATGCCGATATGATGGAGCGTCGCCGCGTCATGCGTCATGAACGCTACTTGAAAGCTAAGCAGCGGAGGAAGCGGGAAGGGCGATGAGCCGCTTGTGATGTACCCCGAAGCTAAAGACTTCGGGGCTTCGTGCTTCATCGAACGCTGCTCGCCGAACAACCCACAAGGGCGTCATTCGACAAGACTGACACGTCCTCCACACGCAACAGTCTGCCATCCACAGACCGAACAACAAGACCAGAACAAGAAACACGCGCACCAACAGATTTTAACTCAACCAAAGGCACGCCATCATCATCACACAAACCCAACAAACCAACACAACCCAAACGAACCATGTTACACGCAGCATTCACATCACGATCAAACGAAAAACCACAACGCTCACACACAAAAACACGATCACCCAGCCCCAGATGCGAACGCTCCCCACACACAGGACACACCCGCGAAGACGGAACAAAACGCCCCAACACAACCACACGCGAGTCACCAACCAACCGAGCCTTCACACGACCAAGAACACCATCATGCACCCTACGAGAACCACGAGCACGAGACCCCCTCGACACCCACGCCCTCAGATTCTCATCCTGCATGAACACGACCTCATTCAACAACAGATCATGAACAATCTTGTTCGCAACATCATCACGACGACACGACAAACGCTCGTACTCACGACGCAACAACCGACAAGTCCGCTTATAATTGTTAGACCCCTTCACCTGCCGAGATAAGCCCCGCTGCAAGTGCTTAAGGCGATCAGTTTCTCCAATCACCGCACTAACCTTCCGACCATCACTCATCGTGACACTCGTACGCACGCCCATGTCAATACCGATGACAGTCCCAGGAACAAAACAATCCCGTACCGCCTCATCATCTTCATCAAAATAGCAGGTCACAAGCAAGTGATACCCATCAGGTCTGTCAACCAGATGAGCGCAAGCGAACTCCGCGCTATCTGGTATCTGATCGAGACCGTTAACCCTGAGCCTGCCTGGGACGTTCTGTACGCGTACGAGCGTTAGCTTTTTGCTGTTCTTCGTTCGCTTGAACGCGTATGTCGTCCCGTATTGTTTGAGTTCGACTGATTTGACTTGTGACGTGAACTTGAGCTTGCCTGTCTTGTACCCTTTCTTCTTCTTGGCAGCGAGTGCTTTCCTGTCTCTCTTGAGGTCATTGATTGTGGACTGTTGCATTTGTGAGCCAAGCGTCAGTATTTCCCTGGTTTGGAATGTTCCGTCTGGCAGTTTGACTTGTACGGTTCCATCTAGTGGGTATTCGTCTATTCCGTTTGCGAGGGCGTCGTTTCTGAGCCATTTGGCTTCGAGGAAGATTCTTGTGAGTGCTTCCTTTTGCGCTTTGTTCAGCTTGTTACTTTGTATTTTGATGTCGTATGTTTTGCATGTTTGGTGTTGTCTTCTTTCGTGTGTCTTTTTTCTGCTTGCGCTGATTTTTGCGTTTTTGGCTTTTCTTGTGTTCTCGTTGAGGTTTCTGGGTTGTTTTGTTCTTGGTTTTGGTTCTTTTGGGAGTGTCATTTTTGTTATCACCTCCTTGTTCTGTCTTGTTGTTTTTTACTTGTGTTATAGTTTATGGTGTGTTTGGTGTGTTTTTTTTGTTTGTTGGTGTTGTTGTTTGGGGTGGTTGGTTGTGAGTTCTTTTGATGGTGTTCGTGATGGTTATTATGATGGTTTGTCTCATGCGAAGGTTCGGTTGTTGTTTCATATCGTGTTGGCTACGAAGTATCGGCGTGCGTGTTTGTGTGGGTTGGAGGATGATGTGTGTCGTGTTTTTGTTGAGTGTGCTGGTGTGAGTGATTTTGATGTGTTGGGGTGTGGTGTTGGTGGTGGTGATCATGTGCATTTGTTGGTGCGTTTGAGGAAGCCTGGTGTGAGTGTTGGGCAGGTTGTGCGTAGGTTGAAGTGTTACTCTTCTCGTGTGTTGTGGGAGGAGCATGGTGTGGTGTTGTCTCGGTTTTATCGTGGTGGGCGTTATCGTTTGTGGTCTGCTGGGTATTTTTGTTCGACTGTTGGGGTTGATGATGAGGTTGTGGGTAGGTATGTTCGTAATCAGTGATTTTTGTGGCGTGTTGTGTTGCTAAACGTGTTTGCGTTTGGGTGTGCGTGCTTTGCATGTGTGCTTTTTGTTCGCGTTTTGTGGCGTTTCATCTCCGAAGCTGAAGACTTCGGAGCTTTCACGCTTTCGACAGCTCGTGTAATGGCATCGTTATGTAATGAGGGACGGCAGCTGGAAGCATCACGCACCAGCTGCCGTCCCTCATTACTATATATGGAACTAGCGTTCTTTTCTAGCCGAAGTTCTCTGGGTCGCTGTCGTCCATGTCGTCCAGCCAAGTGTCGTTAGAATCCCCACTATCAGTGGCGCTGTCTGATGGTGCCGTGGTGTCTGCGCTGAATGCCGTCGTGTCCTTCGTATCGTCATCTGGCGCGTCGGTGTCCATTGATGACTCGTCGACGTCGTCGAACTCGCCTGTCGCATCGTCTGTTGCGTCGGTCGGAATCGATGACGTGTCCTGCTTTGCCGCTTCTGCTTGGGCGTCAGCCTCACGCTGCTGCCTTACCTGCTCGATCGTCTCGTTGCGGCGCTCGTCGTAGTCTTCGTACGCGTTGAGCCACCTGTCGACATCCTCCGTGATGTCGCTGCCCTCGCCATCTGCAATCTCGTCGTTGAGCGCATCGGCTAGCAGCTTGGAGTCGACCTTCACCTGCGTGGCGAGCGTGCCGTCATAGATGGCGTGCCCGTTGGATTCTATGACGAGCCTTGAGGACTTCGCACTGGAAAGCAGCCCATCGGTGAGCAGGTCGACGGTCATGCCGCTGAGCGGGTTGCCATCGGCGTCACGCACGAACACGCGTACCGCTGTGTCGCCTGGGACGAATCCGACGTTGTCTCTCGTGATGCTATCCACATCGAGATCCGACTCGGTGCCATCCGCGACGAGTTCCGTTTCCATTGCTGTGCCGTTGCTGATGATGACTGGCTGCGGCTGTCCGCTATCGGTAATTGCGAGGTAGTTCCCATTGGGAACGTCTTCGAGCGTGACGTAGCCGTTGTCATCGGTCACGCCGCTTGCGACTGCATCATAGGAGGTGCCGCTGATGACGATGTAATAGTCGTCGTATACCTGGTTGCCTTCCTCGTCCTTGACGGGGTTGCCATCGGCATCAACCGTCTCAGCTGGCTCGAAATGCATCGGCGGCTGTGGAATCTCGACGAGGCTCGGCGTGTCTGCATCAGGTGACATGTATGCGTCGCATGTTGCGATGACGCGCTGGTTCTCGTCTGTGCCATCATTGACGAACTCGATGAGTTCCGCGTTGAGTCCGTAGATGTCTGCTGGGATGGCGAGAGGTGCTGCCGCAATGACACCTGCTGTTGCCTTGTGCTTCTTCTTGAGTGCAGCAACGATTGCTGCGACGATTGCGATGATGAGGATGACGGGGATGAGCAGGAGCAGTGGGTGCTTCTGTACCATGCCTATGATGCCATTGTTCTCTGCTGTGCTACTTGTGTTGGCATTTGCGTTCTTCGAGCTGTCAGAGTTGCCGTTCTCGTCCGCGTTCTCTGCGTTCTGCATCTCGTAGCCTGACTCGGCGTTCTTGTCGTCGTCCGCGTTTTCTGCGTTCTCGGTGTCGTCAGCGTTCTGGTCGTCCTGGTTCGCGTTCTGCTCCTCGCCGAGCGTCTGCGTGTCGCCAGTGTCCTCCGCGTCCTGCTGCTGGTCTGGCGCGGTGTATGTCGCCGTCATTGACCATGTGCCGCCGCTTACCGTCTTTGTGAGGTTGCCGGAGTACGTGCCTGTGACGTCATAGTGGTCGAGGACGCGCTCCTGGTATGTGCCTGAATACTGCGCGGTGTATTGCCATATGCTGCCTTCGGAGTCACCGCCAGTCTTCTCCCACGTGACGGACGTCCTTGTGAGCTTGTGACCGTTCTGGTAAATCTCCCCAGGCAGCGTGCTGTCTGCGGGGTGTTCTTTACCAGTTGCCGTGCCGATCCTTTTCGCATTATCGGGTTGGTCCTTGCTGACATAGACGGGCGTGTAGCTGACGCTCGTGCGGTATAGCGTGCCGCTGTACCCGTCCTCGGAATACTGGGTGCTGGACGGGACTGCTGCTTGGACGCCGTTGACGTCGGATGCGGTGCCCGTCTGCGTTGTAGTGAAGCTCTGCGTGAGCGTACTGTCGCTTCCGCTCTTCACTGGGTTGCTCGTTCCCTTCAGTGTGTATGTTACACCGTTCGACGTGACCGTCTGCGCTGCGGATGGCTTCTGCTCGCCATCCTTCCACGTGTATGACCGCGTCGTGGTCATCTCGGCGAATGCCGTGGTCGGCATTGCGATTGCCCCCATGCCGAGCAGTCCGGCGAGCGTCGCGGCTATGGCCACGCGTCCGATGCCTGTGTGTGTTTCGCTTCTTTGATTCATGCCCTGCTCCAAGACTTGTCTCTCATCCGCCCGCCATTCGAGCATGCCCATGGCAAAAAGAAAAGTGGGCGCTCGCAACTGACCCTTGTGCCTATGGCAGCACGATGACACATTGCCATTCGTATCCTAAGTCTAGGAGGTCGGGACTTGGGCACAGCCGTGGGAACTCTCCCAGTGAAGCCGGCGTAACATGGAAAGTGGACGTGCTATCAGGCGCTCATGACGTTCTGATGACGCCCTTGAACGTACCAGTCTTGCCATTCACGACTATGGCATCATGTCCTATCACGCTTGTCGCGGGAACGCGCGCATCGACTACCTGGACGTCCACGGGTACTGCTGACTTGCCGATTGACGTGGAGGAACGCATTCCCTTCGCGCACATGCATGCAATTGTGCTGATAGACACCGCCCCAGTGATATTGCCGTCCTTATCGGCATACGGCAACCATTGGACGCCCTGTGCGGAGAACGCCTCTGCTGCGTCTTTCATTGACGTTGATGGTGTGAGAACCGGTACTTTCTTTGCTACGTTGCCTGCTGTCGTCTCGAGCGCGGCAACCTTCTCCGCCTGCTTGCCTATGAACGCGGTCATCTTCGGGGTTGCCGAGAGGAACGTTGCGCCATCCGCATGATGGGTCATGTAGTTGCGGACTATACGACATACCTTTAGTTTCTCAGAAGCCTCGGTATCTCCTTGGTCAGACAATATGTTCTCGTACGAGAGTACGGTGGTTACCTTGAGCTTCGTACTGTGCGAGATTGCGTCTTCTAGCCTGCGGTATGCGTCCAAGAACTCCTTGTTATCCCTTGCTGCCATGTGCTTTCTATCTCCCTGTCTCTTTACAATCCTATGCGGTTCCTAACGGAGTCTTCGGGTGCTGCTGCCTAGGCATTGCGTTTTTCAGGGCGGATGGGCAAACAGTATGCCGAATGCACACAACGATGCCGCCGATAGCACAAAATCGTACCATCAGCGGCATGTCTACATACACATCTGTGCCATCACGTTGGCGGCATCTCTGCGTCTTGCGACCAAGTCCGTTTTCAGACAGCGGACAACACATCCGCCACAGCTTCCATTACCTGCTCCATCTTCGCGTCTATTGTTTCCGTGTCGGCAATCTCTCTGACGTGCGGGTGCGTGGCATATGCCATCAGTGTCCTTTCGTCGGCACGCTCCGCGTCAATCGCGTTGCGTTCGATTCTCATTGAGTTGCCTTGTGCACGGTACAGCTGCCCGTGTCTGCATGCGACGGAATGCAGGAAAATTACAACATCATATCTTCCCATGACCTGTCCCTTCGTCAGTCCGTTCGCAGCAAGAACACGCCTGTACCCGTTATCAGGGAGATACGCTGCTGCATCGGGGATGGCTCGATCCATGAGGATGAGTACATTGCCATTCCCCATTGACCTTGCAGCCTGCATGGCGTCATCCTCGTGAGACGCCTGTATCCTCGTCTGCATTGACTGGAACGTAGTGACGTCTGGGAAATCCTCTCGGCGCATGCCATTGCCGCCCATCCATGCTACTGTCTCTGGTATCGTGATTGCATGCCATCCGAGGCGTGTCTCTATGAGTGGCGGGAGTTTGGCTATGAGTGCGCTCTTCCCGGCGCACGGTCCGCCTGTCAGCACGATAGTCGGGACGCCGCCTTGTTCTAGTTGCCGGCTAGTCATGCTCGCGCCTGCTCGTCAGCTTCTTCCTCAATGCTATCAGCCGCAAGCCCTTGGGCTGTTGGGCTTTCGCACGCCATTGAACGCTTCTCTTCCCTCGTACGGTGCTCTATCTCGTACACGGTGAGTTCCCATTGCCTGCGGTTTGCCTTGACGATGGTGTCCAGTATAAGTCCGCATGTGAACAGCACGATTGCTATCAGTCCGAACGCCATGCTGAGTATCGCTGTCGGGAAGCGTTCCACAAGCCCGGTCGCCATGTAATCGCCGATGACTGGGATACCGAGGCACAGGCAGATTATGAGGGATATGAGCGACAGTATGGAGAAGAATGCGAGCGGCTTATAGTCCTTGAACAGGGAAGCAATCATCTTCAGAACCTTGAACCCGTCTGACACAGTGTTCAGCTTCGATACCGAACCCTCTGGTCTGTCCCTGTAGTCGATTGGCACCTGGGCTATTCTCCATCTCTTATCGACTGCGTGGATGGATAGTTCCGTCTCTATCTCGAACCCAGGTGATAGCACTGGCAGCGTGTCGGCGAACGCCCGCGTGAATGACCTGTATCCCGTCATGACGTCCGTGAACTCGAAATGGTAAAGCACCTTGATGAGCCACCGCACGAGGTCGTTGCCGAACCCGTGGAACGCCCGCTTGTTCTCTGCGGCGTATGTGCCATTCGACAGCCTGTCCCCGACTACGTGATCCGCGCTGCCGTCGATGAGCGGAGCAAGCAGTGATGGCGCAGCTTCTGCTGGGTACGTGTCGTCGCCGTCCACCATGAGGTAGTAGTCGGCATCGATGTCCCTGATCATCTGCCTGACGACATTGCCCTTTCCCTGCCGTACCTCACGCCTGACAATCGCTCCGTGCTTCTGGGCTATGGACGCGGTGTCGTCGTTCGAGTTGTTGTCGTACACATATATGGCAGCATAGGGAAGGACGCGACGGAAATCGTCGACTACCTTCCCTATGGTCATTCCCTCGTTATAGCACGGGATGAGCACGGCGCACCCCATACCCTTGATAGCGGTATCCGTATTTTCCATCAGCGACGCTCCTTGTCCCGACATGTAACGTACATGCGGACAAGGGTATGGCAGCCAGATTCTTGCCGACAACATGGCGAACAGCAGATTGCCGTGCATGCCGAAAACGAAACCGCTCGTCACTACGATACCATGCTGCAGAGAGCCAAGAAAGACACCACACCCAACAGTCCTGATGTGATGATACCACGGCGCACCGAATACGCCTATTCCTTGGCATCCATGTCGTCCGGCTTGCTGTCTGCCTGCCTTGTGTCGGCATCAGCAGCATCAGCGCTGTCGCTCGGCACATCAGTGGATGTCGGCTCTGGCTTGATGCGATGGGTGCTACGCCTGCGTGACGGCTTGCGTGCCTGTGCTGTCTCCTGCCGCTTGGCATCCGCATCCTTCGTATTGCCGGGCTGCGAGGAGGAACGTCCCTTACGCCGTGTGGGCTTCTTCGTGAGAGGCTTGTCTGGGATATCGCACGTCTCGCCTGTCGCGTCGGCGATGAGCCTTGCGATTAGCCTGCATTCCGTCTCGCAGGCGTTCACCGTTCCCACATCAGAGCCGTTCGTCATACGCGCGTGCTCGATGATTGCCGTCACGCTCGCATCGCTTGCCTTCGGGAGCATGGCAACGATTGCGTTCCGCAGGACTGCATCAAGCGTGGCACGGCGTGCTGACATGTCGGCATCGCTAAACGTATCATATAGTCGTGCACACTTCGCATATCCCGTCACCATTCGCGAGGCGTCCTCGATGGACACGGTGACAGGGATTGCCTCGCGTCTCGGTGGAATAACCGTTACCCGGATAGGCACTGCGCTTCCATCAGCGATGCCCATTGCCATCGAGAAGTCATACTGTTCCGCGCCGCTGTCAGTGAGCACGCGCTCGGTTGCACGCCTCACCGCCTCCGCAATCTCCTGCTTGATTTGCTTGACGTCACCATCGAACGGGATGCCAAGTGTGTTGCCGAAATCAAGCCTTACCTCTTCGACGCCGCTCCCAAGCGACTTCATGCTGCCAGCTGCCATAACCCTGCTTCTCCTCTGCGGCATCGCCGCCATCATATGCCTTGTCAATCGGAATCCGTACTGACCTCGTTTGTCAGTTCTCTTAATGACGCCTACCACGTTTCTTGCCCGTGCCCTGCGTAGCCTTTCGGTGCGCCTCGGCATCGGCAATAGCGTCCACGAACTCCTTGCCATTGCGCCAGTTCGCACCATACACGATCGATTCGCGATCAATCGGGACGTCACAGAGGAGCGATGGTATCCCCTCGAAGGACGCCTTGAAACCAATTGCGCTGGTGTCGCCACCATACCGATCGTTCACGATGGCACGCACCTCGGCAATTGCATACGTCTTGCTTGACCATCCGGTACGCTCGCCCGTCTCCGCATCAGTCACGATGTACACGGTCCTTGTCCTCGAAGTCATATTAGACTCGCTTCCCATCGGGGATCGGGGACAGCGTCAGGCTCATATCCCTGCCCGCAAGCCTTGGCATGCTCGTCATGACACCATGCCCATCCGCGATGTCGACCGCACGCATGAGGATCTGCTCGCCAATCTCCGGGTGCGATGCCTCGCGACCGCGGAACATCACCGTGAGGACGCACTTGTGCCCATCGTCAAGGAAACCGTTCACGAGCCGCATCTTGTGTTCCAAGTCACTATCGCAAATCTTCGTGCGGAACTTCATCTGCTTCACGTCCTTCTGGGCGTTACGCCTGTTCGCACGGTCCCTCTTCTGACGGCGGTACTGCTCCTTCGACCAGTCCATCACGCGGCAGATGGGGACACCATCGCCAGAAGTCCCGACCATCACCAAGTCGCATTCCGCTTCCTCTGCTGCGTCGAGAGCTTCCTCAATGTCAACCATGCCGTGGTTCGCCCCGTCGACGCCGATAAGCACGCATTTGGAATACCTACGTGCAAGCTCGCCATTCATCATCGGGGTACGTGCCGCAGCGCCGTCCCTTCCGTCTCTATTGCCATACTTCTTGCCCATGCCTCACCATTCTCTTTCAGACAGGTGGCACGGCATGCGGGGGACAACCCGACAAGCCATGCCACGACCATTCCATATGCCTATATATTATACCAATCTATGACGGGTGTCATCGGATTTCCGCAAGAATGCCAGAAACGCGCTCGAAATCAGACAGTCCCATCACCTGACGTGTCATCTCCCCGTTGACCTTTGCGTCATACGCGAAGAACCTCAGCCCCTCGACGCCACCGTTCGCCATCGCTTGGAACACGTACCTCAGCAGCGGACTCGGGACTCCAGCTTCGGTAGCGATCCAAGCACGGGCGTTCGAGCACCTGTCAGGCACGTTCGCAATGACGCCAGACACGTACCCACTCATGTCATGCTGGAAGTCAGCAAGCCTGTCCACGACGGACACGACACGGGAACGCATGCCGTCAGGCACGTTCGCCAGCATATCATCGATGGTCCCGTCATCCACTGCATGCTCGATGATGCGGAAGCCACGATCCGTCTCTGGGGCGGCAAGCGAATGCATCATGTAGGACAGCTTGAGGAACTCCTCGCACTTCACCTTCACGAGCCATCCATCAATGTCAAGCACCATGCCCTCGTGTGCCGAACCATCCCACGTCTTGGCAAGCGATGTAGCGGCATGCAGGTCGGTGGCAACGACGGGCGGCACGGGGATGCCGAACCGATTGCCTACATCGGCGACAACATCATGCCCGACGATGCGTCCCGTGCCCACTTCGCGCATGCCATGCAGATAAAGCCCCCAGCGGGACTTATCATACGCTACAACGTGGGGATCGTCTGGCGGGAACACCATCTCAAGGCACAGCGTCATGCCAGGGAATGCCTTCGCTGCGTTCAAGTAGCGGTCATCGGCGTCGATGAAGTGCCCATAGAGTGCGGCGAGATGCGTGTTACTCTTGCGGCGGTCGTAGCCAGTGAGTGTGTTCGACGTGCTTGCAAGCAGCCCATACGGGAATGCACTCTCATCGCCGACGTAGCGCAGCTGGATAAGCGAGCCGTCCATCTTCTCGGTCGCCACCATCCTGCCACCATTATCGGCGATTGCCGAGGCGACAGCGGACTCCGAGTAGGCGGGCGACTCTCCCATGTTGCGGAACTTGTAGTACGGGTTCGAGACGACAGCGAGCGTACGAAGGTCAATGACGATACCACGCAGTTCCGCAAGAAGCCCACCATATGCTTCCCACATGGGGAACGGCTCGCCAGCTTCATGCAGGCGGTTCTGATTTACCGTCTGATTATTGAATGCCGCAACTTGGTCATAGTGGATCAGCTCGTACGGACCAGACTGCGAACGACGGCACATTGACATCAGATTCGCGAAGTCCGCGCCAGACATCGCATCGCAATCGCGGGACACGTCGACGTTGCCGTCATGCGACACGGCGTCGGCGAGAGCGCCTAATGCGTCCTCGGCGGACATCGCATAGACATCCCTACCGTCAGCGATACGACGTACAAGCCCGACAAAGCGTTCGTATCCCGTTTCCCAGTGGCTCAGCATTCCACTCTTCCTCTCTTCCTCCAGCACGTAAACACTGCAATAACCGCAACACGTCGTCTTCCTCTCAGGTCGTTCGGATACATTCTCAGTTAGAACGCGTGCGATGTCAAGGACTGACACGGGATTTCCACAATATTTGTGTCTATGTCGCTTGGACATTCTGTAACGGAATTATAAGCGACGTTGAAATATGTGGAAATATCGTGTCCATCATGCGTTGCATTCGTTCTTGCCCATCGCATTCCTATATGCTATTCGATAGAAACGCAACGACCACGAAAGAGTTCGCCAGACCATCTACAGCTGACATACGCGTAAGCAGGAGGGAAACGAACGGCATGATTTATTTCACAAGCGATCTGCACCTCAACCACGCAAGAATCATCGAGCTTGCCAACCGCCCGTTCGGCAGCGTGGAAGAGATGAATGACACCATAATCGGGAACATCAACGACACAGTCGGCGCCGACGACACGCTGTGGGTGCTTGGCGATGTCTGCATGGGCATGAAAAAGATACAGGATGCGGGATGGCTGCTTGCAGACCTTGCATGCAAGGACGTGCATCTGGTCATGGGGAACCATGATCCCAGGCGAGAAAAGGAGTTCCTCCTCGATGAGGGATTCGTGACCGTGAGTGACTACGAGGAGCTGCGGGTCGGTTCCCACAAGATGGCAGTGCTCTGTCACTACCCGCTCATGAGCTGGAACGGCTCTTTACGGGGTTCGTACATGCTTCACGGGCATATCCATGCGACCGCCGAGTACAACGAGCGCAACCGTTCAGAGGGCGTGAGACGATACGACGTCGGCGTCGACGCGAACGGATACCGCCCGGTGAGCATCGAGCATATCAAGGAGTTCTTCGCTACCACCGACGCGCGAAGCTAAGACCAACAGCAGCAAATACATAAACCGATTATGCACAAAAAAGGTGGCGTCCTAGGTACATTGCGTATCATAGGACGCCACCATGTCCATGCGGCTAGTGACGACGATACATGAAGTCCTCGTGATCATAGTAACCACGGCAAGCATGATCGTAAATGGCTATGCCACCAACGAGCATGGGCGAGGCAAATATTGCGACACCAAGCGCGAGCGTCTCGTAATTTTCGCCGCCAATCATGTCTGCTGGCAGAAGTAGCATGACAACGATTGCCGTGATGCTGATTGCGATCATTGGCACCGCCATCCTTGTGTACTTCTCGACCACCCGCTGATGGGCACGGCGAGAACGAGCTACCATCAGCTCAGCGTGCATCTTTGCCCTGCTGTTGTTCTCGTAGTTGTACATTTCTGTTTCCTTTCTCTTACGAGATTACAGTAATACATGAGTCTAATTTTCTATCCTATTAGACATCAGCATGGTATTGTGTCGGTTCTGTGTGCATGTTTCCAATCCCCAAATAGTCCTGTTGCCATTCTTGAGACTGTGCTATCATGTTTCTTGCATTGCCCCAATGGCGGAATTGGCAGACGCGGCAGGCTCAAAACCTGCTACTGGCAACAGTGTGTGGGTTCGAGTCCCACTTGGGGTACCATCAATGCGGGTGTCGTCCAACGGCAGGACATCAGCCTTCCAAGCTGAGTACGCGGGTTCGAGTCCCGTCATCCGCTCCATGCTGGTGAGTTGTCCGAGCTGGCTGAAGGAACCCGTCTGCTAAACGGGTAGCGTGCCATTCGTGCGCTCGAGGGTTCGAATCCCTCACTCACCGCCATACAAACAAGCCCCGCTGCCTTTTCTCATGGTCGGCAGCGGGGCTTTTCTCTTGTCGTAAAACGTTTAGCGTGTAAACAAACAGGCTTGCCTGCGGGTATTAGTGATGGCTCAGGTTACGCGAATTTCGTCTTCATGTGCTCGAAGTTCACGAGCCCCCAGAAGCGCTGCGTGAGGCAGTCTGATGGGTTCATGAGCGGGTTCTGCCATGCGTCTGTCGCATACATATTGAGCACGGCTGCTCTGAGATCGCCTGTTATCTCCTTGGCGGCGATGTAACGTGGTACCATCGTAAAGAGGAACTCCTTGTCTGCGACTATTTCCCTGTCGCGGAGCGCGTCCTGCATCTCCTTGTGATGAACGTAATGCTCTACTATCGGTCTGACGAACGGGCAGCCGGCGAGGCTGACGTAGTAGGTATTGCGTCCTGGGCGGGCGTTCACCTCAAGGAAGCGCGGCTTGCCATCATTCCCGTACATCACGTCGAAGTTGGCATATCCCTCGTATCCGATGTCCTTGATCAGTCTTGCGGCATGCTGGAGGAGTCCGTCATGATTACGTCCGTCCCCGTATATGGTTAGGGGGTTCCCGATGCCGGTCGAGCTACGATCTTGGATGGCGACATGTCCAAGCACACCAACGTCAACGATGCCGTCAGCGTCGGAGAATGTGGTAATGGTTCTGAGCGCCGTGTCAGATTCGGACAGCATCTCCTGCAGCAGCAGTGCGTGGTTATATGACGACATTCCGATTCTCTCAAGGATAACAGTGAGTTCCGCTGCGTCACGCACCTTGTACACTTTGTGCTTGTCCGGTATGTAAGCGTAGTGCCAGTCAGCAGAATTCGATGGCTTTGCGATAAGAGGGTATTGTAGGCTGTTCACATCAAGCTGCTCTTTGCACACGATTTTCAGGTCGTCGCTCTCGCCGTATGGCAGCGTGTAGTCATCTGCGAACGGCACGATGATTGTCTTGGGGAATGGCACACCGAGCTTAGAGCACCTTGCGTAGAAGCGGTCCTTCTGAGTGATGTCGTCGAGCGTCTCGTATTCGATGTATGGCACGATGTATCCGAGGTGTTCGAGCTCGTCCTTGTTCTTGGATAGTGTCCTCACGTTCCAGTCGCTTGCCCCTGCGAGCAGCAGCCTCGGCTTGTCGCCGATTGGCGTCTGGGCGGCGAACTGCCTGAGCATGCTCATCATGACTGGTTCCTGATCGAGGTTTGGCTCGATTGCATAGTTGACGAACTTGCTAGTTGATGTGTATTTGATGTCTGCCGTAGCGAATACGTCGGTAACCGCTCCGTACTGCCGCGCGAATTCGCGTGCATATGAGTACGAGAGAGCGTCACCGCTCAGCACAACCGGGATGAAATCGCTCCCGGCGTGTGTCTCCTGCCATCCTTCGTCTGCGAAGCTCTTCATCATCTTCGGTCTATGTCTCCTCGTACGTTCGCTCGTGCTTGTTTCAATCTAATGCCAATGCCATGATGTGGCTACCTTCGGCATCTGCCTGCCAATCGGCATGCTGTATTTAGCTTAGCATGTACCATTCACATTGGCAATCAGCTACTTGGATGACTTGCTGGTATTGCTTGTCTTCTTTGTGCTTTTCGTGTTGCCAGTAGTCCCAGTGCTGCTCGTTGTATTGCTGCTGCCTATGCTCGTGCTGCTGTTCTGTACCGCTTGGATGCTCGTGGAGAGTCCCTCGCTCATCGTGTTCGGTCCATCTGGGTCCTCGCCAGAATCGACCTTGTCCATGAGCGACTTGAGTCCAGGCAGATCCGCGACTACATATGAGGTGCCATCCACCTCTTCGGTGACTGACGGGATTGTACATGTGTAGATGTCGTTACTGGAGTCCATGCCTCTCATGACGTTTGCGAGCGTGACTATGTCTGCGGTACTCATGTCCGTCGTGACCATGTCCGCTATGCTGTTGACAAGCGGCACGATAGTGGCTGCGTCAGTGTTATTGAGTATCTGCGTTGCGAGTGCCTTCACGAGGTTGCGCTGGTGTCTTGTCCTTGCGTAGTCGCCATCGACGAAGTGACGGCTTCTTGCGTAGAACATGGCATAGTTGCCGTCGAGGTGCTGCTGTCCCTTGCTGAGCCTCATGTCACCAAAGTGCTCTGGGTCGTATATGTCGTCCTCTACGTCTATGTCGACGCCACCGACCGCGTCAACGAGCTGCTGCATGCCGTCAAACGAGACCTCGGCGTAGTGCGATATGTCGACACCACAGAGCGTGCTCACTGCCTTCGTGACGCCTTCTGCCCCGCCTATCGAGTGCGCCGCGTTTATCTTCTGTCTCTTTTCATTGATGGTGACCATCGTGTCCCTCGGGATGGAGACGAGTGTGACCTTCTTGCTGACCGGGTCTATGCGTGCGAGCATGATGGTGTCGCTGCGGTAGGACGTCTCGCCTGGTCTGCCATCCGTTCCGAGCAGCAGCATGTAGAAGGGCTCTGTCGTGAGGTCTGATTGCTTGAGTTCCGATTTGAGTCCGGAACTTATCACCTCGGAATTGTTGAGCCTGCTGTTGATGTTCCCATACCAGGCATATGCCACACCGCATAGGACGCCCAGCATGGCTAGGAGAAGGATGACTATGATACGGACACCATGATGTCCCTTTCGGCGGCTCTGTGCGTCTCGTGACGCCTTCTGCGGTGGTCTGTCAGCGTATGCGGTGTCGCTTGCCGCAAAGCCGCTGACATACGGGTCTGCTGCCGTTCCATTGTAGATATCATTGTACCCGCTTGCGTATCTGCTACCGTTCCTGCTCATCGCCTCGTCGTACGTGACGAAGTCGCCTTTCCTGTTCTTATGTCGGGACATCGTGCCTCCGCTTGGTGGTGCGTCCTGTTCCCCGCACCGCTTGCCATACGTATCTGTGCTGTCAGATGGCGCTAGCGTAATGCATGCGGTGCGTTCGCTCTGCGTTATGCAAATCGCTGGTTCTTATCATACTACAACTCATTTGGACATATGGGAAAGCATGCAATGCTTCCTGTCCTTGGAAACGGCACGTAACGATGTTGGGCGGCTGGTGGTTGCCCAATCGGGTTCCGTCCCAGCCGCCCAGCTACGGTGAATATGTTTGATTGTGGCTATCTACCTACAGGGTCGTATACAGGAACTGCAATGGACCTGGCAGGGCATGCATCTTGTACATCACGAGGACGGCAGCAAGAGCGACGAGCTCGATGATGGCGATGATGATGAGGATTGTGCTCATTACCTTCGGGAATGCGATGGATACGGGCTTCCCGTTCACGCGTGCCGAGTGCTTCGCGATTGACACGATGAGCGTCACGAGAGAGAGGATGGCAAGGACACCGAAGGCAATAGTGATTGCCCCGACATGCGTAATCATGTATGCGATGAACGCTTGGATTCCGAATAGGACAAAGGAGATTGCGCTCCTCACGATGCTGCTCGTTTCGGTACCCTCGCCATTTGACCTCGCCGCAGATGCGATGTCGTATGGTGAGCCTTGGTTCATCGGCACGATGCCAGTGTTCGTACTTGGCTCTGGCGGACGGATGACTGGCGGCTGCTGGTATCCGGGCGTCTCGTAGGTAGGATCGTCCTGTCCATCATATACGTCATCGTCATCGTCAACGTTGTCGCCATAGATTGCGGGGTTGATGAATTGCGTGAAGCGGTCATCCATTGCCTCAACCGATTCGTAAACCATGTCATCGCCCTGCCCGAAGCTGACCTTCGGGAACACCGCCACCTCTAGACGCGACTCAGAACGATTATTAACCTTATTCCAGAATCTGATGACAAACTTGTCCTGACTGTTATCACCACCGCATACCTCTAGCATCCACATGTTGATGTGCTTGCGATTGTAAATTGGTGCAACCTTGTCAAATGACACTGCCTTCTTCTGCTTGTTCCCGTTCTTGTCATTATACCTGACGCACACCTTCGTCACGGTATACGGGTAGCTATCATTGTCTTGGTGTTCCATGAGCAGATCGAACAGTCCTGGGACGGTCATGCCGCTTGCGGCATCTTCGTGCTGAACAATCTTCAGGTTCGTGTACATCGTGTAGGACTCGATGTGGGTCTTCTCTACGTGCTTGTGCTCGACACCGTTCCCCATATCGATGTTGTCGATGTACGCATCCACGCCGACGTCGCTGCGCCTGTCAGTGCGTTCTCCGTTGATAGTGTAATCATTTCCCATATCTCTTGCCCTGCCTTAGTCCTATATGTCCTCTTTCTCTCCAGTGCTTGCTATCTTCAATGCCGTCCCCGACATTTCCTGCCTGTTCCTACGTGTCGGTGAGCGCTTGAAAGCGGAACTTTCGGACGCCCTCGGCAGCTGATTGGTATGTTAGCACGCCTCAATGCCGGCATGACACCAATAAATTGGAGCAAATCAAAATATTTTTGCCCATATGCCCTCGTGGATTACGTTCCGTTGCACCATTCTGCCACAGAAAACCTGAGACTTTGAAGTTAGCACAGAATAGCCGCAACGCCTATATATTCAGTGTATGTTCATGTTCAGCACACGATGCTGATGGCGTTACGGGAATGATACGGGATAGGGTCTCTACGAGCAGGGGTGAGCGTTACCAGATGGCAGACGAGTACGATTTCCGAGAGAACAACGTGGCAAGACGCGATGGCAACGGCACGACTGTGGCAACGGCAAGCGGCAAGAAGACGAATAGTCAGTTCAAGCTCGCTGACCTGCCATCAGACGAAGAGATGTACGATGATGACGAGCGTGCCGAGATAGAGAGGCAACAGAAGGAGATGCTTGCCGAACAGCAGGAAGCTGAGGAATCGGAAGAAACGATTACCGATGACGAGGACGTACTCGTAAATGCCATTGTGACGGACAGGGAAAAGTACTCCAAGTCGCAGATAGCCCGCAACAACGAGGCACTGTTCCGGGATTATTCGTACACCGACGTCCCAAGGTTCCCGGAGGAATACAGGGGCGCGAACATCATCGGACTCAGAACGAAGCCGACGGGAACGTCATCCGTGTCAATCGGCGCGATTGCACCGAAGAAGAAGCTCCGGATGATCTGGGACAACCTCACACCGGTCGAGAAGTACATCATGATGCTCATCAGCGACCACAGGCATCTGACCACCGACCAGCTGGAGACACTCGTCGTCCTCCCCACGAAGATAAGGGCACTGCCGGGTGGCGGGCATCAGTCGATTCACCCATACTTCGAATGGCTGACGTTCAGCAAGTACGGCGAGCAGCTCTCCTACAAGGAGACATTCAAGACATCCACCGTGAGTGGGCTAGAGCAGAAGATTGGGCATCTCGTCGACCTTGGATGCATCGAGGAAATCCAGCCATCGTATCACGTTCATAAGAACGATGACCCGGAGTACAACCGCACGCCATCGCTATTCACGTCACACTACTACCTCACTGCTGTAGGAGCACGAGTCCTCATCTGCAACACGCTTGCTACCGTCCCATCGGAAAAGCCATCAGAGAGGCATGGCGTCGGCTTCGTTCCGACATACCGAAGTTCAGCGTACCAGTCAATCGTCCATGAGACGGAATCGACGGACACGTTCGTATCAATGGTACGCAACGCCGAATTCCTCAGCAACATCGATGCCCTCGGGCTGCGTGCCGATGGTGATGATACCGACTATGGTTTCATAGACATCTGCCGCTTCTACCATGAGAAGGACTGCGAGGAGAAGTACGTGCCATACCATGACGATGCGGCAATGGTTGACAGGACGATTGACTTCAAGACTGATGGCAAGCTCGTCATGTACTCGTCAAAACTAGGCGAATTCCTTGACTACTATCTCGAATACGATTCGGGCAGCAGCTCCTCTTCGAAAATCAGCCATAAGACGGAGGCATTCATCCGATACATCCTATGGAAGCAGGGTACTTGCGGCTACAGGTTCCGCCGCCCAGTCCTTCTGCTCGTAAGTCAGAATCCCGCTGCGTATATGCCTGGGCTACGCGATGACAAGCCGACACGCTACACGCGAGGAATCCAGCAGATGACTAAGTCATGCTTCCCGACGCTCGGAAAGGAAATCAACGACATAGCGACCATTCTCGAATGCGACTGTCGTGCCCTCCGCATGCATGGCAGCATTGGCGCCTGCTGGCACGTCCTTGACCTCACGACCGGCGTGCCCGAGAGGACGGCACATGACCTTATCGCTGCAAGCCGCGGGGCGATTGCCGGACGATGAGTGGCACATTACGCAGTTGCCACATCACGCAATATAATATCGCAGGGAAACATCGGTCAATCGGCATGCGAACATCATGCCGGCTAGTGGGGCAAGCATGCCAAACGTCTACACTGACATAAACGATTTCATGCCGTACGCACGAAGCATGGCGAAGAGGATCATCCGCGAGGGCAAGCATGACGGCGTCCAGCAGTTCACGAACGACCTCGTCGCTCTCAGCAACGACATCTACAACCTTGCCCAGGAAATGCCAGGCGCGTGGGAACAGTACAGGAAGATTACCAGCGAGCGTGAACGCCAGAGCAGGGAGATTGCAGAACGGCAACGCTATATAGAGGAACTGAACCAGCACCTCGCAGAGCAGTTCGGCGCGCCTGACGTCGGATCTGGCGACAGCGACGCTGACATACTATCCATGCTATCAGACGATGATGCGTTTGATTTCGGCGATAGCGATGATGGGAAAACATTGCACAATGGGACAGCGGACAATGCAATGCCAGCGACACAGCCACAGCAAGCATCACCTGCCGCATACACGCCCGACGCTGGCACAGATGCCACGCAGGACGATGATGACGGTCTGTTCGCCGTGTTCGGTGGCGACTACGGTGATGACGGGAGCGGCAGGGACACTGCGGAGAGCGACAGCTGGGGCAATGCGGACGAGCGTGCCAACCTTGTTGGGGACGATGACGACAGCTTCGCTGACGCATATACCGATGCTGGCGATAGTGATGTTTCCGAGCGGAATGATGACAATGATGACAGCGAGCAGCCTGACATTGATTGGAGCGCGGCTGGGTATGATGACGACCAGCAGGGACAGCCTGTCATGCAGTCACCACTCCCACAACAACGGCAACAGGCAGTGCCTGCACAACCGCCGCAGCAGAAGAGCACAGCATCGGATGACCCATTCGATGACGATGACATAGACGTGCTCCTGGATGACGACGCACTGCTCAACCTGTGAGGCGATACCTAGATGCCAGTAACGCTTGATAACGGTGAGACGCCTAAGAGGGACTCCAGTACCCTGGAAAGAGTCATGCTCGCGATGACGAACGGCGACGTGACGCTCGGCAAGTGGGGCACGGTGATTGCCATCACGCTTGGCATGGTGCTTCTGGTAATCGGGGCGAACATGCCAAGCTTCGCCATGTGTGCGGTCGGTATGGTCATTCTCGCCGTTATCGGTACGATACGCTTCGTGATGTATCGTCATGGACACAGCGAGGACGTGACGGTATCTGATGCCGACTATCGTCGCGATCTCATAGCAACGCTCAACGGTTACGGGCTTGACGGCAAGTATGACAGTTCTGATATAGATAGTGCCATGGCGAGCTTCGCCAGTAGCCAAGCTGGCAGAGAACGGCAGCATGATGGGAGCGATGAATAAGCCAATGATTGATGATTCGCCTGTCATAGCGAAGGCGTCCATAAACAGCGCGACGCTCCTCAACGCCCGCCAGAATATCGTCCAGATGGGGCTGATAGACGGCGACGGTTATCCAGAGGTACGCAACAGGAACGGGTACGTTGATACAATCCTCAAGTTCATGCAAATCGTCGCCAAGCGCAATGAGAAGCAGGAACAGCCAGACCAAGTATGGATCACCGTGCGCGAGGGCAATGACGATGACGGTAACCCGATACCGCCAAGGTACACGATAGTCATCGAAGACGAGGAACGCATGATGGGAACGCCGCGTACGCTTGCCGTAATCATGCTCTACCGTCCGACCAGGGAGATGGAGAGTCTTTCGGTAATAGCCGACGACAAGATAACGTGGTCGGCTGATACGCAGAAGAATACCGCACATAATAAACGGACGGTATACTATCTCGGCTTCCTTTCGCTTATGGCAGTGAAGACCGCTGACTTCGATAAGGAACCGATGCCAGAGCACGAGATGAGCGCTGAAGACCTCATGTCTGAAGCGATTGGCATAGTGCCATCACAGCTGCAAACAGTACCGGTCATAGGCAGCGTCGATGATGATAACGGCGAGACGGGTGAAGCGTCTGGGAGCGCCGGCACGGAATATGCTGGGACATGGCACAATGGCAGAACCAAGGAAGAAGAGGACAGGCAGGAAAGCCAGGAATTCACCAACGACATGATGACCTCATTCGAGGACTTCGAGAACCTTGCTGGCGTTTCCGACGCGTAGGACGATTAGAATGGGGATCGAGATACGGATTGTCGAAAGCTTGAGGAGAGGATAAGAATGCATTACGCAAACAATTACAAGCATATGAAAGCTGCTGGCAGCATACGGATTGCCATGGCACTGTCAGTCGGGCTAGCGGCTGCTGCTGGACTCTCAGGTTGCTCTGCGCTGCCTGGGGCTGACGGCAGTGGCACACCTTCGCTGTCGCTATTCCCGTTCGGCAGCAGCGATGGCAATGGGCAGGCTGGCAATGAGAACGCAAAGCAGAGTGGGACGAGCCACAACACGACGGATAATGACAAGCTTGCCTACTATAAGTCGCAGTCTGCTGACGGCAAGCACGAGGTCACGAGCGTCCTGTTCCTGCAGCGTAGCGATGGGGATACCATCACATACGACAACCTATCGGCGTCATTGTCGCAGGCAGGTGTCGATTGGTATCAGGCAATCATAGACAAGAGCACCGGCGACACGAACACGAAAGAGGGTGCACATCTGTATCTCCCGAGCGGACTGTCGTATGACCAGATTACTAGCATCGCGAACACACTCACGAACGCTGGGTATGTCTGCGACCTGCTGACACCGAGCGAGTATGATGAGTATGTGAACCAGCAGTACAGCATATACAGGGTGCAGATAACGTACATGGGACCAGCATCTGACAACCAGTAACACACGATAGCCAAGATTATAGGCACACCGGCTGTGATCTTCAGGAAAGTTATGATCCTGTAAGGCAGAAAACCACTGGGCTTGCCCGATGGTCAGTTATGTTGTTCTCATTTCACCGAAGAAATTAGCGTCGTCTGCATAGAAATCTGAAAAACTCCGAAACAACTTCAATTTATTGTTCATTCGTTCCATTCCTAGTTGCTAACATGGGACTCACGAGCAAGTGGCATGCCAGCAGTGGCTTATGCACGGCATGCATTGACGAAAAAAGGACGATTGATAAGTCGGGGAGTAGGAGAGATGAGTCTTAGAACCGCAAGTGAGGATAACATGTTCCGCGCGCTGATTGCATTCCCAGCGGCAGATGTGCAGACGAAGGCTGGTATGACGACGAAGCAGGCAAAGGAGGCGTGGGAGACGGCACAGCGTGCGGCATTGAATAAGCACATGGAGCACTTCCTGACAACGAAGAGCGTGAAGCCGTACCCGATGTATGCAGTCGATCCTGACAAGGCGTACATTGACCTCTGCCACCGCAATGGCACGAAGGTCGACCTTGACAATGCCATCGAGGAACTGAACGAGGGATACAAGGAGGATGGACTGCTGTTCCTTCCGCAGAAGGCAAAGGGATGCTCTAAGACGGACACCAGGCTGAAGCCGGCAAAGCTCACGAAGGCATACGCATATAGCACGGCGAACCCAGATGGCTACTTCAGCGATTACCTTTTCCCAATCTTCCACTCGTACGGCGGCGTGAGCACGAACGCCTCGAAGCTGTGCCATCGCGGGTATGGAACGATGCACGACATGCTCGAAATTGGGGACGTCGACCTTGACGCATGCTTCCTGCCCAGCGTGATGTTCATCGCATGGAACGAGCAATCCGCACGCACGAAGACGCCGAAGAAGATGTACGACATCATCGAACGCAGCACGGAGGGTATCACCACTGACGATGAGTGGTCAAAGCTCATCAGCGACACGACGATCGAACGCATTGGAAGGCACGGCGTCATCGCAATGGTAGAATGCAAGTTGTAGTTGTGTGATAGACATCAGATCATAGCAAGACAAGACAACGTGAGGGGCATCCAACCTATAAGATTGGATGCCCCTCAGTCATAAACGTTTAGCGGGAAAGTCCACAGGCTTGCCTGCTGGCATTAGTGAGGATGGACTGTACGAAATAGTGCGGCATCGCATACCCGCTGTGGATGACGATGCCGCGCTCTGTCTTGGTAGGAGGGGCGGGACTTAACTGTGTCCAAAAACCCGCGTCTCCATGCCCATGGTTGCATGGCGCACTGATCGTGCTACTCTCCTCACTCCGCGATTCGCCACACCACACCACTCAGAACGCTCACCGCCTTAATCCACCATATCGCTGACGTTGCGATACGGAGGGACGATGAGAGTCACTGGCTTTTTTCCACTCAGCGGACGTCACCCCGTCAAGCGGGCATAGCGCGGTTCCTTGCCGCAGGACGAGAACAGTATATCCCATGCCAGGGAATGATACCCGTACAATCCTGGTTCTACACGAAACCATCACATACGCATCAAACATGACAGCATAGTGCCCTTCATCATGAACGTTCAGTGGGGAAACCCATAGGCTTGCCTGTGGGCACTAGTGAACGCTACAGGACGGATACGACTGGTATTACATTACGTATGCCTAGCGGTTTCTCAGTTCTTAGGTATCTTCGCGCCTTCGCTACGCAGTGACAGCATTGTGCCCCTCGCCGCGTTCTGCGATGAGGGGCACAGCAATAGCAATATGCTTTACCTGATGTCAGCTTGTGCATCTCATGCTGACGGCATCTTGAAATCGTGCCGCCTGCTTGCCGACGCTTGCGTGCTATTCGACGTCACTGTCATCGAACGACACTGACACGTCATCATCGGAAACGTCCTGCCCGTCGTCATCCGCACCGCCGTCTTCTGCGTCATCGGCTGGTGCCGTCTCTGCTGCGTTCGGGTGGATGACAATCTCGCCGCCGTTCGCCTTCGACACGAGATCCTTCACGGCATCATATAGCGCGGTGTCATGCGTGAGCGTTTCCATGACCTTCGCACGTCCGTTGATGGTGAGAGCACGTTCATCCATGCCAAGCGCCTCGCACAGCTCGCGGCATGGCACGTAGTATGACGAACCCTTACGCTTCGGGGCAAGGATACCGAGCCTGATCATCTCGGACATCACGCCGTCAAGCTCGTCGACGCCCCAACGCTGGCTTGGGTCGCTGCCGATATACAGGGCACACTCGATTGGCGCGTCTGGGAGCGAGCCTTGGTTGTTCTTGTCGATTCTGATGGTAATGCCTTGGCGAACGATGCTGCCGTTCACGACGTCGTTGCCCTTCTTGTTGCTGCCGAAGCGGAGAATGGTCGTGGCGAAGTGCTCGATTGCCTTGCCGCCTGAGTAGGTCTCGGTAGAGCCGTACATGCTCTGGAGATTATCACGTGCCTGCTGGACAAGGATGATGGTGACATCGTTCGCAGCGGCGTGCTGCGTGAGCATTGGGAGGTACTCGGACCATACTTTCGACTGATAGCCACCGACCTTTGACTCCTCATGAATGTCCCTATCCGCCTGTTCCTCCGTATATAGACCGTTGATGGAGTCGACCACGACGAGCTGGAATACGCCTGAGTCAATCATCTGGAGGATGATGTCGATGGCATCCTTCTGCGTATCGATGGTGAGGAACTGGAACTGGTTGTTCAGGTACTTGCCGAGTCCCATGCGGAGGATTGCCTTCTGGCTGATCTTGTTCTCCGTGTCGAAGTAAGCAACATTACCGCCGCTTTCGATGACGTTGCGGGCGATTGTGAGCGACACGAGCGACTTGCCTGTGCTCTTCGCGCCACGCAGGCAGCACATCTGTCCCTTCTGAATGCCGCCACCGAGTGCCCTGTCAACCACGGGCTGCCCGAGCGGATAGAACTCGTCAACCTTGTCGTTGAGGCTTGTGAGTCCAGTCGCTCCATTGAGCTTCTTCATGAAATCAGCCGCGCTGATCCCCTTCATGCTCCCGAGCGTCGTCTTCTTTTTTGTCCTTGTAGCCATGCTCTTCACTGTCTCCTGTTTGTCTTGTCGGGCGCAATTCGGTATGCGGCTGTTCCGTAGCCACGCATGCGCTTTCCTGCTTGGTTCTTGTCCCATCTTAGCACGTGAGGCATCAGCCGGAAACAAAAATATTGGAGCAAAAAAAGCTCGTGACACGATGGGGCGGCTGGTTTCTATCTTCCTGCCAGCCGCCCCTGTCGCCTTCCGTCTATGCCAATTTCATCAGTCTTACGAGATGCCCAAGACGCACGTGGCGTTCCTCGGCTTGCGGGGCTTCCCGACGGTCACCTTTGTTCCCGTCTCCTTTGTGATGCTGCCGCATACTGCACCGGCAACCCTGTAGAGCCGGAGCGTGAGGTCCATAGCGAGGATGTCGTCTATGAGCGCACGGAACTCGTCGAACTGGTTCTGCATCATGTCGTCAGCATCTGCCGATTCCATCCTCAATCTGCCGTCCTTCATGAGACGGTAGAGCATGCCGTCGTTATAGTAGCTGAAGTACCATGCGTCGCTTTCCTCGCCAATTTGGAGCAGCGTACGGTCGAACCCATACGGATCTTCCGCATGGATGAAGTCGGCTATGCGGTTGATGGTACCGCTTGGGTTGTACACCTTGTTACCATTCCCATCGGTAAGCGGCTCATGCGTTTCCTTATTCCTGCGGTACTCGGTCGCTATCAACCATTGGCGGTTGAACGTCATGTCCAGGAGCTGTTGCTGGTTGATTTCCATTGTCGCGATCGTGTGTGTCTCCTGCATCATGCAGCTCCTCTTGTTCCGTAATTTCCAATATCCGCTGCCAGTCTGGCATGTCCTCAGTCGTGCCTGGCTTCTTCTTCATACCGTTCGAGTCTCTGATTTCCCGTGGCGACGCCATGCCATCGCTGGAAGCATGCAACGAGCCTCGTGCCGCTGCCGACCGCCTTGTCAGCGGGACTAGCGACATCCTGTCGCCGATATCTGGGCGCAACAGGCACGTCCAGAGTATGAGTAGTGCGACGATTGCTGTCCCTATGCCTGCCGACGTGGCGAGGCTTGGCATTGGTGGGAGCGTGACGGCAAGGACGCTAATCCCGATGACACAGGCACTTGTCGCTGTGGCTGTTTCGCCAGCCGTCGCTTCCTCCTTCCATAGCGAGTACACGCCATCAGCGATGGTCTTCGCCGCTGCGTAGGTAATGAGCGCGAGCGCGGTCATGATTGCGATTGTCGTCGGTGTGGGTGTTGTCTGCATTCCGATAAGCGTTCCACCACTTGCGGTGTACAGCATCGACTGTCCGAGTGTGATGACGTTATCCTTCAATACCAACGCGGCTATGACGCCACCAATCGTGATGCTGCCGAGCGCAACCGCCAACACGCGATGCCGTCTTCCCGTCACCGTGCGCGTTCTTGCGTCGCTGTCTTTTGCTCTCACTTGGTTATGCCCTCCGTCCTATTTAGCTGTGCCTTCTTTGCAACTTATAATAGCACGGGAGCACGTTCCGTCGCATGTGACGCTGGCTACGTCTGATACCGTAGCATTCGCGTTGCGTTCGTGCGTCAGACTCCATTGTTGTTTGTTTTGCCATTGAAATCGCATTGTCGTCATCATGGTATCGCGGTTTCGTTCGGAATTGGAGGCATATCGTATGAAGAAGACCCCGCGTGGGCGTGCGGCGTTGTGTGTCGTTGGCATAGTCCTATGTCTTGTGGCGATTGTCGGAGTCATGTACGCACTGATTGACCCGATGAAGACTGGCAGGATGCTTTCTGTGGCGTACTGGGACGTTGCTGACTGGCTCGCTGCCACTGCGTATCCACTGCTTGTCGACTTCCTGCTTTGCGTGGCGTTCGCGGCATGCCTGCGCGTCGTTGCCGAGGCATTGTATTGCCTGGTGAATGACAGGCGAGGCGTACCGTATGGGATATGCATGCTCGCCGTCGCTGTCGTCGCTTCGGCTGGTGTCGCCGCAAGCGTGTCCACGATGCTGACGCTGGGTATCAGCTGGGGACTTGCGCCGCTTGCCATCGCGATTGTCCTATCCGTTGTCATCCTGCATTGCGTGTCCAAGCATGCCGACATCATGTCGCTCAGCGTTGATGAGACGAGGCACGGGATGATACCGTACCAGCCGTACGAGCTTGCCTCAAGACGCTCGTTCCCGCTTGGCATCCTGCCGACGTATAGGGGAATGAGACGTTCCATCAGGCGCATGCAGTCGGTGGGCACTCGTCCAGAGACGTTCCTTGCCATCGGTAACGAAGGGGAGGCTGCCGACGTGATTGCCATGCTGCCCGCTGGTTCGCCACTCGGAACGTTCATCGCCATGGTGGTCAATGACATGCCTGGCAACGATGTGCGTTATCCGTTCGGGGTCGGACGAATGACAGACGCTGACGGCAAGAGGTTCGCGCTTGCTACGGCAAAGAAGCTCTCTCATACTCTGAACATAGAGGTCGTTCCTGCGGAAGAGTTCTGCACCACCATGAACGAATACGCATGGCTCGTGAGGCAGACGTTCGTCATAAGAGACGCGAATGGGCACGTACCGATGAAGCAATCGCAGATATCGGCTGCGTTCCATGAGAAGGGGAAGGTCCTTCCGATGTCAGACGGCACATCCGTGATACTTCCACCGGACAAGTCGGGAGTCATTCCGATAGATCAGAGCACTGTCGTCCCAATCATCAAGACTGATGACGCTGGCGATACCGGTCTCATCCATGCCGACGTGTCGAGCCTTGTTGACGTGGATGACGGGACGAAGACAAAGAGACGCCGCAAGAGCAGTACGAAGCCCGCAGTGATTGCAGCAGCGGCAGAGGAAGGCAATACCGACGACGATACCGACAAGCAAGACAACGCAGCGACTGACACAAGCGATGCGGAGCAAACAGACAGCAAGTAGGAACAAGCACTTAGATAGCCGTGGTGCATATACATATGACGAGGGGAACGGATGCCGTGTGTGCTCCGTCCCCCTCGTTTTTGTGTCTTCGCTATGCACTTTGAAGGCGTGAGAGATGCTTGGCTTGCTTGGCGGTCAGTCAGCGCATTAGCGAAATCCTCTTCGCGCTTGCTGGCATCGCCCTGGTCCAGAGCAGCCCCGTGGCTCTGTCGATTACGCCGATCCAGAACGCCACAGCAGCGACAATCGTCATGGTATGAGCGGCTGACGACACCGCCCCGAGCATCCCAAGTATATCCATTGCCATACCGATGACTACCGCCCAGAAGCACAGGAACCACCGCCATGGTGTAGCATCCCAGAGCGTCAGCAACGCCGCTTTCAAGAATGACATGCCATCATCGCCATCACCTGACGGGCGGCACGCTTCTCTAGCCTGCGCGTAATGGCTCTGCATGTACGCCTTATTAATCTTCGGCATTCTCTGCATGTCATCGCACGCATCTGCCGTTATGGATGACTTTGGATACCGTCGCCTTCCAGCAAGCCTATCGCTGTCGGCATTCGAGGCGACTTCTGTGTCTGCAATCGCGCCATTGGCTGGAGACGCTTCCGTCACAGCATCAGCGCTCTCCTGCTTGGCATCGTGCTTTCCGAAGGCATCCCGTACGAGTCCGATGGTTGACATTGCGGCAGACACCTTGTCGACCGTGCCGAACTGTCCGCTCTTCTTGAGCGACGTGACGTACCTCTCTAGCGTGTTCCGTGCGGTTGTGCATCTCTTGCGTTCTGCTGGGCTGTTGGCAGAACGCAGTGCACACATGTAGGCGATGCCTATCGCCGCAGTGTCATAAGTCATATCCTCCATACCGAGGATGCTCTCTGCTTCGGTGACCTTCATGGTGTTCCCTTTCCACAGACGCTTGCTTCACGAGTATCTTAGCTCACAGGGACATTGTGCCACTTATAGGCTACTACTGCTGCGAGCGTTCTTGGAGCGACACAGAAAAAGCATAAGAAAATGGGACATAACGAAGGAAACGAACCGCCATGCCCCACTACATATACTTGTCTTCCTCGTGCACGCTACTCGTGCCGTTCTGGCTACCCGACTACGTCCCTCACGACATTTCTCGCAATCGCCACGAGACGCTCGAACTCTTCGCGATATTCTGCGTCCTCTGATAACCTTTTCGCCGCTTCTGTAAGATCGCTCCCTTCGGTAATGCCGTTGTCATCGAGGTCGACATGCAGGACCATCTCCTCTGCGATCCTCTTACGCATATCATCAGTCCAAGACCATTGCGTGTTGTCGTCGCCCATATTCTCCTCCCATACCGCTTGCGTCACTTCATGGATAGTGAAGTAGTCTTTCGCTTCGCATGCCAGTGAGTATCGACCACCAATACCTTCCGATAATAGAATAGTCTCGATTTTCGATGTCTGCGTATATAATGATATCATGCGTAGAAAACACGCCGCGTACGTATACGCAGTCGTAAGTCTTGGAGAAGATTGCATGAGAGTCCCGTATCGCCACAGCATGCCGAGAAGCCATCACGATAGAGCCATCACCATCGCAATAGCGGCATCAATGATGCTCGGAAGCGTTGGGATGACGGTTGCCATGCCGTCTACAGCATATGCCGTCGTGAACCAGAATGACGTCATCCTCGGCACTGCCATATCATCATGGGGCGCCGCAATTACCGACTATCCTGACATCGCTGCGCCGTCCGCAATCATGATTGACGCAGATGGGAACACGCTGTTCGAGCGTGGTGCCGACGTGCAGCGTCCAATAGCGTCCATCACGAAGGTCATGACGGCGTACATTGCCGTGTCCCGTTGCGCGGACTCGCTCGATGACGTTGTCACCATAGGCAACGAGTCGGCATCAGTCGGTGGCAGCACGAGCGGACTGAAAGCGGGCGACACGATTACACTGCGCAACCTCCTGCTCTGTGCGATGCTCCCAAGCGGAAACGATGCCGCCGATGCGATTGCCAGGTATGTTGGCACGAAGATTGACCCGACGTCAGGCAACCCGTACGCCACATTCGTGAGCACGATGAACGATACGGCTCAATCCCTTGGGATGACGAATACGGTATATCGCAACCCGCACGGTCTGGATGTCGAACAATACGCTGGCGACCAGCACTCGACGGCAAGGGATGTGTCCAAGCTGCTCGCCGTCGCAATGAAGGACGACACGTTCCGCTGGGCGGTGTCACAGCAGTCAGCAAGCGTTGACGTACAGCGGAACGGGCAGCAGACACAGATACAGCTGAAGAGCACTGATACGCTGCTCGGGAGCTACAACGGCGCAATCGGCATCAAGACCGGCACGACGCAAGCAGCAGGCTCGTGCTTCGCTGGAGCGATGAACGATGGCACGAAGGAGATATATACCGTCACGCTTGGCGATGCCAGCCACGACGAAGTGATGTCAGACACGAAGATCCTGTACGACTGGGCACAGAGACACGACGTGAAATTCAACGTCGGGCGTGGGCACGACGCAGTTCAGGTCACGCTGAATGGTGAGCAGGAGACGCTGCCATTGATGGCGAACGTGTCATGCACCGCATGGACTGACCGAAAGGTAAAGGCTACGCTGGCTGACGCCACGCCGATAAGCACCTATGACGTACTTGGCAACGTGCAGCAGCATGTCGATGTGGATACGCCTGACGGTGCCGTCCATGTTGGAGACAAGGTTGGGACGGTAACCTACACGCAGGGGGACACGCCGATTGCAGAACGTGATCTCATAGCGGCGGAGGACGTCCCTGCTCCGAATGAGATTGAGCAGCTCGTCACGGCAGTCGGGCGGGTACTGAGGACAGTCAGGGGCGAACAGACGTGCGCACAGAGCGAAGTCATAGAGGCGCATGACAATGCTGACGATGCCGCGTTCACCGATGGCTATCAGGATGACGTCGCAGTGGTGACGCGGAAGAACACGAACCGAGAGCCTTCGACGACAATCACCATCGATGAAAAGTGATTCGCGGTTTTCATCGGATTCCCGTCTTGGAAACTTTTCTGTGTCGGCACGTCTGATCCTGCTGACGCAAGGAAGCGGGAATGCTATCATGATAGGTAGATGGTGTGGCAAGAAGCCATACCGGCACATAGAGCAGAGACGAACCGACTGTATCCGAGCAGGCACTTCGGAATTGGAGGACGGCTTTGTCAGATTGTCATCACGGTGGTCGTAATAGCAACCTCGTTCGTGGCATGCATCACGGACGCATAAAGGGAGCAGGAACTACGAGAGTAAGGACCGATGCTGCGTTGAGCGCGGGCTTCGTCGGACGTGCGAGAAGCGAAATGCAAGCGGAACGCAACAGGCACGACACGGTCGACACGAGATGGCAGAGGTATGCGGCAGAGCACGGCATCGAGCAGACGCCGGCTTCCATGATAGAGTGGCATGGCGATGATGGTGTCCTAGACGGGACGGCATCGGAACATGCGGGGTATGGGCGACCAGACATGGACAGTGACGTACACGGCGGCAATGACCTTCTCACTCTCGCGGAGGGCGGTGATTACCTCGGAATAACGGGAGCGGCGCTCAAGCGCGTTATCCTGAAGGAGAACGTGTCCCCAGACGGAAAGCGACCAGGCAAGTACGGCAATGTCGTAAGCCTCTACTCTATAGACACGTTAGAGAGGGTCGCAGAGACAGCAGCGTTCGAGAAGGAACTCTCCAAGCACGACGCGAACCGTATCCAGAGGATGACGGTCGAGTCCGCAAGCGAGGAACGCATCGCAGAAGCACGCGAGCGTGTCGCATCACGCATCCACGTGAGCGTGAGGCAGCGCACCAACATCCCGACCAAGTCAATCCTGTATATCGGTCCTACGAACTCCGGCAAGTCATACCACGCAATCGAGGAGCTCGTCTCTGACTACGAGAGAAACCCAGACGGGCTGTACGTCTATGCCGGACCGCTGCGGATGCTTGCCTACGAGGTGTACGAGAAGCTTTGCGATCGCATCGGCATCAACGAGGTCGGCTTCGTGACTGGCGAGGAGCAAATCAACCAGGACGCGCATATCCGTTGCTGCACCGTTGAGATGGCTCCGATGGAAGGCACGAGCTTGGTCTTGGACGAGGCTCACTGGATGACTGACCCAGACAGGGGGCAGTATTGGACGAACCTGCTCGTTGGCGGGGAGTATGACAGCTTCTACGTCATCGCAGCTGCTGAGGCAGAACCGGCTGTCGCATCGTTGCTGTCGGATACGATGAACCAGGAAATCGTCCATTGCAGCAGGCTCACCCCGCTGGAGTTCGGCGGGACGATAGGAC